>Ga0209252_1000622_pt1 | contig 26677 bp, 29 predicted proteins | sample SaaInlV_135m_DNA_3_FD_184673 | JGI IMG/M metagenome (GOLD analysis project Ga0209252, IMG submission 184673) | Marine microbial communities from expanding oxygen minimum zones in the Saanich Inlet - Saanich Inlet SI074_LV_100m_DNA (SPAdes) (version 2) | ecosystem: Environmental > Aquatic >... | reverse complement strand
CGAACTAACTCTGATGAAAGCCATACCTTCGGTTGGATTTGTTTCTCCAATTGTTAAAACCTCAAATGAAGTTTCCTATAGGGATATAGTTCAAATTGTGGCTGTAGTTGGTAGCAATGAAGATTTTGCTGCAATTAATGACTGGCCAACACTTGAGGGTTCTTTTATTAACAGCATTGACGTAATTGATGGTGCAAAGGTTTGCGTATTGGGAGCCTCAGTTCAAAAAAGATTTTTTGGTGCCGAAAAATCTACTGGGAAGGAAATTAGAATCGATGGAATATCTTTTAGGGTTATAGGAGATTTAAGCGAAAAAGGCCTAACTCCAGGTGGCAGAGACCAAGATGACTTTATACTCATACCTTATACATCACTAAATAGATGGGACTACAAAGGGCAACTTTATGGAATAAGCAATATCATTGTTTCAACAACTAAAGCTGATAATGTAGAGTTTGCAAAATTCTCAATAAGAAAAATGCTTAGAGAACAAAGAGGTTTGTTAAAAGACCAATTTGATAATTTTCAGATGGTATCATATGAAAATGTAACCAAGAAAATACTCCAGACTACAACCATCTTAAAAATACTTTTATCTGCAATCGCTTCAATTTCACTAGTTGTTGGAGGGATAGGAATTATGAATGTAATGCTTGTTTCTGTTTCTGAGAGAACAAAAGAAGTTGGAATTAGAATCACAGTTGGAGCTACGACAAGGGATATTATTTTCCAATTTTTATCAGAGGCTGCACTGCTATCTTTCATTGGTGGAATAATAGGTGTTACACTTGGAACAGTCCTTAGTCATGTAGTCTCTAACTTTGTTGGTTGGCCAGCAATAATTAGTACGGAATCAATAGTTATAGCTTGTTTGTTTTCAGGTTTAATAGGTATCTTCTTTGGTATTTATCCTGCTTATAAAGCCGCTAAACTTGACCCTATTAAGGCGATTAGAAATGAAGAGTAAAAATAGCTTTGTATTAGTTGAAATTTTTAAAAGATATTTCCAGGGCTTTGATTACTTAACAGAAAATATTTTCAAATTAAATCTATTTAAAAGATTCTTCTTACTATCTTTAACTTTATTAATTTATCCAATTTCATTATTTGTAGTCTTATTCCTTTTTTTATTTGGGAAATTAAGTGTTGCTTTCTTTAAGGTATGGAACAAGGACAATTAAGATGAGGAACTTAATACCAAATCACATAGCTATAATTATGGACGGAAATAGAAGATGGGCCAAAAATAAAAATTTACCCACAATCAAGGGGCACCAAAAAGGTTTAGAGACAGCTAAGGAGATTTGTATATCTGCAAATGAACTCAAAATAAAAAATCTCACACTTTATGCTTTCTCTATTCAAAATTGGTCAAGACCAAAGTTCGAAATTACTTCGCTTTTTAACTTATTCTTAGACTTCTTTGAAAACAAAAGTGAATTTTTTTTCGAATATAATTTAAAATTTAATCCCATTGGCAGAATTGATGGACTAGATAATAAAATTAAAGATAGGATTAACTCACTTAAGGAAAATACAAAAGAAAATACAGGAACCTCTATTAATGTTGCAATTAATTATGGTGGAAGAGAAGAAATAATAGACATAGTGAATAAAGCTATTTCCCAGAAACGCTTTAAAGAGGTTGATGATAAGATTATTAAAGAATTATCTTACCTACCAGATATACCTGAACCCGAGCTCCTGATTAGAACTGCAGGCTTATCAAGGGTCTCAAATTTTCTACTATGGCATATTGCTTACTCAGAAATTGAAATCCTTGAAGAGCTTTGGCCAGACTTTACTAGTCAGAAATTCCTTGAGTGTATTAAGAAGTATCAATCCATAGATAGAAAATTTGGTGGTAGCTCTTCAAATGAATAAAAAAAAGTCTATTGACTTGTTGGGTTCAACTGGCTCAATAGGGATACAAACATTATCGGTTTTAAAAGAGAGAAGTTCTTTGTCGATTAACTCTCTAAGTGCTGGGAAGAATATTAAATTACTTCTAAGACAGGTAAGAGAATTTAATCCTCAGACAATCTGTGTCTCTGATAAAAAAGATGAATTATTGCTTAAAAAGAATCCCTTGTTAAGAAAATTAAATATTTATTCAGGTCAAGACGGACTTAGGGCAATAGGAAAAGATAAAAGATCAAGTATCTTGGTGTCTGCTACTTCGGGAACAAGTACATTGTTACCTACTATCGATGCATTAAAACTAGGAAAAAGAGTCTGTGTTGCTAGTAAGGAGATTTTCTTATTATACGGAAAGCAAATAATGAATCTAGCTAAGAAACATAAAGGCGAAATTGTGCCCATAGACAGTGAGCACTCAGGCTTATTTCAAATCCTCAGAAATGAATCCAGTGAAAGTATCAACAAGGTTTATATTACTGCTTCTGGGGGACCGTTTTATGGCAAAAAACCTAAGGAACTCAAAAGTGTTACTCCTGACGAAGCATTAAAGCATCCTACCTGGAATATGGGTAAAAAAATATCTATTGATTCAGCAACTATGATGAATAAAGCAATAGAAATAATTGAAGCATCTATAATTTTTAATTTACCTAGCGAAAAAATTGTTCCAATAATAAATAAGGAGAGTCATATACATGCGATAGTAGAGTTTGTAGATGGGAATGTAGCTTTCTCAGGCAGTTTGAATGATATGAAAATTCCTATTAGCTATTCATTGTCTTATCCAAGCAGGATGAGAATAAGTTCAATAAACCCAAAAGTAGATAGAAATATTGACTTAATTAAAGTAAACGAGAAGAGCTATAAGGCATTCGTCTTAGCAAGAAAAGCTATGCGCATTGGAGGGAGCCTTCCAACAGTCATGAATGCTGCAAATACTGTTGCAGTTGAACAATTCTTGTCCGGCAACATTAGATTTTTAGATATTTATAAAATTATTGAAAAAACGATGAGCAATCACAACACAAAAAAGGACTATAGTTTGAAACAAATTCTTCATATAAATGGAATTGCCCAAGAATATGCGTATAATATAATCAAAAAATGACAAGCCTTATATCTTTTATTTTAATAATAAGTTTTTTAATTTTTATACATGAGCTTGGCCACTTGTTAGCAGCAAAATGGGCAAATGTGAAAGTAGAGAACTTTTCAATTGGCTTTGGACCAAAGCTTTTTTCTTTCTATATCGGTGAAACTGAATATGCACTCTCACTTTTACCACTAGGTGGTTATGTAAAAATGCAGGGAGAAGATGTTTCTGAGTTGAAGACTCCTCAGAACAATGAAGCGCTAGACCCTTCAAGAAGCTACAAGAATATCCCTAATATTAAAAAACTGATAATACTTTTCGCTGGACCTTTTATGAATTTAGTGCTGCCTTTTATTTTATTTCCTTTCATTTACATGAATGGGATTGAATTGCCTAAATTTTTAGATCAACAACCAGTTGTAGGATACTACGAGCAATCAACGGAAAAGGCTTTCTTCCAAAATGGGGATAAGATATTAGAAATTAATAAATATCAAATCAAGAACTGGAGAGATATACCGAAATTAAAAGAAAAATTTAAAAATATTAAGCAAAATATACTTATATCAAGGCAAAATAATATTCTAGAAATAACTTTTTATAATAACTTAAAAGATAAAAAGTATATTCTAGATGATATTTATCCTGAACAACTACCTATTGTTAACCAAATACTTCCAAATTCTATAGCTAGCAATGTTGGGATAGAAAAATCCGATAGAATTCTAAATATGAATGGGAAGAATATCAATAGTTGGTATCAAATAAGTAAAATCTTGAATGAAGAAAACTTGTTTAAATATGAAATTCAGCTACAAAGAAACGATCAGGTTATAACTAAGAATATTAGATTTGAAAAAGAATCAGTTAAAAAGGTTTTAGGCATAACACCACTTGTGAATTCAGAAGTTTCAAATTTTTCAATAATTGAATCCTTTAACTTGGGCTGGAAAGATTCAGTAAGATCAATAAACTTAATATACAATGGAATCATAGGACTTTTCTCCGACTTCTTTAGCACTGATTCCAGCTTGTCGAAAATTAAAAACTCTATTGCTGGGCCAATATCTATAGCCAAATACTCCGGTGTTGCTGCTGAAAAAGGCTTAAATTCTATTCTCCAATTTCTAATAATTATTAGTATAAATCTTGGAATAATAAATCTTTTACCTATACCTCTTCTTGACGGAGGTCATATCTTCTTTACTTCAATCGAGATGATTACAAGACGAAAGATGAATCCAAAAATACAAAATTTTGCTAATAGAACGGGCTTTGCTCTATTAATTACTCTTATGTTGTTTGCTGTTTATAACGATATAGTAAACCTCTAACTATTTAAAAAGAATCTTTATATCCTTAAAGTCTTTATATATGCAAGTTATTATCGGTGTATCTTTTTCTGTATAAGCTCTTGCCTGCTGAGATCTCATTTCTTCCACTAAATCTAAAAAATCCTCTGGATAATCAGTTTCGAAAGAAACCATCTGTTCTTGGTCATCTAGGCCAAAAGAATATGAAGTATTAATGCTAACTGATGGATACTTATGACCAGTGCCAATATGCTCTGTCATCATCTTCTGCCTTTTTTCCTTGGACAGCAAGTACCAATCAACTTTCTTTATAAAAGGGTAAACAATTAAGTATTTTCTTTTCCTTGGTGTAATTTTTAATCTTTCACCCTCTTGATCTAAATTCTTATTCTTACTTACGTATTGTGAGGACTTAGTCATAGATAAAAAAGAATATTTAGTTTCTAAGAACTCTCCTAAGCCTGAATTCAACAATTCTGAAGTCATTTCTTCAAAATCTTCAAGTCTCTCTGATACTCTCCATAATAAAAAGTCGCACTCCGCTCTGACTCCAAGTGTTGAATAAAAATTTAGTAAAAACTTTTTATTATATTTGATTAATATCTTCTCTGTTTTGCTTAATATAATTTTTTTCTTGCTTTTCGCAGCGGAATACCAGCTAGGTAAAAACTTAAAGAATGCATAGTTAAGGTATTGTCTTCCACTTGGCTCTCTCAATTCTATAACACATCGCCCGGATTCATTACATAGACATTAACATCTAAATCTTTTACAAGCTCAATATATTCTTCTGGTGTACCAACTAAAACAGGAAATGTAGCATAATGAAAAGGAATAATATGTTTAGAACCTATAAGCTTTGTTGCATAAAATGCCTCTTTCGGTCCCATTGTAAAGTGATCACCAATAGGTAGTACAGCCAAGTCTGGAGAATATATCTCTCCAATTAGCTTCATATCAGAAAAAACTGCTGTATCACCAGCAAAATAAATACTGAATTTATTTTTAAATGTAACAACATACCCATTAGCGATACCGCCATATAGCATAGATTCTGATGAATCATCTGCAATCCCTGAAGCATGAACTGCATTAACCATGGTTACTTTTATATCATTATCTATAGCTTGTGTTCCACCAATTCCCATAGGTAGAGTGTTGGCTACTCCTTTGGCATTAAGCCAAGAAGATATTTCTAAGCTTGTAATTATTTTTACGTCTTTATTTAATTCAATAGCAGGAAATAAATCACCAATGTGATCAAAATGTCCATGAGTTATCAATATATAGTCAATATCTTTGGGTTCATGTAGGTTTTCAGGGCATGCTGGGTTATTTTTAAGCCAAGGGTCAATTAAAAGCCTTGTTCCTGCTTTATCGTCTAATATATATGTAGAATGGCCAACATACTGTATATCAACTTCTTTGTTTTTCATTGCATACCTCTTCCTAATTAAAAAAATAATTAAATCCATGTTATGATATACGAAAAAAAAAGTGAGTTCAAATTTTTAATGATTGACCCTAATTTCATTTTTGATAACGAAGAGCTAATTACAAGAAAGCTTACTGAGAAAAACTATAATCTTGATTTTATAAATTTCTCAAAACTATACCTAAATAGAAAAAAATCTATCCAGGAATTTGAGGAACTACAAAAAAAGCAGAACGAATTTAACAAGAGAATCTCCAAAGAAAAAAGAAAGCCTGATAAGGCTGAACTAGCTGAAATTAAGTCTCTTTCAATTCTTATTAAAGAAAAAGAAAAGATTAAGAAAGAAGATGAGAAGGCACTTACTAATAAATTATTAGAAATACCCAATATAACTGATGACTCAGTACCTGTAGGTACAAATGAAAGCGACAATACTGTAATTAAAAAAGTTGGCCAAATCAAAGACTTTGGATTCAAAATCCTTGATCATGTAGAAATAGGAAAGAATCTAAATCTATTTGACCTAGAGGTTGCAGCAAAAATAACGGGTGCAAGATTTAATCTCTACAAGGGATTAGGTGCGAAGCTAGAAAGAGCATTGATGAACTTTATGTTGGATGTCCATGAAAAAAATGGTTATTTAGAAATCTTCCCACCTTTTATATGCAATGAAAAAAGTTTTGTGGGTACTGGTAATCTACCAAAATTTGAAGAAGACTTATTTAAAATTGAAGGCACAGAAAATTATTTAATACCCACGGCAGAAGTGCCTTTAACCAATATACATTCAAATGAAGTCCTTGAGATAGAGAACTTGCCTATTAAATATGCTGCATACAGTGCTTGCTTCAGGTCTGAGGCGGGATCTTATGGTAAGGATGTCAAAGGATTAATTAGGCAACACCAATTTAATAAGATTGAATTAGTCAAAATAACTGATGAATTATCTTCGTTTGAGGAGCTTGAGAACTTAACTTCTGATGCTTGCAACATACTTGATTTGTTAGAGCTTCCTTATAGAGTTGTGACTTTATGCTCTGGGGATACTAGTTTTTCTTCAGCAAAAACATACGATATTGAGGTCTGGATTCCTTCAGAAAATAAATATAGAGAAATTTCATCCTGTAGCAACTTTGCTAGCTTCCAAGCAAGAAGGGCGAATATTAAATATAAATCATCAAAGAAACCCTCTTTTGCGCATACATTAAATGGCTCTGGTCTTGCAATAGGAAGAACCTTTGTCGCAATACTAGAAAATTTCCAAAATGAAGATGGAACAGTCACAATACCAAAAGTTTTAAGGCCCTATCTTAAAAATATTGCTTTAATTAAATAAAATTCATTCACTTGCACTTTTCTATTATCTAGTTAACTTAAATTTATCTTTGAACAAAGGAGCTTATCATGAGAAATGTAGATGTTATTGCTGCAATTTTACTAGTTATTGGAGGAATCAATTGGGGTCTTGTTGGGTTGCTAAATCTTGATTTAGTAGAATTCCTATTTTCTTCAGTCCCGGCATTAATGAATGCTGTATACACCCTAGTTGGTGTTTCTGCTGTATATCAAATAGTGGGACTTAAAGGAATTCAGACTAGATGGAATGTAAAGTAAAGAGCTAAATCTTAGTAATCTCTTTTTCTTTATTAGAACTTTCACTATTAACTAGTTCTATGAATTTGTCAGTTTGGTCTTGTATCTTAGCAAGGCCATTCTTTTCTTCATCTGATGTTATCTCTTTATTTTTTTGAAGTTTCTTTATACTTTCATTAGATTCTTTCCTAATATTTCTTATTGAAACTCTATAGCTTTCTGTCTGCTTATTTAAAAACTTAACCAACTCTTTTCTTCTTTCTTGCGTCAATGGAGGGATATTAATTATTACTACTCCTTTGTCTGCACCTGGATTAAACCCCAAGTCTGATTTTTGTATAGCTTTAATAATATCTTCAACTGCTGTTTCATCATATGGTGATATGAGGACACTAGAATCTTCGCTCATATTAATATTAGCTATTTGATTTAAAGGTACTGGAGCTCCATAATATTCAACCATTATGTCATCAAACATTCCTTTGCTTACACTGCCACCCCTTATTTTAGTTAGCTCTTTTCTAAAAGATTCCAAGGTCTTATTCATTCTTGTTTCACACTCTGAAATTATTTGATTCATATGAATACCCTCTAGGAAACCACTGTTCCAACGTTCTTCCCTAATACAATCTTTTTTATGTTGTCTTTTTGAAATAAATTAAAGACACAAATAGGTATCTTATTATCTTTGCAAAGAGACACAGCTGTTGAATCCATTATTTCAAGTTCTTTCTCTAGAACTTCCATAAATTTTAAATTCTTAAACATTTTCGCATTTTTATATTTAACGGGATCTTTATTGTAAACTCCATTCACTTTAGTAGCTTTAAGTATTATTTCAGCATTAATTTCTAAAGCCCTTAAGGAAGCCGCCGTATCAGTTGTAAAATACGGATTACCAGTACCAGCAGCAAATATTACTATCCTACCCTTTTCTAAGTGTCTCATAGCTCTTCTTTGTATATATGGCTCAGCAACTCTATTTAACTCTAAGGCTGACATAACCCTAATAACGGATCCTTCTTTTTCTAAAAAATGTTGTAGGGCAAGTGAGTTAATAGCAGTAGCAAGCATCCCCATATAATCAGCTGTAGTTCTATCCATTCCTTGTGCGGCAGCTGAAACACCTCTATATATATTCCCAGCCCCAATGACGATTGAAACTTGTACACCTAATTTAGATACTTCATTTATTTCTTTGGCAATTCTTTCCAGAGTTAGGTGGTCAATCCCATAACCTAACTTACCCTGTAATGCCTCTCCGCTTAATTTTATAAGAATTCGTGAAAATTTAAGTTTCTCTTTTTTACTCATTATTCAGAGCTTCACCAAGCTGGTATCTAATAAACCTTGATATTTTAACATTCTCGCCAAGTTTTGAAACTAATTCATTTAATAAATCTTCTACCTTGAGCTTAGAATCTCTAATATATACTTGATTTAATAGACATGATTCTTGTAAAACTTTATTCAGCTTCCCTTCAACAACTTTTTCAACTAACTCTGGCTTCTTACCTGATTCAATTGCTTGAGCTGTAAGAATTTTTCTTTCCTCTTCAATAAAGGATTCTGGCATGTCGTCTTTTGATATAAATTTTGGGTCAGATGCAGCAATTTGCATTGCAACCTCTTTGGCAAAATCTTGAAACTCTATATTTCTTGCAACAAAGTCCGTTTCACAATTAACTTCCACCAAAATACCAATCTTACCTCCTGCATGTATGTAGGAGAAAACTTGGCCTTCTGGAGTATTTCTTGAACTTTTCTTTTCTACTTTAGATAATCCCTTAATTTTAAGAAGCTCAATTGCTTTAGACACGTCTCCATCTGCTTCTTGGAGTGCTCTTTTGCAATCTAGCAAAGGTGCACTTGTGCGTTCTCTTACATCTTTAACATGTTCTGGAAGTACTTGATTTCCCATTTTTTCACTCTTTAGTTTGATTTTCTTCTGAATATACTACAGAATCTTGTTCGTTTTCACCAGTGTTTGTTTTAAACACAAAAGCTTTTCTCTCAACTAATATGGAGTCCTCGGAGTCAGTCTCTTCAGTAACTGCGCCAGTCGCTAATTGATCAGAATACTTAGATCGTCCTTCTAAACATGCTGCTGCAATCTTTTCAACACAAAGCCTTACGGCTCTTATTGCATCATCATTACTAGGAATAACATAATCTGCGTCCATTGGATTTGCATTAGTATCTACAACACCAACAATTGGTATTCCAATTTTCCTTGCTTCCTTAATTGCAATATCTTCTTTCTTGGTGTCAACAACAAATAAAGCACCTGGCATTTTCTTCATATTAACAATACCATTCAGTAGATATTCTAATTTGCTCATTTCTCTGTTTAAACTAATTTGTTCTTTTTTTGGTAAATTCTCGAATTCCCCATCTTCTTTGAGCTTCTTTAATTGAAGCAAGTAGTCGACACGGGATCTTATTGTATTAAAGTTAGTTAATGTCCCACCTAGCCATCTGGAATTTACAAACGGCATATTCGACCTTATTGCTTCTTCTCCAATTATTTGCTGAGCCTGTTTTTTTGTTCCAACAAAAAGAATGTCTTTACCAGTTGAAGCTAAATCTCTTACAAAATCATAAGCTGTCAAAAAGGACTTTAAGGTCTTTTGTAAGTCAATTATATGGATACCATTCCTGGCACCATAAATATATTCCTTCATTGCAGGGTTCCATTGACTTGATTGATGACCAAAATGAACACCAGCCTCTAATAACTGCTTCATAGTTATAACTGACTCTTGCTCTTTAGGCTTTACAGTTTCATTTACTTCTTCATTGACCATAATATAAGCTGAAAATTTAACACATATAAAAGCAAAATCAAATGATTAATATATAATTTGAATATAGAAAAAAACTATTTTTCATATAGTATATAATCTTCAAGAATGGAGGGCTGGCAGAATTGGCAATGCACCGGTCTTGAAAACCGGCGTCCTCACGGACTTCAGGGTTCGAGTCCCTGGCCCTCCGATTTATTATGAGTTTTTTCATCGTTCCGACACCTATTGGCAACTTAAATGATTTTTCAGCAAGATCAATTGAGATTCTTAGGAGCTCAAAGATTATCCTTTGTGAAAAGAAAACTCGTGCTTTAAAATTACTAAACTATTATAAAATTAGACCTAATCAACTTATTGCCTATCATGATGATAAAAGTGAAAAAATTGCACCTCTTATAGTTAGCGAGATAAGAAACAATGAAAATATATCACTGATATCTGATGCGGGGACGCCCCTAATATCTGATCCAGGGCATAAAATTATCAGAATTCTTGTAGAAAACAGTATTGAACCGATTTCAGTACCAGGTCCCAGTTCTATCATATCTGCCCTAACTCTATCAACAATTGATATATCAAACTTTATATTTTTAGGTTTCTTGCCTAAAAACAAGAAAAAAATTATTCAAATACTTCAAGATAAGATTTACTTAGGTATGCCACTAGTAGTTTTCTCCAGTTCTAAAGAACTAAAAGTTTTAATAAGACTTCTAAATTTAAATTACAAACATTTTTTCATTTCAATCAGCAAGGAAATTTCAAAGATAAATGAAAGCACAAGAAGGGGAGTTGTTTTAGAGCTTGAAAAATCGCTGCAAGATGAATTTTTTCAGAAAGGAGAATTCGTAATTGTTATTCAAGGAAAGCTGAAAGAAGAGTCAGACTCAACGAAAGAGGAAATTTTAAAGCTGCTAAAATCTTTAAAATCTGAAGGGCTTACTCTTAAACAGAGTATGAACATAATTAAGAAGCTTAATGAAACTAATAAAAACTTAGCCTACGAGCTGGCCTTGAAGATATGGGACAACTAATCTATATGTTTGAAGTCAACATCACTCTCAATTAATGATGAAACTTTTAACAAAGATTCCTCGTCCAATTTCTTTGATGTTAATTGCAACCCAATAGGAAGATTGTCAGATGAAATTGCATAAGGAATAGATATAGATGGAAGCTGAGCCAAATTAGCTGGAATTGTTAAAATATCAGACAAGTACATACTTAAAGGGTTATCCTTCTTTTCACCCAACTTGAATGGCAATTCTGGAGAAGTTGGAGTTAGTATACAATCCACATCCTTAAATGCAGCTATAAAATCATTCTCTATCATTTTTTTAACTTTAATAGCTTTAAGATAGTAAGCATCATAATAGCCTGAAGATAAAGCATAAGTTCCAAGCATTATCCTTCTTTGTACTTCCTCGCCGAAACCTTCGGACCTATTCTTTATATAGAATTCTTCAAGAGACTGATTTGAAGACTTATCGCTAAATCCATATCGGATTCCATCATATCTAGATAAGTTTGAGCTGGCTTCAGATGGAGCGATTATATAATATATTGCTACTGAAAACTTTGAATTTGGCAATGATACATTCTTTATTCCAAAACCCATTTCCTTCAACCTATCTATTAATGAATTAAAAGTCTTTTCAATTTCAGGATTAAGTCCCTCTTGCAACAAATCATATGGAATTCCAATATTGAAATCTTTTGGGCTAAAATCTTTCTTGGTCAATGAGTTGTAACACGAAGTTGAAGGTAGCTTTAATGATGTAGAGTCTCTATCGTCAAATCCGGAAAGGGCATCTAGTAAGATGGCCGAATCATTAACAGTTAGGGTGAGTGGTCCAGCTTGATCAAGAGAAGACGCAAAAGCTATCATTCCATATCTACTAATTCTTCCATAAGTAGGCTTAAGCCCTACTACTCCACAAAAAGACGCTGGCTGCCTAATAGATCCTCCTGTATCAGTCCCTATAGAAGCAGCAGCTTGCCTACCTGCTACTGAAGCTGCAGAGCCTCCACTAGACCCTCCAGGGACCCTTGAAGTGTCCCAGGGGTTAAGAGTTGGTCCAAAAAAAGAAGTCTCGGTTGATGACCCCATCGCAAATTCATCCATATTTGTTTTACCAATTATTATGGCACCTTTGCTGGATAACTTTGTATTAACTGTTGAATCATAGTTCGATATATAGTTTGATAGCATCTTTGAACCACATGTGCATTTGTGGTCCTTTACCAAAAAGATATCTTTTAAGCTAACTGGAATACCTGTAAGGAAATCTAATTCTTTGCTCTTAACAAAATCTGAATCATGTTTTGTGGCTTGATTCATTGCTACTTCATCATAAACTTCTATGAAGGCATTAATCTTAGTATTTTTTTTTATATTATTCAAAAATAAATTCAAGATTTCAGATGGCTTAAAATCTTTATTCCTAAAACCTTTGGCAATCCGTTCGATTGTAAACAACTCAGTCTTATTCTTCATCAATAACCTTCGTAACTGCAAAGAAATTATTTTCTACTTTACTAGAATTCTTAACAACGTCTTCTACTTGAAGTTTTTCAATCTTTGAATCATCTCTTATAGCATAATCTTCAATTGAATCTTCAGGTACAAGATCAGTCACACCTGCGCTACTTAACAAATCAATATATTCGATAATATCTGAAAAATTCTCAATAAAATTATCAATTTTATTATCTGGGATAGAAAGCCTAGATAACTCTGAAATCTTTAGAACTTCTTTTTTATTTATAGCCATAAAAAACCTTATACTAATTAAGCTTATTAATTATAAAATCTAACACATTTTCTTCTAATTTAACTTTATTAGCTCTGTTAATTTCTTGTACACATGTTGGGCTAGTGATATTTATTTCTGTTAGCTTACCACCAATTATATCAATACCCGCAAAGAATATATCGTTCTCAATAAGAAAACCTTTAATCTGACTGCATATATATAGATCCTCTTTAGTGATTTCAGTTGCTCGGGGTGTCCCTCCAGAATGGAAATTGCATATAAAGCTTCCCTCTTTAGCAATCCTTAAAATTGCACCTATCGGCTCACCATTTAATAAAATTATTCTTTTATCGCCTCTCTCTACTTCTTTTATAAATTCTTGAACTATATATGTGTCTGGTTTTAAGTCTAGAGAATCAAATTCCTCTCCGTTATATCTCTGGATACCTTCGCCACCACATAGATTAAGTGGTTTAATAACGACACCTTGCTCGTAATTATTGCTATATTTTTCAATCTCACCTTTGCTTGGATTATCTAATATAAATGTATTAGGAATTATATGAGGAAAATTTAGCGTGCATAGCTTCTCATTAAGATTAATAAGTGCTGTTGGATTATTTACAATTAATACTTCGTCTTTTATAGACTCAAGATAAGTGCAAGCATCAAGATAAACATCATCGACTGGTGGATCTGATCTCATAAAAATCACTTTGGCTTTGGTCAAATCAAACTGATCAAAAAGGAAGTCATCAGATTCCCCATCTTTAGCCCATGATGATTCTATCATTATTTCATTTTTTAAATTAGCTCTCTCGATTACTTCAACTGGTTGAACTTTGTCCGAAATAACGTGATTGATTTTTTTATCCGCTCTATTATATGTAAAATGAATATCCCTATGATCACAAATCAATATATTAAATCCTCTCTTTTGAGCCTCAAGCATCAAAACATAGCTTGTATCTTTATCTGGATGAATTTGGTTCTCTGTACTAAGAATAAATAAAGCTATCGGTTTCATTAAATCATATCTACAAATTTTTTAAAATATTTTCTCGAATCGTGAGGCCCTGGCGATGCTTCAGGGTGATGTTGAACTGAAAAGCACATTTTTGTCAACGATTCTAGGCCTTCAACAGTCTTATCATTTAAATTAATATGTGTAATGTTCACATCATCAATTGGTTTGTTCTCAACAGCAAAACCATGATTTTGAGAAGTAATTTCAACCTTTCTAGAACTGGTGTCCATGACTGGTTGATTGCCCCCACGATGTCCAAATTTCAATTTAAAAGTTTTCATCCCAAGAGCTAAAGACAAAATTTGGTGGCCTAAGCATATACCAAACAATGGTTTATAGCCCAACAACTTTTTAACATTTTTGATTGCATATTTTGCTGCTGCTGGGTCTCCTGGCCCGTTAGATAGTAGTATTCCGTCTGGATTTATTTTCTTAATTTCTTCAGGGGTAGTATCGCAAGGTCCTACTATTAAATTTAAATTAAAATCTTCGTTTAAAATCCTAAGTATATTTAGCTTGCATCCAAAGTCGTAAACAAAGACTTTCTTGCTTCCTTCTTTAGCATTAATCTTATAAATTTCTTTGCATGTTGCTTTTAGGGTTAAGTCATTACCTTTCATCACAGGAAAAGACTTTAACTTTTCTTTCAAATACGAAATATCACTATTGTTTGAAATGATACATTTTTGGGCACCATCACCTCTAATAATTCTTGTTATCTCCCTTGTATCGATTTGTGAGATCCCTACAACTTTATTCTTTTTTAAAAAGCTATCGAGTGAATCTGTGGATGTGAAATTAGAAGGATAGTCGCAATGTTCTCTAACTATTAACCCCTTGGCATAACATTGACTTGCTTCATTATCATGCAAGTTGGTTCCATAATTACCTATGTGTGGATATGTCATCAGAACTACTTGCGAATGATATGAAGGATCAGACAGAATTTCTTGGTATCCAGTCATTGAAGTATTAAACACAATCTCCCCTAGGACTTCCCCAGAGTAGCCAAATGAAGAACCAGAAAAGAATTTGCCATTTTCTAAGTATAAGAAACAATTACTATCCATTAAAATAGTGAAAATACTTCCTTTAACAGTTTTTGTCAATTAGAATAAAGAGTAAACAATAATATGAATCTTCAATCAATGGGCAGATTACTAGTTAATATTAGCAATGATTTCTTTCACAAGGATTATTATCCCTCAAGTGACTTAAAATCTTACCACTTGAAATATTGGCTTACTTTTATAGTTAATATTTATTTGAAGGTCTACCATAAGGTAGAAGTAGTGGGAGCAAATAATCTTCCTAAAAGTGGTAATGCTGTGATTGCATCAAACCACATGTCACACTTGGATGGCATAATCATAAATTCCATTACTGCATTTCACACTAGAAGAAAAATTAATTTTCTCGCTGCTGAAGATGTTTACAATAAAAATTTCCTTTTCAGATTTTTATGTAATCTTGCTAATTGTATACCAGTCAAAAGAGCCACAAGTGATAGAGTTGCTTTGCTTAAAGTAATAAAATTGTTAAAGAAAGGGAATCTAGTGGGGCTATTCCCAGAAGGTCAAAGATCTCGAGATGGAAAGATTGGTGAAGCTAAGCTTGGTGTAGCTATTATGGCTTTAAAATCTGGTGCTCCAATAATTCCTCTTGCTATTAGTGGGACCTTTGAAGCTTTTCCCCGAAAAACAAAATTTATTAGACCTGTTAAAGTCACTATGAAGTTTGGTGCTCCGTTAAAATATGATATAGAGAAAAAACCAAGCAAAGAAAGAATAAATTTTGTTAAAGATGAAATAATGGATAACATACAAGAACTTTATTCAGATATTAATTGATCTTAAATTTTTTCTTTAAAATTGAGTTAATAACACCGGGGTTTCCTTTGCCTCTTGTTTCTTTCATTATTTGGCCAACAAAAAAACTCATCAATTTTAACTCGCCATTCATAATTCTCTCTGCTTCTTTAGGATTACTTTTAAGGACATTATCAACAACCTCATTTAACAAACTTTCAGAACTTTCTTGCTCTAAGCCCATGCTCTTTATTAGAGTATCAACATCCTCATTCGTCTTAATTATCTTCTCCAAAAGTTCCTTACCAGAATTATTATTTATAGCCCCACTCTTTAGAGCTTTTATAAGCTTGGCAAAATTATGCTCATCTAAAGAGAAACTCTCTGTATTAATATATTTAATAACTTCACTGATTAGCCAATTGCAAATTAATTTAGGCTCATTAATGATTCCTACGCTTTTATCAAAGAATTTTGAAAGTTTTTTATCTGACAGAAGAACTTCAGAATCATAAAGAGATAAGTCATAATTTTTTGTATATTCATCATTCTTTTCATTGTAGGAATCTAAAGATGAGGCCTTTAGTGACTCAATTCTTTCCTCTGTTAAGATTAACGGTCTAAGGTCAGGATCTGGAAAGTATCTATAATCATGAGCATCTTCTTTTGACCTCATTGAGAAAGTCTTATTGGAATTAGAATTAAATAATCTTGTTTCTTGTATAACTTTTTCACCACTACTAACTAATTTTGTTTGGCGTACAATCTCGTAATCTATAGCCTTTTGAACGAATTTAAATGAGTTAATATTTTTTATTTCTGCTTTTACTCCAAGCTCTTTAGCACCAATTTCTTTAATTGATATATTAGCGTCACATCGAAAGTTTCCTTCTTCCATATTGCAATCTGAAACTCCAGCATAAATTAAAATATTTCTTAATTTTTTTAGATATTCTACAGCTTCATCTGAAGAAGAAATATCTGGTTCAGTAACAATTTCAATTAATGGTACTCCGGCTCTATTTAAATCAACCATTGAAGAACTGTCAGATATGTCATGAATCAGCTTTCCCGCATCTTCTTCCATGTGAATCCTATTAATCCTAATTCTTTTCTCATCGCCGTCCTTAGAAGAAATATCGAGAAATCCATTAGAGGCTAAAGGTTCATCATACTGACTAATCTGGTACCCTTTTGGTAAATCAGGGTAAAAATAATGTTTTCTAGCAAAAGTTGATTTCTTATTTATAAAACAGTTGGTAGATAAGCCAGCAAGAATTGCAAGATCTACAGCTTTTGAATTTATGACAGGGAGGACTCCAGGTAGACCTAAATCAACTACAGATACATTCGTGTTTTGGTCAGAACCAAAATCTGTATTAGATGTAGAAAAAAGCTTTGTCTTTGTTTTAAGTTGAGAATGCACTTCTAATCCAATTACTACTTCAAATTCCATTCTTATCCACTCCTCAATCAGTATTATTATTTATTAAATTATCAAGTAATCAATTACTTAATAATTTTACCTGTCTTGTAGAACCATAGAGCAAGATCTAAAACAGGCAATGAGATTCTTTTCTTCTTAGCAATAGACTTAAGAATTGATTCTGCGTAAAGATAGCTCTCTTCTTTATTAATAGTATAATCATTCTCTATGTATCCAACTTCTTTCATCAAATTAATAATATGTTTATCCAGAATTGCATATTCATCAAATCCAATATTTCTAAGAAAATGGCTAGCTGCCTTCATTCCTACGCCCTGAATCCTCTTGTCTGACGAAAAGAAGCTTCTTCTAAGGTGTGAATCTTGTATATTTCTAAATATTTCATGGAAATTAAAATTGTAAGAATCTCTTAAATACTCTCTAGTATTATATATGTACTTTCCTCTTACATTATAAAATCTATAGCAACTCTTTAATTTGGCTACAATATCTTCTAATGATGCGTTAAAAACAAAATTTTCTTGAACTAAAATATTTGTAGTATTTAATGCTAGCTGTGCACTGGTACCAGCAGCAAGAATAGTAAAAACAAGCTCTGCGAATATATCATTATTACTTCCTGACTTAATCTTCGAGAAAGCGGTAATCTTATTATTTATCTCTTGTTTCTTTTCCTCGGATATTTTATCAATTACGCGATAAAACTCTTTTTTATTCATTGGATTTAAATATCTTCAGGGTTTGGCCTACAGAAATCCTATTAGACTTTAAATTATTAAAGTTTTTTATTTCTTTAATCCTCATATTGAACTTCTCCGCAATCTTTGACAATGAGTCTCCTTCCTTAACTAGATAAACAAAAAAAGCTCTATTGGAATAATCATTCTTTCTTATTGTCTTTTTATAAACTAACAAATATTCACCTTGATATATATCTGAAGATGATAAGTTATTTAGCTTCATAAGCTCCTTTACTGAATTAGAAAAAGTCCTTGCAATAGAGGATAAAGTTTCTCCTTTCTTAATCTTATGTTTATATATAGTTCTTTTATCAGGATTGGACTTTAATTTAGAGTATATCTTTTTCTTGAGTCCACTTGGAATTCGTACTGAATAAAATTCATTTGGTGGAGTAATATCTCTCAACAAAGCAAGGTTAAGATTCTTTAATAAACCAAAATCAATTTCTGCAATTTTTGCAATATAATCCAAACGAGTTTGCGGAGGAAGCTCTATAAACTCTGTCTTGATAATACTTTTCACTTTTAAATCGTTAAATCCGTAGGATTTTAAATCCTTAGAAATTCTAATAACAGCAAGAATTTGGGGTACATACTCTTTGGTTTGTTTAGGAAAAGTCAGTTGTGACAAGTGCCAAAAATCTTTTGAATTATACTCTTCAATTGCTTTTTTAACTGTAAGATCTCCAGAATTATATCCAGCTAAAACTAATTCCCAATTTCCGAATTTCCTCTTAAGACTTACTAAGTATTCAGCGGCAGCTTGAGTTGCTTTATGAAAGTCTCTTCTCTCATCAACCCATTCATCAACTCTTAATCCAAAGATTCTTGCAGTTGATGGCATAAATTGCCATAAGCCAACAGCTCCAGCTGAGGACTTTATCTCAAATTGAAACCCGCTTTCAATCATTGATATGTATTTTAAATCTCTAGGGATATCATATTTTGCAAAAATTTCATGTACGGTGTTTTCAAAATAACCTTGCCTTCTATATGTTTGCTTAAAAAAAACTCTTCCTTTTTCGGCTTTTGAAAAATAGGTAATATACTTTTTTATCTTTTTATCCTTGAATTGTGCACTTTTATAATTAGAAGCTTTAGATTCAATAAAATCAGAAGAAAGACCTGTACTGGTGAATAAAAAGAATATGAAAAAATTAACAAAAAAATTTTTCATTACACAAATAGTTTTTTCATTGACCTTGCAGCTTGTTGAATACGTTGTTCGTTTTCGATTAATGCAAATCTAACAAATTCATCACCACTAGGGCCAAAACCTACTCCGGGCGATACTGCGACTTTACAATCTTTAATTAACTTCTTAGAGAACTCTAGCGATCCCATACCTAGGTATTGCTCGGGTATTTTAGCCCAAACAAACATTGTAGCCTTAGGTAATTCTATTTCCCATCCTATTTTACTGAGTCCGTCTACTAAACGATTACGCCTTTCTTTGTATATATTAGCTGTTTGTTTAACGCAATCTTGCGTCTCGTTCAGAGCGGTTATAGCAGATATTTGGATTGGTTGAAAAATTCCATAGTCCAAATAGCTCTTAACTCTTTTTAGGGCTGATATAACTTCTCTGTTTCCTGACATAAAACCTACTCTCCATCCCGCCATATTGTAGCTTTTAGATAATGAGAAAGACTCAACTCCTACATTCATTGCACCTGAAGCCTGGAGAAAGCTTGGGGCCTTATAATTATCAAAACATATATCAGCGTAAGCAAAGTCGTGGATTACAATAACTGAATACTTTTTTGCCAAATCAACAATTTTAGTGAAGAAATCAATGTCAACAGTTTGGGTTGTAGGATTACTAGGGAAAGATATTATTAAAGCTTTAGGTTTACTCTTTAGACCTTTCTCAATATTCATCAAAAGATTCTCATCTTTAATTGAATTGTATTCTTTAATATTTCCTCTAGCTATAAGAACCGAATAGCTGTGGATTGGGTAACATGGATCAGGCACTAATACCGTTTCGCCTGGAGCTAGTAAAGAGATCATCAAATGAGACAGTCCTTCTTTAGAGCCAATAGTAACTATAGTTTCATTATCAGGGTCAAGTTCTACATCATAATTCCTTTTGTACCAATTTGTTATTGCTAGTCTTAATTTAGGTAAACCAGCAGAAACTGAATACCTATGGTTTCTACCTTGTGTGGCAGACTCTAATAATTTTTCTATAATATGTCTAGGAGTAGGTTGATCAGGGTTTCCCATTCCAAAATCAATTATGTCTTCGCCCTTTTTTCTAGCCTCATATTTTAATTCATTTACAGAGGAAAATACGTACTGGGGCAACTTTGAAAGAAGAGAGAAGTTTTCACTATTAATAGACATGTTTTTTAAATATAATAAAGCTATATATAAAATTGTAAATGATAACAAGGAGCTTTATTGAGAAAAACTATAACGGACCTTCAATCCATGAAACAAAAGAAAGAGCTTATCGTGGCTCTTACGTCTTATGATTTTCAAATTGCTACTATTATAGATAGCGTTTGTGATTTTGTTCTTGTCGGTGACTCACTTGGGAATGTCTTTCAAGGGAACGAAACAACGCTTAACGTTTCTATCGAGAATATGATTTATCATGGTTCGATTGTATCAAGAGCAGTTAAAGAGTCTCATTTATGTATAGATATGCCATTCATGTCATATCAATCATCAACAGAAGACGCGCTTAGAAATGCTGGAAGAATCATAAAAGCTACTGGTGCTGAGTCTGTAAAGCTCGAAATTAGTTTTGATTCACTTGATACGATTAATAAACTTTCAAATGCAGGGATTCCAGTTGTTGCTCATGTAGGGCTCTGTCCTCAATCATTCAATATGTATGGTGGTTACAAGAAACAAGGTAAAAACAAGTCTGAACAAGAATACATTTATACTCTATCTAAAGAAGCAGAGATTAACGGCGCATCGATTTTAGTGATTGAAGGTGTTCCGGAAAATTTAGCTAATAAAATTACTAAATCTCTTAAGATTCCTACAATTGGTATTGGAGCAGGAAAAAAATGTGATGGCCAAATACTTGTAACTGAGGACTTACTTGGCCTTACTCCGTCACCTCACCCATCCTTTGTAAAGAACTACTCCAACTTACGGGCCACGATAAAAAAATCTATTAATTCATATAAGAATGAGGTTAAAAAAAATAAGTTCCCTTAGAACAATAAATTCTGTAAAAAAAATGCAGAATATTTGTATGAAAATTAGGCTATCGAAGAATCCAAGAATTGTTCTTGTGCCAACAATGGGAGCTTTACATGAAGGCCATATTGCTTTAATTAAAAGAGCCAAAGCCACTAAGGCAATTGTAATTGTTAGTATTTTTTTGAATCCCAAACAATTTAATGAAAAGAAGGATCTTTTAACATACCCTAAAACTTTTAATAATGACAAAAAAAAACTTAAGAGCTTAAAAGTAGATTATTTATTTGCTCCTAAAGTAAAAGAGATTTATTCATTAGGATTCCAAACAAAGATTGCAGTCCAAGATTTTAAAAATCATCTTTGCGGATTAAGTAGAGAAGGTCATTTTGATTCTGTTGCTACAATTGTTTTAAAATTATTTAATATTACAATGCCTCATATAGCCGTTTTTGGAGAAAAAGACTTACAACAATTAGTAATCATAAAAAAAATGATTGAAGACTTAAACTTACCTATAAAGATTATTTCTCATAAAATAATAAGAGAGAGCGATGGACTCGCTATGAGCTCAAGAAATGTGAAGCTAACAAATAAAAATAGAGAGATTGCACCTATAATCTATAAGGGCTTAAAAAGAATAAAACTAATATCAAAACTAAAGAAACGAGCCTCATGCAAAAACCTGGTTAAAACTCTTAGGGATTATTACTCCACTAATGGTATAAATAATGTTGAATATATTGAAATTATAGATACTAGAACCATGACATACCCGAGAATTCCTTCTAAGGATTGTCATATTGTCGTAGCAGCAAAAATTGGCAATGTAAGATTGATAGACAATCTGAAATTTTAATTTAGAATACTAAAATGAATTTGACAATACTTAAGTCCAAGATACATAGAGCTACGGTAACCGAAGCTAATCTTTATTATGAAGGAAGTATCACTATTGATAGTGCATTAATGGATGCCGCTAACATACTGCCGTATGAACAAGTTCATATTTTTAATTTAACGAATGCAGAAAGGTTTATTACATATGTAATTGAAGGTGAAAAAAACTCTGGGGTTATTTGCACAAATGGCGCTGCAGCGCATTGCGCACGAAAAGGTGACACCCTTATAATTGTATCTTTTGCGCAATTAGAAGAGGAAAAAGCTCAAGACTTCAAACCAAAATTAGTTTACGTAAATTCAAAAAACGAACAAGTTGGAGCTGAGCTTGTTGATGGAAAATTAGTAAAGCTCTTAGGTTAAAAAATTAATGTCTTTACTTAATTAAATTTTAAAAAATTAAGTACCTACAATATAAAATCAATTTTTTCTTCTATTTTAGCCCTATTTTATTGACATAATTTTTTATAAAAGTTATAAATAATCAAACTTAGATTACTAAGGAATCGAATGAAAGCAATTATTTTAGCAGCTGGAAGAGGACAAAGGCTTCAACCTCATACGAATGAAATACCTAAGTGCCTGCTAACTTTAGATAACCAAACAATACTTGAGCATCAAATTAATCACTTAAAGTCATGTGAAGTCCAGGAAGTTAATGTAGTTGTAGGATTTGCTAGTAACAAAGTCGAAGAGTTCCTGGGAAACTATGATTCGTTAGGAATGAAAATTAATACTATTTATAATCCATTTTGGGAATCAACAAATAGTCTTTTTTCATTATGGGCAGCTAGGTTTGAATTAAATTCGAATGTTGTTTTATTAAATGGTGATGATGTATTTGAACTAGAAGTTCTAAAGCAAATACTTTCAAACAAAGATGAAATCTGTGTCCCATATAAAATTAAAAAAAGCTATGCAGCTGAAGATATGAAAGTGCAAGTTAAAAATGGGCAATTGATAGCAATAGGTAAAGATTTAAGTAACGCTTCTGGTGAATCTGTTGGCGTAAGAGTCTTTAGAGGAGAGGGTGTAGAAATTCTAAAAAGATCTCTTGAGAAGGAAATCAGAACGCAAGATTTTAACTTAAAATGGTACGCATCAAGCATATCTAGAATAATACAAAGAGGTCACAAGATTATGACAACTAATATAAAAGATTTATATTGGCATGATGTTGATTATCCTAACGATCTTGAAAATGCTAAAATTAATATCAATAGAATTTCCTCTGGAAAGAAATCTTCTAAATTAAAAATAGTCTAAAGTATGATACCAATCGTTTTATGCAATGGTCTTGGAGTAGATTCAGAACCTTTAAAGTCATTTAACAATGAAGAAATAGCAAATCTAAAAATATATGAAAGAACTTTATTGAATCTTGCTCAAGAAGGTTTTGATCAAGCTGCTCTTGTTTCTGATATAGATAAAATATATTTCAAGAGATTAAGAAGGAAATTCCCAGATTTTAAGATCATTCAATCCAGAACTTTCGATCATTTAGTCAAAGAGAATGATTTATTGATTATTCAAAATAATGTTGTTCTTAACAAAAAGCAATTACAGAGCATCTTCGCTATAATCCAAAATACAGATAGATCATTTAAAACTGTTTCAGATTCAAATGATGGAGTTATCTTTTTAAAAAATGGGTTTGCAATTGAGTTAGAAAATAACTTAACAAACTTAAAAAAGATATCTGAGAACATAGATGAATTTAAACTTGATGATCCACCTAAAAAATTATCAATCAATGAATTGGGAACTAATGTTGGAAGAGATTTCCTTTTTGATCATATAAGCAAGAATGTAAGTGGGTGGTTCTCAAAAAGAGTTAATAGTAAAATCTCAATACCAATAAGCAAGATCCTAATAAAGGTAAATATTCACCCCAACATAATAACTTTCTTCGTGGGCCTAATAGGCATATCTTGCGGCTTCTTCTACGCATGGCATATGCCACTTGCTGGTGCACTGATACTTCAGCTTGCAACAATTTTAGACAGATGTGATGGTGAAGTTGCTAGAATCAAACTAAAAGAATCTGTTTTTGGTCAATGGTTTGATACAGCATTAGACCAGATATCTTATTTCTCAATGTTTGTTGGAATAAGCATGTGCATGAACAACCCTAAATACTTTCTTTTTACTTATGATCACATACTATATAAGCAGCTTTCAATATTAAATATATTGCTCTATTTAATATTCCTTACAACAATCTTATTCTTTATGTTGAGAAGAACTAAAAATGGCAGCCTTGCTTACTATCCTAGCGAGGTAGACAAAATAGTTCCTATGAAAAGCAGATCTTTTATTTACAAAGCGATGTCTAAATGCAGATTTTTACTAAAAAGGGAATTTTTTTCTCCAGCCATGATTCTTGTAATCTTAATTGGATATGAAACTGCGACAATCTTAACAACAGTTTTTTTGCTTGGGGGGCTTATCCATCAAACATGTGACTACGCTGCCTTAAGAAAGAAAATAGATATCACTTATTAAGTTTAATTATACAAATTATCACCAAACTAATAATCAATGACCAAATCAGAATTAAAAAAACAAGTGAGTCTAGTTCCATTATTTAAATACCTTCTTATATACCAAGCCTAAAAATGCTAGAAACAAGCTAATCAGAATCAACCTAGACAAATAAGTTGAAAGACTTTTTCTAAGGATTATAGAGGCCTCGCTATTGATATCCTGGAAAACCCACGATAGAAAAAGTGTTATTAATAGCATGGGTAGCCAAAACTTAAAAATCTTATTAAAAAATTTCGGAACTTTTATTAGACTTCCATGGTTAATTGACGCAACTGGATCATCTGGAGCAATATAAAAAACAAAAATTATTATCTCAATTATTGCCAATATGATAAGCAAGATTGTTCCAGCCCAAAAATCAAACTCATCTAGGAATCCTGGGAAGAAAATTACAAATTGAGATAAAATTAGAATTAGAATAATTACAACAAAAGAAGACTTTTTCTGAGTAAAGCTAAACTCTTCTGAGAAGAAAGTTATTACAGGTTGCAAGATTCCTATAGAAGACGTTAAGCCAGCAATAAACAATAGGAAAAACCATACAAAGCCTATCAGTTGGCCGAAAGGTAATCCATCAAAGATTAATGGCATAGCAATAAATCCAATTGTAAAGGCTCCAGAGCTTGCTATAATCACGGCACCGGATATCCCTAAGAAGGCAACAGCTGCAGGTATTACAATTGATCCTCCAAACACTACTTCAATTAGTTCATTTATTGATGCTGAAGTAAGTCCTGACAAAGCAATATCATCATCCTTTCTAATAAAAGAAGCATATGTAACTATTGCTCCAAACCCTAAACTAAGAGTAAAAAAGACCTGGCCTGCAGCAGCTATCCAAACACTAGGGCTTGAAAGATACGCAAAATCTGGTTTCCACAAGAAATTAAGGCCTACTAGAGAAGATGATATTGATGTTTTAATTGATAGTACATAAATAACTAAAAATAGACTCATGATTAATAATGCGGGCATTGCTATTTTAACAAACTTTTCTATTCCTTTAACAATACCTCTTGATAAAATCTTATAATTAATAAAGATTGTTAATAAAAAACAAGAGTATGCAAAAAAAGATGGTGTCATAAAAAAAGAATCTGTGTTATTGCTTCCAATGTAGGTGGAGAAAGTTCCAGTAAAAAATTCCATTTTATCAGAAGAATTCAAGGATTCAGATTGCAAATCGCCAACTAATGAGCTTATAGAATATCCCAACGTCCAAGATTCTATGTAGACGTAATAAATAGCAATAACAAAGGGTATCCACACTCCCAACAAAGAAAAAATTTGAATAGGCCTCTCTGCTCTTAATTTGTTTGAAATACCAAATACTGTTCCACTTCCGATAGAGCCCCCAAATCTACCAATACCCCACTCTATCCACATTAGAGGAATGCCTATAATTAAAAAACAAATTATATAAGGAAGCAGGAAAGCTCCTCCACCATTTTCTGCTGCTTGTACGGGAAATCTCAAAAAATTACCCAGCCCTACTGCATTTCCAGCCATTGCTAGAATTAATCCATATTTGGTTGACCAAAAATCTCTTTCTCTTTTAATCATAATTTATATATAAATTAACCCTAAATTAATAACCTTGACAAATAATTTAATGAGCTTATCTTATAAACCTTCTGGAGATTTATCATGGGTGCGACAAAATCAAGTGCGAAGAAAATTAAAGTAATACCTAAATTAAAGAAAGTTCCTAAAAAAACAAATACCAAGGAAAAAAAGACAAAGATTTCTGCTAAATTTAAGAAAGAAATCAAAGCAACTCTTATTAATATGAGAGAATTAATCCTTGATGATATATCTAAGCTGATTAAAGATGAGTCAAACCATCTTAAGCATGACGTCGGAGACTTTTATGATAGCGCCAGTAATGACAGAGAAAGAGAGCTTTCTTTGCTTCTTAATCAGAGAGACAGACAGAAACTAATTATGATTGAAGAATCACTGGCTAGAATAGAAAGTGGAAACTATGGGAAGTGTATTCCATGTGAGGAATTAATAGAAGAAGATAGATTAAGAGCAATGCCTTTCACAAGATATTGTGTCTCCTGTTTAGAAGAAGAAGAAGAATCAAATAATAATCTTTAAAATTTAAGAATTTTAGCTTTATCAGGTTT
>Ga0209252_1000601_pt1 | contig 27205 bp, 25 predicted proteins | sample SaaInlV_135m_DNA_3_FD_184673 | JGI IMG/M metagenome (GOLD analysis project Ga0209252, IMG submission 184673) | Marine microbial communities from expanding oxygen minimum zones in the Saanich Inlet - Saanich Inlet SI074_LV_100m_DNA (SPAdes) (version 2) | ecosystem: Environmental > Aquatic >... | reverse complement strand
AGCAGTCCAAATGCAGCATACCCTGACATTCAGTATCACTTTGGTCCGGTAGGACTTGAATATAATGACGACAAAATATCCTTACTACAAGCATTTTCAATCCATGTAGATCAACTTCGACCTCGAAGTAGGGGGCAAGTAACTCTAAAGTCTGCAAACCCACTCGAAAAACCATTAATGACGTTTAATTACTTTCAAGACCCAGAAGACTTAGCTGATATGGTAAATGGATTTAAAAAAGCCCGTGAACTCATTTCACAACCTGCATTTGATGAATTCAGGGGAGTAGAGTTAATACCGGGTCCACAAGTTCAATCTGAGGCTGACATTGAACAGTTTATAAGAGACGCCGCGGAGACAGATTATCACCCCAGCTGTACTTGTGCTATGGGGGATGGTGAGATGGCAGTTGTTGATGACCAAATGAAAGTCCATGGAGTCAAAAATCTTCGCGTTATTGATGCCTCTGTTATGCCGCAAATAATTTCAGGAAATTTAAATGCGCCAACTCAAATGATAGCTGCTCGTGCAGCAGATATGATTTTAGGAAAGAAGCAATTAAGGCCTATAAAAGCAACTTTTGCGTTTGATATGTGAGAGAGGGTAAACCTTTAAACTAACTTATTATATTTCAATATGAACCTCGTTAAATCTAAATTTTATTTGATGCTTGAGTTAGTAAAAAAACAAGTGTATTATTTAATCTGATCTAAATTCTTAGTTCAGTTTTCTTAAATTATAAAGGAGAATAATTTTGAAACAAATTAATAACATGCAATCGTTAAGTTTGCAAAGAATAGTCCCTATTCATGTGGTTATACTTCTGAGTTGTGTTCTTTTATTGGGGCTATTTAGTCAGCCTTCAATAGCTTCTCATGATAAAGTCTACGAAATAACAATACTTCATACTAACGACTTTCATGCTCGTTTTAGACCAATCAGTAAGTACGATAATAATTGTTCACAGAAGAATAATGCTAAGGGGAAGTGCTTTGGTGGTACAGCGCGTTTGATCTCAGCAGTTGAAGATGCTCGTTCAAGGCACTCTAATACGATACTTTTGGACGGTGGTGATCAATTTCAAGGAACTCTTTTCTACAACCTTTACAAAGGAAAAGTGGCCGCAGAAATGATGAATAAGCTTGGATACGATGGAATGGCAGTGGGCAACCATGAGTTTGATGATGGACCTGAAAATCTTAGAGCATTTATGGATTCAGTAAATTTCCCTGTTCTGATGGCAAATGCTAACATTGATATGGAGCCAGAGCTTAAAGGTAAATTACATAAATCAACGACCTTGTATAGAAACAACCAAAAAATTGGACTGATTGGTGTTGTTACTGAGGAAGTAGTGGATATATCTGCTCCAGGTGATAATATTATATTCACCGACGCTGTTGCTGCTGTTCAGTCTGAGGTAGATTTTTTGACCGAAGCTGGAGTTAATAAGATCATACTTCTGTCTCACTCATCATACGAAATAGACAAAATGATTGCAGCCAATACTACTGGCGTAGACGTTATAGTTGGTGGACATGATAATGCCTATTTATCAAACATTAGCGATAGAGCAAAAGGGCCTTACCCAACGGTTGTCAATGGCACTCAGATTATTCAAGCATATGCCTATGGTAAATTCTTAGGCGAACTTTCAGTTCTCTTTGATGAAGCGGGAAATGTCATCTATGCAACAGGTGAGCCAATCACAATCGATGGTTCGGTCAATGAAAACACTCAAATTATTGCGCGCTTAGATGAACTCGAAGAGCCAATCAATGAGCTTAAAGAGACTATTGTTGGAAACGTCTCTAACTCATTAACTGGTGACAGGACAGTTTGTCGCGTTCAAGAATGTGATATGGGTAATTTAATTGCAGATGCAATGAGAGATTCTGTCATTGATAAGGGTTACACTATCGCATTGCAGAACTCAGGCGGAATCCGTGCTTCACTTGATGCAGGTGATGTCACACTGGGTGAAATAATGACTATACTTCCGTTTCAAAACACGTTGTCAACTTTCAAGGTGACCGGTCAACAGCTTCTTACAGCGATTGAAAATGGTGTCAGCCAGGTTGAAGATGAGAAGGGACGATTCCCTCAAGTGTCCGGAATGCGATATACGTTTAATCTAGCCAAACCACCCAATGAAGGAAGAGTAACTTCAATTGAAATTGATGAAGATGGCTCTTGGAACGCTTTAGACTTAAATAAAACGTATGGTATGGTTTCTAACAACTTTATTCGTGGAGGTGGAGATGGATATAAAATATTCAGATCCGCATCTGAAATCTATGACTTTGGTCCAGATTTAGCGGATGTTGTTGTGAATTATATTAAAGCAAATCCAGGATATTCTGGTTACACCGATAACCGGATTACTCAGGAGTAATAAAAGCTTAAATTAAAGCATTTAAGGGCTGGCATTTGTCAGCCCTTACTTTTTATATAAGGGATTTAAGCGTTAGTTTTACTTAAATTCCCCTACCAAATACCTTTCTTAGTAGATCTTACTAAAAAAATAATAGGGTGCTCCTTTTACGTCTTTAATGTAGATGTGGTACTCTATATCACCGAATTAAAAATAGTTGCATATTAATTAGAATATGATATATTATCTATAATGTATAATCAATAAATGAAGAGTGGAACTTATACTGTCTCTTACATGTATTTTGGAGATCTAGAGCGTTTTTATTACACATTTATCTAAGATGATTACATTACTGATCTTTTTAAAGTACAGTATAAAACCATTTACACAAAAATATTAATATTCACTAATTAAGCAAAGGAGATTACTCTATGAATAATAATAAACAAAAAATTGGAATTATTGGTGCTGGATGGTGGGCTGCTGTAATGCATATACCTACTCTCTTAAGTAACTCATCTGCAGAAATAGCAGGCATTTGTGCAACAGATTCTACTGCATTGAAAAAGCTCCAAGATGAATTTGGAATTTCATATGGAGTTGAAGATTATCGTAAGCTCCTAAGTGAAGTGAAGTTAGATGGTGTGATTGTAAGTTCTCCACATACGTTCCATTACGAGCATGCAAAAGCTGCTTTAGAAGCTGGATGTCATGTAATGGTAGAAAAGCCTTTCACTACAAATTCAAAGGAAGCAAAGAAACTTGTAGAGTTAGCTGCTAAAAATAATCTAAATCTAAATGTGTCACATGGCTGGAACTATATGCCTATTGCCCATAAGGCGCTTAAATTAATGCGCGCCAACTTAATTGGAGATGTCCAACATGCTGTCATTCAGCTTGCAAGTCCAACATCCGACCTAATGCATGGCAAAGGTTTAAGTCTTGCTAAAGATGCTCTTTTAACTCCATTAGCATCTACATGGGCAGACCCTTCTAAGTCTGGTGGTTATGGATGGGGACAATTGACTCATCTTTTAGGGCTCTTTTTTAAGCTGGTTGACGAGGCGCCAAAAGATGTCTTTGCTTTCACTTCAAATTCTGAGTCTGGTGTCGATTATTATAATTCAGTTAATATGCGACTTGAAAATGGGGCCACCTGTTCTATATCGGGTTCGTCTAATATGCCGGCTGCGTTTGCGAAATTTCAGGTTGACCTTAAAATATTTGGCTCCAAAGGAAATCTAATGATAGACCTTGAGCCAGGTCGAGAGCGAGTTTTAGTTGAAACATTTTCAGGAGAAACTCACAAAGAAGAAATAAAAAAAGGTGATGGAGAATATGATGGTGCAACACCAGCAAACTTCCTTGTTGATGTATGCGCTGGTATTAATTCTGAAGATATGGCACCAGGTATTATAGGTTATAGGAGTGTTTGTGTTGTTGAAGCAATGCTTGAGAGCTCAAAAAGTGGAAATGTTATAAAACTTTAATATGAAAAAATATGACAATTATTAAAGATATTAGAGCTTTCACAGCTGATAGTAGTAATAAATCTACCGACTACACGTCTCAACCCAAAGGTCACTGGATAACTGACACTTTAGTGGCAAATCCTATGGCTATCTACCCCGAATATAGGGGTTCAAGAACAAGCTGGGGTATTGGTGTTTTAGGTTCAGTGGTGGTTGAAGTTGAGTTAGAGAATGGTGTAATAGGTGTTGGAATATCAACTGCAGGACCTCCAGGTTGTTGGATTATTGAACATCACCTTAAAAAATTTGCAATCGGTCAGAACGTAACGAATGTAGAGTTGATTTGGGATCAAATGTGGCGTGCGAGTATGCCTTATGGACGCAAAGGCATAACAATACATGCTATAAGTGCAATTGACTTAGCAATTTGGGATGCTATGGGTAAAGATGCTGGCAAACCAGTATATGAATTACTTGGTGGGCCTTTAAAATCACCTCTATCATTATATGCAACTTCACCAGCAGTAGCTAGTGTCAAAAAGCAAGGTTTTCAGGGTGTCAAAATTCCATTGCCTTATGGTCCTGCATCAGGGCAAGATGGGTTGAAAAAAAATGTTTTATTGATTGAAGAGGTGAGGGGTTTAGTTGGTGATCATTTTGACATCATGATTGATTGTTACATGGCGCTTTCTGTTGAGTATGTTATTCAACTAGTTAAGGCTTTGCGTCCATTTAATATTCGCTGGCTTGAAGAACCACTCATCCCAGATGATTATGCTGGTTATAGTGAATTAAAAAAACGCTTGCCTGAAACTTTTATTTCAACAGGTGAACATGAATATACTCGATATGGATTCGCTCAACTTTTGGAATGTGGTATTGATATCCTTCAACCGGATTTAATGTGGTGTGGAGGGATGACAGAGGCAAGGCGGATAACAAATATGGCTGCAGCGAGAGATGTTCCTGTAATCCCGCATGGAAGTGGTGTTTATGCATTTCATCATCAGGTTTCTTTTCCAAATACTCCTTTTGCTGAGTTTCTGATGTTAAGTCCAGAGGGTGATATTGCCACCCCTCAATTTGGATCACTTTTTACAAACGAACCTTTGCCAGAGAATGGGAAACTGACCCTATCTGATGCTCCAGGTTTTGGAATAGAACTTAATAAAAAAGATTTAGATTTTATTCGTCCATTTGAAGTATAGGATAAATTGACTATGTTAAAAGGTGTTATTCCAATGTTGCCCACTCCATTTGATGTAAATAAAGATATTATTTTTGATGATATTTCTTCGTTAATTGAAAATCAAATTGAAATGGGTGCCCATGGTATTTCCATACTTGGACTAGGTGGAGAATCAGGGCTCTTGACCTATGATGAGCGAATAGCTGTTACTGAATATACAATTAAAGAGGTAGCAGGGCGTCTTCCTATAATTGTGGGTGTTGGTGCTGCAACAACTGAAGATACTTGTAATTTAGCAAATCATGCAGCCTCAAAAGGTATTTCAGCAATAATGCTTGCTCCACGCCCTATTAAAACACAAACTAAAAGTGACCTTATTGCCTACTTTACTAAGGTATCAAAAGCAGCTGAAAGTATTGATGTTATGTTACAAGATGCACCCGAATATCTTGGTATTGATCTTAATAATGAACTAATGAAGCATCTAACTGATGAAATTAAAAATATTACTTACATCAAATCAGAGAAGCCACCAGTAAGTAACACAATCTTCAACCTAAAACAAACGTTTTCTAAAGGAAATATTGGCATTTTTGGTGGCCAAGCAGCTGTCGGTTTTTTTGAGTTACTTGAGTCAGGAGGAACTGGAACAATTCCAGGCTGTGAGGCAACATCAATACTAGTTAAAATTTGGGATGAGTACGAAGTAAATAAAGACAAAAAAAAGGCTATGGAAATCTTTCATAAAGTCTTGCCTTTCTTTATTTTTGAAATGCAGTCTCTTGAAATGTTTATAAAGTGCACAAAAACTGTTTTACTTCAAAAAGGAATTATCAGTTCAAACGAAACGCGTTTTGAAATAGAGCTTTCACCAGTTGCAAAATCGATTCTGGAGCGTCATTTTATTCAATTAATGGAAGTTGAAGAGAAATTAAAAGGAGATCAAAATGTTAAATGAAAATCAAATAAAATCATATCAAGAAAAAGGTTATTTACTGGTTGAAAATGCAATACCTCCTGAAACATTAAAAAACCTTCAAGATATTACAGATGAATTTGTAGAATCCTCAAGAAATATTACGGAAAATGATGAAACGTATGACCTTTCTGATGATCATTCTAAAGAAAATCCAAGTGTAAGAAGGTTAAAACAGCCCCACCTAATTCATAAGATATATGAAGCTCTTACCAGAGATAATTGTATTTTAGATCCTGTATCTCAATTAATTGGAAATAATTTAAGACGTGATCACACGAAATTAAATTTTAAATTACCTCATGGTGGGGAGGCAATTGAGTGGCACCAAGATTGGGCATTTTATCCACATACAAATGATGATATTGTAGAAGTATCAATTTTTTTAGATGATTGTAAAGATGAAAATGGCCCGCTAATGGTTGTTCCTGGTTCACATCTAGGACCTCTTGATAATCACCACCATAATGGATATTTTATTGGAGCAGTTGATCCAGCAAAGTCTAATTATGATGTAAGCACTGCTGCAAAATTTATTGCAAAAGCAGGATCAATGAGTTTTCATCATGTAAGAAGTCTTCATGGCTCAAAAAAAAATAATTCTAATGTTCAACGACGAATGTTATTTATTGGCTACACAGCAGCAGACTCTTGGCCTCTAAAAGGAATTCTTGATTTAGGGTTAAAGCCTACATCGGGTGAAAAAGATTTTGTCAAAAATATTTATCAAGTTTACGAGAACAATATTGTTAAGGGAGATCCTTGTCTAGAAGCAAGAGTTGAGAATAATCCAATAAGAATGCCTTATCCACCACCTCCCTCTGTTGGATCTATTTATGAAAATCAAAGAGAAGTTCTTGGTAGGTCTTTTGGAGAATAGAAGTTTTTTAAAACCTAATGAAAAGAAGATCTTTAAGAGACAATAAAGTAATTCATTAAGTCAATTAATCCATATGCCATTGCAAAGGCAACAGAAATGGAAAGCTGATTTGAGTATCCACTTCTATTTTCATTATGGGGGTCATATATTCTCCCCATCTCTTATTGACTTCACTCTGATTTAGAATTGAAATCATTCTTTCTAAATCGTCAGTTTCAAAATAACCAAAAAGGTTTAAACCATGACGGAAAATTGAATAATTCCTCATTCCTGCTTCCTGTATTAGTTCAACCATTTCTGGCCAGATTTCATCATGCCTTTTTTTGTACTCTTCTTCATATCCAGTTCTTACTTCTAGAATCCAAACATACGGTTTATCTTTCATTTTTCAACTCCATTAAGTTAAATTATTGTCATTTTTTTGGTTTGTTACTCTGTTACTTTTTTTAATTTTTGGAATATTTAATTAGTTTACTATCATTATATTTAGAATATTATATATAATACATTATCTAAAGATTTGATAAAATCATTCTTAATAAAGCGTAAAGTTCATATTTTTTTTAAAAACTCAATATTATGGAACAAATTAAAAATCAACATCGATCACTCTCTGATATTGCAACTGATTCAATAAGAAGCGCAATAATTCGAGGTGATTTTAAAATGGGTCAAGCAGTTACGGAAGCAGCATTGTCTTCAACTCTTAACATAAGTAAAACACCTGTTCGTGAGGCCCTGTCGAAGCTGGAGTCTGAAGGATTGGTAGTATCAGAAAAGAACAAGGGATACAGAATTTTTTCTTTGAATAAACAGGCATATATAGAGCTCTCTGAGTTGCGTTTTGCCCTAGAATCACAAGCCTTGCGTTACGGTTTTGAGCGTGACCTTTCTGGAATGATTGAGAAACTTGAATTGATACTTGAAAGTATGGAAGGATACTTGTCGGTACCTGACCGAGAGATTTATCAGTCTTTAGACAATGATTTTCACCATGTATTTTTTAAGTCATGTGGCAACAGTGCAATTACTAAGGTTTATGATAAACATCAGTCTGTTATCGTAGCAACTCGTCTACGTAACTTAAAAAAAGAGAACATTACCAAGCACACTTCATTTGAGGAACATAAATTGTTGATTGAGTTGCTGATAAGTGGAAAAATAGATGAATCAGTCAGCTTATTGGAAAGACACATTGTGGATTATGCACGAGAATCCTTTGTGGAGCCAGAAGTTTTATAGTGCCTCAAGTACCTTTCTCCAACTAATTAAGAAAGTTATTAAGGATTAGAAAAACTTTATGCGAATTCACAACTGTCACAATATTGATGACTTTCGAAAAATGGCCAAAAGCCTTATTCCAAAGCCTTTGTTTCACTATATTGACGGTGGTGCAGACGATGAATCTACACTTAGGCGAAATACAGCTGCATATGATGAATACGACCTCATACCTAATGGACTAGCAGATGTTGCCAATATAGACCTCTCAGCTACCATATTGGGTCAAAAAGTTAGTTCACCGTTATTTCTTGCACCGACAGGAATGAATCGCCTATTTCATCATGATGGTGAGCGCGCAAGTTCTCTTGCAGCTGAAAAATATGGCTGCTACTATAGCCTTTCAACTTTATCTTCTGTTAGCATCGAAGAGATTGGCAGTCTAACCGAAAGTCCTAAGATGTTTCAAATATACATTCATAAAGATAGAGATCTAACTTATGAACTTATTGAGCGATGCAAAAAAGCAAAATTTACATCATTATGCTTAACCATTGACACCATTGTTGCTGGTAATAGGGAACGAGACTTGAGAACTGGTATGACCATGCCACCTAAATTTACCCCATCTAGCTTGCTAAGTTTTGCAATGCGACCACGCTGGGTATACAACTATTTCACTCATGAAGGATTTAAGCTCTCAAACTTAGAAGGCAAAACCGAAAAAGGCAGTAAAGAATCATTGTCGGTTATTGACTATATCAACTCACAATTTGATACCAACCTATGTTGGGAGGATGCACAAAAAGCTATTGAAGCATGGGGCGGTCCATTTGCTATTAAAGGTGTAATGTCAGTTGAAGATGCGAAACGTGCTGTCGAAATTGGTGCAAGCGCAATTATGGTTAGCAATCATGGTGGTAGACAGTTAGATTGTAGCCCAGCACCATTTGACTTATTGAGCGATATTGTTGACGCGGTTGGTGGCAAGATAGAGATTATATGTGATGGTGGCATAAGACGAGGAACTCACGTCCTTAAGGCGTTAGCACTTGGAGCAGATGCTTGCTCAATGGGTAGGCCATATTTATATGGGCTTGCAGCAGCTGGACAAGAAGGAGTAGAGGCAGTAATGTCAATTTTTGAAGCTGAACTTAAGCGTAATATGATGCTTATGGGCGTCAATAATTTATCTCAACTTAATAGGTCAAAAATTAGAAAAAAATAATTTGTTTTTCTATTAACAATCTATCAATATTTAATCTACTTAAATAGGGATTTAATAGCATATTTTATGGTGATATTTATATCTCAGAATTAAACTTGCATAATAATTAGATATCATATATCATCTATAATATATTAAGCTAGAATGCTTAGTATTTAGAGTTAAATATTCTAATTTTTTTTCTAAAAAAGGAGAGATATATGAAAAGTTCTAAACTGATTCAATCAATTGTGGCTTCAGCCATAATAGGTTTTTCAAGCTCATCAGTTTTGGCTGGAGACTATCCAGTTTATGAAGGGTTTAATAAACAAGCAATGGCAGGTGAGGCATTTTCAGGGTTACCTGGAAAAGGAAAAACACTAGCATTTGCAAATATTGTTAATGGTTGCCCATTTTGTGATTTGGTGGAAGAAAGTGTTATTAGACAAGCCATAGCAGCAGGTTTTTCTCAAAATGATATTATTATTTTAAATAATCAATACGATGCAGTTATTGGACTAAAAAATGCTGACATTATTCTTGCGCAACAACCTGATGTGTTCATAGAGTTCCAGTTTGATGAGAGGGCAAATAACGTAATATCACGTAAATTTGCTAAAGCAGGAATTCCAATTATCGCAATTGATGTTCCAGTTCCAGGATCACCATTTATGGGAGCTGACAATTTCGGTGCTGCATGGTTAGGTGGAGAAGTGATGGCTCAAAAGATTACTTCAAAATTTGGTGGAATTGATGGTGTAGATAAAATCGCATTACTTCAATTTCCAACTGGCGGTAGTGTAACTATGATGCGCTCAGAAGGTTTTGTTCCTCCTCTAGAGGAAGCCTTTGGAGTCGACGCTGTTGCAGCTAAACTAATAAAAACTGACGGTGGAACGGGTGGTACGGAGAATGCTAAACTAGTAATGGATGACCTTCTTGCTGCTAACCCTGACGCTAAAACATGGGCGGCCACTGCGATCAATCATGAAAGTATCGCTGGAATCATAGCAGCCTTCGAAGCGGCTGGTAGATGGAACCCAGATGATGTTGTTTTAGTTGGAATGGGTGCAGGTCCTTTGGGACAGTCTCAACTTAGAGATGGTCAAATTGATGGCTCGGTTGCTTTTTATCCTGAAAAATATGGACAATGGGCTGTAGCTGCAGCTGTTGCACGTATGCTAGGTGCGCCGGTTCCTCCATATATGTATCCGGATCATGTAACTATAACAATGGATAACATCGATCAGTACTATCCACAATAGATCGAAGTTAATAAAAACTGATTACCGATCATATTAATTTGATCGGTAATCATTTTACTAAAAATTTCAAAAAATAAATATTCCTAAGATTTTTTATCGTAGTAAAAACTATTAAATCAATCCAGATAAATAATGAAATCAACTTTATTAAAAATGTCTCACATTTGCAAGTCATACCCTGGTGTAAAAGCTATAAATGATGTAAGTATTGATCTATTTGCCGGAGAGGTTTTAGGAATAATGGGTGAAAATGGCGCCGGAAAATCAACCTTAATTAAGTTACTGGCAGGTGCTGAAAAAAAAGATTCAGGTGAAATATATATTGATGAAAAGAAGGTTGATATAAACTCACCAAAAGCTTCCCAAGAAAATGGTGTAAGCGTTATATATCAAGAGCTTATCACTATGGATACTTTATCAGTAGCGGAAAATATCTTTGTGGGTCAATTGCCTGTTAATAAGGTTACTAAGTTAATTGATTGGAAGGCTGCTCAAAAAAAGTCAACTGAAGTATTGGCCTTACTAAATTCCAATATAAAACCTAAAAGTATTGTTGCTACATTATCCGTTTATGAAAAACAAATAGTAGAGGTAGCTAAAGCAATTCATAAAAATGCAAAAGTAGTTGTTATGGATGAGCCAACTGCAGCATTAAGTGAGAAAGACTCTAAATCTCTATTTAAAGTTATTGAAAACCTAAAAAATCAGGGTGTTGGGATTATTTATATTTCCCATAGAATCGAGGAAGTTTTTAAAATTTCAGACCGCATTACTGTAATGCGAGATGGTAAGCTTATTGCAACCAAACAAACAAAAGACGCAGAAAAAAAAGAGATTATCTCGATGATGATTGGCCGAGAATTAAATCAATTTTTTCCGGAAATTAAATCAGAAAAAAAAGGTGTGATGATGAAAGTTTCCGATCTCAATATAAATGGGATTATTGAAAATATTAGTTTCGAGGTTAAAAAGGGTGAGATTTTGGGTATTTTTGGGCTTGTTGGTTCTGGTTGCTTAAATATTGCAAGAGCTCTCATTGGTGTTGATGACATCGACCAGGGAGAGATTCACATTAATGGCAAAAAAACATCCATAAAAAACCCAAAAATTGCTTTGAAAAATAATATCGGCTTTATACCTATTGATCGAAAAAATGAAGGTCTAACTCTGAATTTTAGCGTTAAGCAGAACTTAACACTCCAAAGTATTGATGAGTTAGGTTCTAGTTTTATTATTCAAGAGTCTATAGAAAATTCAATTGCTGAAAAATGGGTCAAGAAACTTGATATAAAAACACCAAATATTGAAGTAGAAGTAAAAACACTTTCGGGTGGCAATCAACAAAAAATTGTTCTAGGAAAAACGCTGGAAATAAATCCTGAAATACTTGTAATTGTTGAACCTACAAGAGGTATAGATGTTGGTGCCAAAATGGACATCTATAAAATGTTAGAAAATCTTTGTAAGGAGGGTGTTGCGATTATTTTAGTTTCAACTGACGTTCCTGAAATTTTGTCGATTAGTAATCGAGTTCTTGTTGTTTCAAATGGAAAGATTCGTAAGGAATTTAAAAAAGGTGAAGCTAATCAACAAGAGTTATTGTATGAAGCATCTTTAAATTAACAATCATAAGGAGATTAAATTGTATTCATATTGTTATCAAAATTGGGAGGTTTGTTATGAAAATTATTGGTAATAAAATAACTACGAATATGAGCCTATTTGCATTCCTAGGTTTTTTAATTATTGTATTTTCATTTACTAGCGAACATTTTCTAGGTATTTACAATATTACTTCACTTCTTACCAATATCTCCTATAGTGGCATTGCAGCAATAGTATTAACTTTGATAATAATATCACGTGGTTTGGACATTTCTATTGGAGGGGTAATTGGATTAACAACTGTGGTTATCGCGACTCTTTATTCACAAAGTGATCCTTTACCTGTTTGGTTAATATTGATTATTGGCCTTAGTACTGGAGCCTTGGTTGGGCTTCTTAATGGGTGGTGTATCACTGTATTGAATATGGATCCTATCATTACTACATTAGGAGCAATGGCAATCACTCGTGGGCTTGCTTATGTAATTTCAGATTCACAGTCAATATTAATGTTCGAGGATACTACTGATTTCATCAGTAACGGTACTATTCTTTTCATTCCAATACCCATAATCTTGTTTTTAATAACTGCCCTAATTTTTAGCATTATCCTTCATAAATCAAAATTTGGTCGCGCAGTCTATGCTATTGGTGCTAATGAGACGTCAGCCAGTTTATCTGGTATATCAGTTAAAAAGGTCAAAATGATTTTGTATGTTTTATCAGGATTGGCTGCATCAATCAGTGGAATTATTTTGGTTGGTCAAACTTCAGTCGGAATGCCTCAGCATGGTATAGGAACAGAACTTGAAGTGATAACAGCTGTTTTACTTGGTGGAACTGCATTAAGTGGTGGAAAAGGAACAATTTATGGAACAATAGCTGGCGTCTTGATTCTTGGAGTGTTATTTAATGGATTAACAATATCAGGAGTAAGGTATGTCCATCTTCAAATTTTTCAAGGAATATTATTGCTTGCTGCAGTCGCTACTTATGAAATTAAAACCAGAAATGAGGTAGCAACATGAAAGTATGGTTAAAAAAATTGATTTATAGTGATGATATTGTAGGAGCATTGGGAATTTTTTTAGTTCTTTTAGTTGTTTTTTTCAGCGTTATGACACCTCATTTTTTCAGCTTGATGAATTTTAATTCTATTATTGGCAATATTCCAGCAATGGCTATTTTATGTCTAGGATTGACTTTTGTGGTTTTAGTCGGAGATCTAGATCTTTCTCTTGGCTCAATCTTGGGGATCACTGCTATCTTGGCTGTATTTTTCTTCAAAGTTATGCATTTTCCATTGTGGTTAAATTTAGTCTCTTGCGTAATCATTGGTGGAATTTTTGGAGCTTTTAACGGAGCCATAGTAACAAAGATTGGAATAAATTCAATTATAACAACCTTAGGAACGATGGCACTGATAAGGGGACTCACCTATTGGATAGCTATGGATGTTGATGCAATGCAAGTGGGTCGCATTACTGATCCAGCCTTTCTTAATTTTGGAAGGTACTACTTTCCTGAAAAATCTCGACTCATTCCTATCACTTTAGTCTATCTAGTTATCCTTTATGGAGCTTCAGCATTATTTTTAAATCACACTAGTTTCGGTAGGCAAATTTATGCGGTTGGATCGAATGAAGCAACTGCGCGACTTGCTGGTATAAATGTTAAGCGTGTAAGGTTTGTTTGTTTCATTATCGCAGGAATGCTTTCTGCATTTGGAGGTCTTGTACTTGTGGCCCAACTTGGTCTTGGAGAGGCATACACAGGTCAAAATATGATCCTTGAGGTAGTCACAGCAGTTGTGCTTGGAGGCGTTCTCTTAACGGGTGGTAAGGGACGACTGACCGGTGTGATTATTGCTGTTCTAATTCTAGGGGTAATTCGAAATGGTATGGTGCACCTAGAACAAGTAACTGATATTTCATTTTATTGGCGTGACGTTGCTAAAGGTGTAATTCTTCTCCTTGCCATCGGACTGTACTCAGTCCGCAAGTCATTCAATGCTAAACGACTTAGAACAAGGCAATGACAAATAATAACCAATCTCTCTTGCTGATAAGACAATGTCTTTTGACTGATAAATATACTAATGCTGAAACTACTTCACTTTCAACTAATTTAATGGAGAATAAATATGAATCGAATAGACCTTAAAAATAAAACAGCTGTAGTTACAGGTGGAGCACAAGGTATAGGCCTAGCAATTGCTGAAATTTTCCTAGAATCTGGAGCTTTGGTTAGTCTCTGGGATCAAGATGAAAAGCTTGTTAATGAAACTGCTCAAAGGTTGTCTTCAAAAGGAAATGTAGAAGCCGTAGTGATGGATGTTGCTGATTTAATCTCAGTGGAAAATGCTGTCAAACAAACTCAAGATGCGCAAGGTAGTATTGATATTCTCATATGCAACGCTGGTATCTCTGGTCCAACAGAAAAACTCTGGGAGTATCCTCCTGATGCTTGGCAAAAAATTATAGATATTAACCTAACTGGAGTTTTTAACTGCTTACGCGCTGTTACTCCAATTATGATTGAACAGAATTATGGAAGAATAGTGAACGTAGCTTCTGTTGCAGGTAAAGAGGGAAATCCTAATGCAAGCGCTTATAGCTCTTCCAAGGCCGGAGTAATTGCTTTAACCAAATCGCTTGGAAAGGAGCTGGCACAGTTTGACATTGCTGTTAACTGTATAACTCCTGCTGCTGCTAAAACACAAATATTCGACCAGATGAGTGAGGAACATATTCAGTATATGTTGAGCAAAATTCCGCGTGAACGTTTTTTAAAAGTTGATGAAGCTGCTTCAATGGTTGCTTGGCTATGCTCTTCAGAAAATTCCTTTACTACAGGGGGAGTTTTTGATTTGAGTGGAGGTCGTTCTACTTATTAATATGAATAAGAAATTGAAGATTACTGATGTTCGAGCTTATGTTATAGATCAGTCTGGAAGTGGAGGAGACTACCATGATCAAGAGGATGGACACTGGATAATTGACTCAACAATTGCAACTCCAATGTCAACATACCCAAAGTTCAAAAAATCTCGAACAAGCTTTGGGATTAATGTAATGAAAAGTATCGTTGTTGAAATTGAGGCTTCAGATGGCACGATTGGTGTCAGTGCTGGACAAGGTGGTGCTCCTGCTTGTTATATGATCGAGAAACATTTTCGGCGTTTTATAGTTGGACTAGATCCTAGGGATTTAAATCGTGCTTGGGATCAGATGTTTAGGGCAAGTATGTATTATGGTGGAAAAGGGTTACCAATGTGGGCAATTAGTGCAGTTGATTTAGCTCTATGGGATCTTCTTGGAGTGCTAAGACAAGAGCCTGTTTATAAAATGATAGGTGGCGCTGTTCGTGATGAAATTGAGCTTTATTGTACTGGGATTCGTCCTGATGTTGCTAAAGAAGCTGGGTTTATAGGAGGGAAAATGCCTTTACCTTATGCGCCAGTTGATCGTCATGAAGGTTTGAAAGCTAATGTGGAGTATTTCCAAGAAATGCGTAATAAAGTTGGTCCTGATTTTTGGCTTATGGCAGATTGCTGGATGTCACTTGATGTACCTTATGCTGTTGAATTGGCTAATGCTCTTCGTGAGGTTAATTTATATTGGATGGAGGAGGCTTTACATCCTGGAGATATAGAGGGACATAAATTGCTTAAGGAGAGAGTGCCTTGGATGCGCTGGACTTCAGGTGAACACGAATACACTCGCTACGGATTTCGAAAAATGATAGAAACCCGTTCTATTGATATCCTTCAACCCGATGTCATGTGGTGCGGTGGTTTAACTGAACTGCTTAGAATTTCAGCTATGGCCGCTGCCTATGATATTCCGGTGATTCCCCATGGAAGTGGAGCCTATAGCTATCACTTTGTGATTACACAACCTCACTGTCCATTCTGTGAGTATTTAAATTCTAGCCCTGAATGTTTAGATTTTCCCTTGGTCTTTGGAAATATGTTTGAAAATGAACTCGCACCTGTCAATGGAAGAATTAAATTAAACGACGAGCCAGGATTTGGAATGAAGTTGAATCGTAAAGATTTAAAAATGAGTAGAATATTTCCTTCAAAAAAATGATATAAAAAACAAACCAGTCTATTTATAACTAATTTAATGGAGAATAAAAATGAGTACAAATAACCAAAAAAATAAAACTATTGAGATTTGGGATTCTCACTTTCATGTATGGGATATCTCAGAAAATACAACCTCTGGACACGATGCAAGTCAGTTATTTTCTCCTAACGATAACCCAATTTATTCTATGGAGTCATACAGTAAAGATATAAGCTTGGCAGGTAGTCATTTTAGACATATTGGAGGTGCTTTTTGTGAAGCCGTTAGTGCTTGCCATGTTGGAACTAGTGGTGATGAATATATTTCAGCATGCTTAGCTGAAACAAGTTATGCATCAAAGGAGTTAAGTGCTGCTAAAACTAACAATATTATTATTTCTACCGCACCTCTTGAGGATGTTAATATTGGAAAAATTCTTACTCAGCTAGCTGAAGTCCCCTTTGTTCGAGGAGTTAGGCAAATCCTTAACTTTGAACCACCATGGCCAAGAAATAAGCAGCTTGGTGATTTACTTTGTGACCCAAAATGGCAACAAGGATATGCTGAGTTGAAAAATTTCTCTATGTCTTGGGATCTTCAAATCAACCCAAATCAGTTCCAGGATGCCGCACGTGTAATCGAAAAAAATCCTGAAACGCCGGTGATTATTGGACATCTTGGTACACCTACCCTTAATGATATAACTGAGAAAAAAGCTGTCTACTGGGATGGTTTAAAGGCATTGTCAGATCTTGATAATGTTTTTATGAAAATTTCAATGCTCGCCTATACCGACCCAGAATGGGAAACAAATCCATTGATTAAAGATACTGTTCTACGAGTAATTGATTTGTTTGGTGTAGACCGCTGTCAATTTGCCTCTAATCTCCCAGTTGAAAATCTTTGGGGCTGGGATGCTAAACGAATATATGCGGGATTTTTAGGAATAGTTGATAATCAATTTAGCCATGAAGATCAGCAAAAGTTATTTGCTGATAATGCTAAAAAAGTTTATCAAGCCTAAATAGTTTTATATAATTTAGGAAAAAATGGAACAAAATAATATGAAAAGAATTTATGATTTTAGTCGTAAACCAGCTCATCGTAATTACACAGTATATGATCTGAAAGCTCTAAAGGGTTCTCCTAAAAAACTAACCATGACAAATCCTGCTAATATCGATGAAGCTAAGGCTTGTGTTGAGGCAGGTATTGATTTATTTGTGTTGGGTAATAAAGAGATTGAAGGTTTCCGTGAAGTTGCTCCTACACACTTTATGGGTGCTGCAAGTATCTTTGCACAATTTGGATCTAAAGCTGAAATTATAGATGACGCTTTTGACAAAATGCGTCGTGGAGCAGATATGTATTATACTTTACGCTCTTATGATGTAATGGAATCCCTTGTAAATGAAGGTATTCCAGTTCAAAGTCATATAGGCTTAATTCCAACTTTTAGCCACTATTGTGGTGGACTTAGAGGATGGGGTCGAACTGCAGAAGAGGCAATGAAAATTTTTGAAACAATTAAACGTATGGAGGATATTGGTGTTTTTGCTGTCGAAGCTGAATGTATTGCTAAAGAAGTGCTTGAGGCAATTAACTTAAAAACATCTATTGTAACTTTTTCCCTTGGTTCAGGCAGTTCAGGTGATGTGATTATGTCTTTTGTAGCAGATGTTTGCGGACAAGATAGTGAAGAAGATAAACCTCCAAAACATGCTCATGCATTTGGTGATGTTGGTAGTCTTCTAAAACAAGTTCATGAAGAACGAGTCTCAGCTTTAAGTGCTTTTAATTCTGAGGTTAAAAATAACAATTTTCCATATCCCGAAACCAATATTTCAATGCATGCTGGTGAAAATGAAAAATTCATGGAAGTGCTCGCTAAATGGAGCCCGATTCATCAGTAAGGTGCAATATCTTCAACTGAAATTTTATTACTCTAATAATAAAATTATAAAATAGAATTAGTTACAGGAGAAAAAATGAAACTACTTAGATACGGAATACCTGGACATGAAAAGCCTGGATTACTAGATGAAAATGGGATTCTTCGTGATCTTTCAGGGCTTGTCAATGACATTGCAGCCGAAACACTTCTCCCTGAAAGCATTGCTCGATTGGATAATATTGACCATACAACTCTTCCAGAAATTAAAGGAGACCAGCGACTCGGTCCTTGTGTTGGACAAGTAGGTAATTTCATTTGTATTGGTTTGAATTATTCGGATCATGCTAAAGAATCTGGGATGGATGTTCCCCCTGAACCGGTAATTTTTTCCAAAGTTACCAGCGCAATCTGTGGTCCAAATGATGACGTGATCATTCCACGAAATTCAGTAAAAACAGATTGGGAGGTTGAACTTGGAGTGGTTATTGGGAAGTCTGCAAAATATGTTGATGAAAAATCTGCTCTAGATCATGTCGCAGGATACTGTGTTATAAATGACCTTTCTGAACGTGAATTTCAGCTTGAACGATCTGGACAATGGATTAAAGGTAAAAGTTGTGATACTTTTGGTCCTATAGGCCCATGGCTTGTAACCCCAGATGAAGTGGGAGACCCTCAAAATCTAGATCTTTGGTTAGAAATTGACGGTAAACGATACCAGGATGGTAATACACGTACAATGGTTTTTGGAGTCGCGCATCTTATTCATTATTTGAGTCAATTCTTTACTCTTCGTCCTGGGGATATTATTTCTACCGGAACTCCTCCTGGGGTTGGGCTTGGTCAAAAGCCAAATCCAATTTACTTACGCTCTGGACAAATAATGCGTCTTGGAGTTGAAAAATTAGGTATTCAAAATCAACACACTGTGGATGAATTTTAATTATTAGTGAGAGGTACTCATGACAAAGATTAAATCAATTCGTACTCGCGTTTGGAGTTGGAAGGGTCCAACCGTTCCACCATTGGGTAATTTCTGTACTAACGCCTCGGACGTGCTGTGGGATAAAGGTGATGCGATGGCGTCTTTTCGTTTTCATCAATGGTTGACTTGTGAGATTGAGACTGAAGATGGAACCATTGGTATAGGTAATGCTGCTCTTGCACCGACAGTTGTTAAGAAAGCAATTGATGACTGGTATGCGCCTATGGTTATCGGTGAAGATCCGTTTGACTATGCCTATATTTGGGAAAAAATGTATCGCCGTACCCATGCTTGGGGTCGAAAGGGCATTGGAATGATTGCAATTTCAGCTATCGACCTCGCTATCTGGGATCTGATGGGTAAACTGACAAAAAAGCCAGTGTTTAAACTACTTGGTGGACGAACTAAAGATAAGATTCCGGTCTATTACTCTAAGCTATATTCTGGATCAATTAAATCCATGCAAAAAGAAGCCGAAGAAGAAAAAAAGCGTGGCTATCAAGGATTCAAAGCACGAGCTGGTTTTGGCCCAAAAGATGGTATGAAAGGTATGCGTGAAAATATCAAACGTATTGAGGCACTGCGTGAAGTACTTGGCTATGACGTTGATTTAATGCTTGACTGTTATATGGGATGGAACCTAGATTACACCAAACGCATATTACCTATGCTTGAAAAGTTTGAAATGCGTTGGTTGGAAGAGCCTGTAATTGCTGATGATATTAATGGTTATGTAGAACTAAATGCGATGGGAATTATTCCCATTTCAGGCGGTGAGCATGAGTTTTCAGTCATCGGTTGTCAGCAATTAATGGAGAAAAAAGCTGTCAGTGTTCTACAATATGATACCAACCGTGTAGGCGGAATCACGGCTGCGCAAAAGATCAATGCGATTGCTGAAGCTTACCAAATTCCAGTTATTCCCCACGCGGGTCAAATGCACAATTATCATCTAACGATGGCCAATGTGAACTGCCCAATCTCTGAATACTTTCCTATCTTCGATGTAGAGGTTGGAAATGAGTTGTTCTATTATATCTTCGAGGGTGATCCTGTTGCGGTCGATGGATTCTTAGATCTTGATGATAATATACCCGGCCTCGGTATCACCATCTCAGACAAACATCTGCACAACTTTGACATCTTGGAGAAATAGGTAAGAACCTTTCCTATACGGGTATCTGACCCGTAGCTCCAACCCCATTCCACTCTTGATAGGACGCTCAAATATATTACATTACTGATATATATGAACTCATCTATACTCTAATTTAATTAAATTCAACTTTTTTATTTATCATAGATATTTGAGTTTAATTAGTGAAATCTAATATAGATTAGAATAATTTAATATTTAACTAATGGAGAGAAATATGATAAATCTAAAACGTACTTTAGTGACGGCAGTCGTAGTTTTCACTGCCCCTCTAGTTTTTGTTGGTTCCACTCTTGCTGATGATACACCAGTAATTCAAGCAGTTACTCACGCAGGTTTTGGTGGTGGAACAGATGTAACTACTAGAATGATGCTATTAAGGGCCAGAAAAGCTCTTAAGCAAGATATGCAATTAGTAAATAAAAAAGGTGGAGGTGGAGCCGCATCTATGGAATATATGATGACCTTGCCTGCTGATGGTCAACACACCTTAACATGGACTACTGGACATGCGGTATCAATGGCATTAGGCAAGACAGATGTTAAGCTTAGTGATATGACGCCACTTGCTAGAGGAACCGACGACCCACAACTTTTTGTTGTGAATTGCAATGCAGATATTAAAGATGCCAATGTATTTATAAATATGCAAAAAACTAAATCCTTAACTTATGGAACTACTCATACAGGCGGTATTGATGATGTAAGTGCTGTTGCGTTTACAAAAAAAGGTGGTTTAATGGATCCTAAAATTGTTGCTTTTAAGGGTGTAGCACCCATTAAGGTAAACTTAATCAAAGGCGACATTGATGTTGGTGTTTTAAACTTGGGCGAAGCGTTAACCGAAATCAATGAAGGCCAACTTTGTGTTGCTATAGTTCTAGCAAATAACAGGATGGCTAAAATTGGTGATGTGCCAACTGCTTTAGAATTAGGGATTCCAGTCTCATTATCTACTGTTAGAGGATTTGTTACTAAAGCAGGAGTTTCAGATGAAAGAGCAGCAGAACTTGAAGCAGGAATGTTGAAGGCCATGAATCATAACTATTTCAAAAATTTCTTAACTGAAATTGGACTTGATGATACTAGTGTTGTTGGGGCTGATGAGTGGGGTAAACAAATGGAGTCTATGCTTGCTGATATGACTGCTGCATTAAAAGACTTAGGCTACATTAAATAAACTTACTTGTGAACTAAGTTCATTGCAATGAAACATATGCAAAGAAATAATGAGAGGGCGATTAAAAAAAAATCGCCCTCTTTTTTAAATGATGCTTCAATAGTATCTTTTGTAATAATTATTTTTTCTTTATTTTTATTTTATCTTACTTTTAATTTTGATGAAGTTCCTCCAATATTAAATAGGGGAATACAACCAGCCACTTTCCCTAAAGGATTATTAATAATAATAATGTCTTTAACTTCAATTCTTTATTTCTTTTCGCTAAAAAACCCTTGGAAAAAGCAAGAAACTTTACCAAAAACTTTTTCTTATACTTTGATAATTCTTATTTTGTTTGCAATTATCGCAAAAACACTAGATTTTTTCTTGGGGCTTTCTTTTCTTTCTTTTACTATTTCGTATCTTTGGGGAGAAAGAAGAAAACTGTTACTTTTTTTTGTTACCGTTATTTTTCCATTGTTAGTCTTTATATTTTTTGAAACAATCTTAAATTTACGCTTTCCAGGCGGAATATTAACTGATCTATATTATAGGTAATATATGGAAAATTTTATATATATGTTGGCACCATTATTGAGTATTGAGCTTTTTCTCGTGCTTTTTTTTGGAACATTAGCAGGTTTGATATTGGGAGTATTGCCTGGATTAGGGCCAACAACAGGCGGCGCTTTGATATTGCCTTTTACTATCCCTATGGACCCCTTGTCAGCAATAATACTTTTGACTACAATTTATTGCGCAGGAACCTACGGAGGAGCAATTACAGCAATATTAATTAATACCCCTGGAACTCCAGCAGCAGCAGCAACATGTTTGGATGGTTATCCCTTAGCTCAAAAAGGGGAAGCAGGCCGTGCATTAGGTTTAGCAACAATAGCCAGTGTTTTTGGTGGAATTTTTAGTGTTGTCATACTTGTGCTTTTTGCTCCTATGCTAGCAAAAATTGCTTATCAGTTTGGACAACCAGAATATTTTGCTTTGGCTATATTCGGATTAACGATGCTTTCATCGATAGGAGAAGGCACCCCAATAAAAAATTTAATTGCTGCCGCTTTTGGTATTTTAATTTCAACTGTGGGCTCAGATTTCATGACTTCAGTGGATCGATTCACTTTTGGTGTTAATATATTAACAGAGGGGATAGGCTTTATACCTGTAGTTGTCGGGCTTTTTGCGATTAGTGAAATGTTAGTTCAATCAACTTTATTGCATCAGGTTTTTAATAGAATTACTTTAGACGCCCTAAAACTCCCAACACTAGATGACGTTAAATCAACCTGGAAAACTATATTAAGGTCATCAGGAATTGGGGCTTTTATCGGAATACTTCCGGCTGAAGGCGGTACTGTTGCCTCCTTGATAGGCTACTCTGAAGCCAAAAGATGGTCAAAAAATCCTCAAGAATTTGGTAAAGGATCTATTGAAGGTATTACTGGAGCTGAGGCAGCTAACAATGCTGCTACTGGCGGAGCGATGGTTCCTACGCTAGCATTAGGAATTCCGGGTAGCGCTACTACAGCGGTAATATTAACCGGTTTAATTATTCATGGAGTTAGACCAGGTCCTTCTTTATTTAGAGAGCAACCAGATTTTCTCTATGGAATATTTGGAGCAATGCTATTTTCTAACATTATATTCTTTATTCTAGGTTTCTTTGGAGCAAAAATATTTGCTAGAGTGACTTTAATACCAAATAAATTGCTTTGGCCAATGGTTTTTGTGGTGTGTGTTTGTGGAACATATTCATTGAATCAATCTTTGATGGATATTTGGATTATGTTAGCTTGTGGTGTTATCGGTTTTTTTATGAGAAGGTTTGGTTTTTCTTTGGTTCCAGTAATAATAGGGTTAATTTTAGGAGAGTTGGTTGAAGGAACCTTAAGGCAATCATTAGTAATTTTTGATGGAAACTGGCTAATGTTTCTTACAAGACCAATAGTTGTGACTTTCTTAATATTTTCAATCGCCGCTTTGCTTGTTCCATATCTTAGAGGGGAAAAAAATAACTAACCCGAAAAATAGATAAGATTTATTAAAAATCAATCTAATGATAAACTTGAAAAATGATTATTATTAATAGGAAATTTAATTGAATTTGAACATGATTAAGCCACGTATCGCCATTGTTCCGGGGGACCCTTCTGGGATTGGTCCAGAACTGATTGCAAAATTGTTGAATGATGTGGGCGTCATGGATGCGGCCAACATTATTTTGGTTGGTGATAGCCATTTATGGTTACAAGGCGCAGAGCAGGCAGGACTACCTGTCATATTAAATACTATTACCGAGACAGACATCGCTAACCAAGAAGGTACTCACCACATTGAGATGTCCACCATAGAGCCGTCCGACATCCAAATTGCGACAATAACCATAGCAGGCGGTCGTAGCTCTCTACGCTGCTTGGACAAAGCGTTGGATCTGGCCCAAGCCGGTCTGGTTGACGGTGTACTCTTTGCACCATTCAATAAGGCTGCAATGACCAGTGCTGGTTTGAATGCCGAAGACGAACATATATATATGGCCCGCTATCTAGGCTTTGACGGCTATCATAGCGAAATCAACGTGTTGGATGATCTGATGACTACACGCGTTACTAGCCACATCGGACTGAAAGACGTGGCTGCCAACATTAGCCAAGAGGGTATCTTGCAAGCTATAAACCTGGCCAATGACGCTCTGCGTCTTGCTGGCAAAAAATATCCAATAATTGCCGTAGCGGCACTGAACCCACACGCAGGCGATAATGGTAAATTTGGACGCGAAGAAATTGATATTCTGGAGCCTGCTATCACAAAGGCGCAGGCTAATCAGTTGAATGTGACTGGTCCTTGGCCCTCGGATACTGTCTTTTTAAAAGCAAAACGGGGCGAGGTGGATGCGGTTGTGACGATGTATCACGATCAAGGTCAAATTGCAATTAAACTCTTGGGGTTTGAACGGGGTGTGACCCTTGCCGGAGGCTTGCCTATTCCAGTGGCAACTCCAGCGCACGGTACTGCCTTTGATATTACGGGCATGAATAAAGCAAACGTTATTGCAACGCGACAAGCTTTTGACCTGCTGGTGAGTATGGCGAATATACATCGCACAGAACGTGATACAACTTAGGTAGAGCCACTTTAAGTCAATCCGTACTTGAGTATATAGCTAGAAGGCTGATTCAAGCCTGCAATTTATTGCTACAATAAAAGTCCATATTTAGCTCTTACTTTAAATCATCAACTTTAATAAATACTTTGAATTCATTTTGAATAAGTAATATAATAAAGATAGGTTTATATTATAAATATTTATTTATATGAAGATAACTAAAAGGGAAAGGGAATTACTAAGATTAATTAATTCTAACCCTATGATAAGTCAAGATCAGCTTGCTCAAAAGTTAGATATAACTCGTTCGTCTGTTGGTGTTCATATTTCGAATATGGTGAGAAAAAGTCTGATTAAAGGTAGAGGTTATGTAACACACTCGGAGTCATATGTTTCTGTAATAGGTGGTTCAAATATAGATCTTCAAGGCTCTACTGACAATCCTCTCGCTCTAAATGATTCAAATCCAGGCGAAATTTCTATGTCAACTGGAGGTGTTGGAAGAAACATTGCTGAAAATCTATCTCGAATCTCTATCCCCTCAAAAATGTTTTCTTATGTTGGCTCAGATGCTTTAGGGGAGTTTTTAATTGAAAAAACTCAAAACGCTAATGTTGACACTTCTTATATTAAAAAACACAACACATTGCCAACAAGCCAATATTTGTCTGTACTAGACGACAATAATGATATGTTGGTATCGATATCTGATATGAGAATTATTAATGAAATGAGTATCGAAGATATAAAAAGTTGGAATAACACTCTTAACCAAAGCTCTGTTATAGTGGTTGACACAAATATTCCAACCAAGGTAATCCAATACATTACAGATGAATATAGCCATATACCATTATTTTTGGATCCAGTGTCGATCGCTAAAGCTTCAAAAATAATTGATATTATTGGTAAATTTCATACAGTTAAGCCTAATAGACTAGAAGCCGAGCTTATTACTGGAATCAAAATTACAGATAAGCAAAGTATGCTTAAAGCTGCACAAAATTTATTTGAAAGAGGGTGTAGGCAAATATTTATGACATTAGGGAAAGATGGTGTGTTTTATTACGACGGTATTGAGTATGGAGAGTATTGCCAACGAAATACTGAAGTTAATAGTGCAAACGGGGCGGGAGATGCTTTTACAGCTGGAATAGTCTATGGGTTTTTAAAATTAGATAGTATTAAGAAAACTGCAAAATATGCCACAGCCGCTGCAGCAATAGCATTAAAAAGTAGAAATACGATTAGTGATGATATGACATCAAAAAATATTGAACTTATATTAAAGGAAAATAAAATTGAAACTAAATGATTACTTAGATATCCATCCTGACGTAGAAGATGCTATAAAAAATAAGTTGCCGATTGTAGCACTTGAATCTACCATTATCTCTCACGGTATGCCTTACCCAAATAATATAGAAACAGCACTAATGGTTGAAGATACAGTGCGCTCTAATAATGCAATTCCAGCAACTATTGCAATAATTAATGGGCGCTTAAAGGTAGGCCTTAGCAATAAAGAAATTGAATTTTTAGCAACAAATAATAAAGTCAGAAAAGTTTCAAGGAGGGACCTTGCTATTGCTGTCTCTAAAAAATTATCTGGTTCTACAACAGTAGCATCCACTATGATTATTGCTAAACTAGCAAATATAGCTGTATTTGCAACCGGCGGGATAGGTGGTGTCCATAGAGGTGCAGAAAAAACATTTGATATCTCTGCAGACCTTGAAGAACTTTCAAAAACGAACGTGTGCGTTGTTTGTGCTGGACCAAAGGCGATACTTGATATTGGATTAACGCTCGAGTACCTTGAAACCAAAGGTGTACCAGTGATCGGATATAAAACTTCAGAATTACCAGCCTTTTACTCATCAAAGTCAGGATTTAATGTTGACTATAGAGTTGACGCAGCACTAGATATTGCAGAAATATTAAAGACAAAATGGGACCTTTCAATCAAAGGAGGTGTATTGGTAACAAACCCTATACCAGTAGCATTTGAATTGGAGTTAGTTATGATGAATAAAGCAATAAATGATGCAATTATTGAGGCCGATAAAGAAAAAATTATAGGCAAAGAGATAACACCCTATTTATTATCAAAAGTCAATGAATTAACTGAGGGTAAAAGTCTAGATGCAAATATTAAGTTGATACAAAATAATGCAGCCTTGGCAGCAAAAATTGCGGTGCATTATATAAAATAAATTGAAAGATTAATCAAGACAATACTAAAGATTCCAATAAGCAATCCAAAAAGTTACCACCTTTTTTTAATTGCTCAAGACTAATATATTCGTTTGCTTTGTGTGCTTGGTCGATATTACCTGGCCCACAGACCAGGGTGGGGATGCCAAGCCTTTTTTGAAATAGTCCTCCTTCGCTACCAAATATCACTTTACTGTGAGAGTTATTATCAAGTAGCCCCTTTACATAAGTAACAAACTCTATACCTGGATCGGTTAGTAGGCCTGGATAAGTTGCTAGCATTTCAAAATCAAAGCCTGTATCAGAATCAATTAAGTGCATCTCGTTTTCTAGATGGTCTCTTGCAAAGTTCTCAATTTGATCTAATAAATGCTGTGGATCTTCTTCGTAAAGGTGTCGAATTTCAAAGTC
>Ga0209252_1000595_pt1 | contig 27365 bp, 23 predicted proteins | sample SaaInlV_135m_DNA_3_FD_184673 | JGI IMG/M metagenome (GOLD analysis project Ga0209252, IMG submission 184673) | Marine microbial communities from expanding oxygen minimum zones in the Saanich Inlet - Saanich Inlet SI074_LV_100m_DNA (SPAdes) (version 2) | ecosystem: Environmental > Aquatic >... | reverse complement strand
AATCGAAATGGTATCAATAGTGCGTTTTTGACTATGGCAATGGGGGCGGGAATGACCTCAGCCATTACTAGCCCATTGCATGCAGAAGTTATGCAAGCCGTGCGGGGTGGTGATGTAATGATGGGTAATGATCCTAACTGTGCCAATTGGATCAAGGCTTATCGAGAACCTCAGGCTCCAGGTGCCGAACGAGTGCGCGGTGGTCGCCGACAGCGAGCTTAAATGCCCTGTAGTGTTTAAATGGAACGTAGTAAAAGTAGAAAGGTAGGTCTAATGACAGATAGGCAGGTCAAAGTTGTTTTTACGCCTTCCGGTCGGCGTGGTAGCTTTCCGGTTAACACGCCTTTGCTGCATGCGGCGAGAGTTTTGGGAGTGGATATCGACTCTGTTTGTGGGGGCCGAGGTCTTTGTGGTCGTTGCCAAATCACCTGTGCCGAAGGCACCTTTCCAAAGCACCAAATTAACTCTGATAGTACTCATCTCTCAGCGCTCTGTGCTACAGAGATTAAATATGGCGAGCGAAAAACCCCTTTAGCCAATGGCCGCCGGCTAAGTTGCCATACACTGTTGTTGGATGATGTGGTCATAGATGTGCCGCCTGAAAGCCAGGTGCATAGACAAATTGTGCGTAAAGGTGCTGAGTACCGTGATATTAGCCTAGACTCCTCAACCAGACTTTATTATGTCCAGGTAGAAGAGCCAGATATGCACGTGCCCAAAGGGGATCTGCAGCGGCTTATAGAGACGTTAGAGCAAGAATGGCAGTTGTCTGGTCTCCGTTGTGACAATCGCTTATTGAAGACCTTGCAGCCACTGCTGGCGTCTGGTAAGAGAGCGATCACCGTTGCCGTGCACAAAAATCATCAGATTATTGCCCTCTGGGCTGGATTCTACGACAAGGCGTACGGTGTTGCGGTGGATGTGGGTTCGACTACCATTGCTGCGCATCTGTGCGACTTAGCAAGTGGCCAAGTACTGGCCAGTGCCAGCACCATGAATCCGCAAATACGCTTTGGCGAAGATCTAATGAGCCGAGTGTCCTATGTAATGATGCATCCTGAAGGCGCTGATGAGATGACCGTTGTCATTCGCCAGGCGCTTAATCGACTCTTTGTCGAGGTGGTCGAAGAGTTAGGCGTCGGTATAGAGGATATCTTGGAGATTACCTTAGTCGCTAACCCGATCATGCACCATATTTTGCTCGGCATTAGCCCTGTAGAGCTAGGTGGCGCGCCGTTTGCCTTGACCACAAATGCTGCCGTGGAAATGCCAGCGACTGAGTTAGATTTAGCGATTAATGAGGGTGGTCGCATCTATATATTACCTTGCATTGCCGGCCATGTTGGCGCTGACACTGCCGGTATGATTTTGTCTGAAGAGCCTCAGTTACAAGACAGGATGACATTATTGGTCGATGTGGGCACCAATGCGGAGATAGTTTTAGGTAATAGTCAGCGCCTGTTGGCGTGCTCTAGCCCCACCGGCCCGGCGTTTGAGGGAGCGCAGATTAGTTGCGGACAGCGGGCCGCGACTGGCGCCATAGAACGAGTTCGGATTAACCCAGAAACTCTGGAGCCGCGATTTAAAGTGATTGGGTCAGAGCTTTGGTCCGATGAGGCTGGTTTTAGAGAGGCCGTTGCTGGCCATGGTGTTACAGGTATCTGTGGTTCTGGAATTATTGAAGTGGTCGCTGAAATGTACCTGTCCGGCATAGTGACCGTGGACGGAGTCGTTGATGGCGACTTGATTGATCGAACCTCGAGAATCATCAAGAACGACCGAACCTGGTCTTATGTCTTGCATACCCAAGATGCCGATGAGATGCAGATTGTGGTGACACAAAATGATATTCGCCAAATTCAGTTGGCCAAGGCTGCTCTCTATGCTGGGGTGAAATTGCTAATGGACCATATAGGTACTGACCACATTGAGCGTATTCGGTTGGCTGGAGCCTTTGGGAGCCATATTAGCGTACAGCACGCTATGGTATTGGGTTTGATTCCTGACTGTGTACTTGAGGAGGTCTCCTCTGCAGGCAATGCGGCTGGTACAGGCGCGCGTATCGCGCTGTTAAATGCTGAATCTCGAGATGTCATTGAGACACTCGTTCAAAATATTGAGAAGATTGAGACGGCTATGGAGCCAAAATTCCAGGATTATTTTGTTGATGCTATGGCTTTTCCTAACAAAAAAGATCCTTTCCCCAATCTCTTTTCAGTGGTTGATAAGCCTCTGGGAAAAGTGGACCAAAATTCTGCTGGTAGCAGAAAACGCAGACGACGATAAAAAGTCTTTAGCAAAACCTATTTTGTAGCCTATACTCGCAAAAAGAGCCTTGGTAAAAAGGCCGTTATGCATGCCTTTTTATTGAAGAGCCTGTAGCCGAAATGTGGGGATAAAAAATGCCTGGCGATATTGAAGCTATTGAAGCTATTGAAGTTGAAGCAGTAACTCTACACATTGGGTTTGTCATGCTTCCCGAATATACACTGAGTACCTTTTCAAATGCGGTGGGCATATTGCGCATGGCTAATAGGCTGTCGGGTAAAGAATTATACCATTGGTCGCTGCATAGTGTTGGCGGTCAGTCCGTAGTATCAAGTGCTGGACTGGAGCTTGCCTTAGACGGTGGACTCGATGCTGCAAGCGAAGCCGATATAATGCTGGTCTGTGGGGGTTACTCAGTGAAGAGCCACTGTGATAAGCCTCTGTTGGACGGACTGCGAAAGATGGCAAAGCGTAAGATTCCTATGGGAGGTATTTGCACCGGCAGCTATGCGCTGGCAGCGGCCGGTCTCTTGGACGGCTATCGCTGTACCATCCATTGGGAAAATTTAGCCAGTCTAAGAGAAGAATTCCCTAAGCTTGAAATATCCTCTAGTTTGTTTGTAATTGATCGGGATCGATACACCTGTTCGGGAGGCATTAGTTCAATTGATCTAATGCTTAATTTGGTGGCCAGTATTCATGGACATCAGTTAGTGCAGCAGATATCTGAACAATTCACCTGTGATCGAGTACGCACAGAAAAAGACGCGCAACGGGCTCCTTTAAAGTATCTCATTGGAGCCAGTCAGCCACGCCTTGTGGAGGCTGTAACGCTCATGGAGAACAACATTGAAGAGCCTCTAACGCTAGATGAGATATCAGATTTTGTTGGTATTTCTCGCCGTCAGTTGGAGCGGTTGTTTAATCGTTACCTACACTGTGCACCCTCACGCTATTATCTCGAGTTGCGGCTTTATCGAGCACGATTACTTCTTTTACAGACATCTATCCCAGTGATTGACGTAGCGATTAGTTGTGGCTTCTCTACTGCGCCCCATTTCAGTAAGTGCTACAGCGACCTTTACAGTAAACCACCGAGTAGTGAGCGAAGGGCTCTGATCTAAGTTCGGTAATCCGTTGGCTTCTTATCAAAGGCGGCGCGGAACGCCCGAGAAAAATGTGCCGTGTCTGCAAAACCGCACTCCTGAGCGATATCGGTAATTAATCGTGTAGTGTTTTGCAATAACCAAAGCCCATAGCGCAAACGAATCTTACGGTAGAACCTCTGTAGACTGTCGTTGGTTTCACTGGTAAACAGTCTTTCCAGTTGACGTTTGGAAATATTCACTCGAGTGGCTATCTGGTCAGTTGATAATGGTCTACTCAAGTTTTGCTCCATCAACAGCAGAGCTCGCTCTACCAATCGGTTATTAACATGATAGTCAGCCCCAGGCTGTGGTTGAGGGGCATTAGCTGGACGCGGGCTGTCCATCACTAGTATGCGCAGGCTCTTGCGCGCCCAGTTTTGACCTAAATGACGTTCAATAATATAGGCCGCCAAGTCTGCCGCCACTGCGCCACCGGCGCAGGTAATGCGGTCGCCGTCGTCAACAAAAAGCTGGTCAGCTATGGGTGTGACATTGGTGTAACGATCGGTTAGATCCTTGTAGTGAAACCAGCTAACGCAACAGCGTCGTTGTTCCATCAATCCAGCCCGAATCATCACAAAAGAGCCGGTGCAGAGCCCGATAATTGGAACGTGAGCCGCGTCTACTTGCTGTAGATAATCAACCACATGCTGGCTACCTTGCAAAGTGTTGTTCAGAAGTCCACCGACCACTACAACGTAGTCAAAATCTGCTGGATTACGATAGGTTTCCCAAGGCTGAACAGTGACCCCAGAGCTAGACGCGATTGCCTCCAATGTGGGCCCCATTACCGTCCACTGACAGTTCATTTGCCGGCTCTGATCACCTTCATCAGCGGCCAAACGAAGAGCGTCTACAAAAGCTGAAAAGGGCAGAAGGGTAAAGCTTGGCATGAGCACAAAGCCAACAGACAAGTGAGTTGAATTATTTACTGGTTTGGACTGCTCAGTGGTGGGTTTTTTCATTCAAAAACATCTTATATTGGTCGTTTTCATACGGTTAATTGCTACTATTTTACATAACGATAACGACATTTTACCGCTAAAACCGGCATTATTGTGTTTAATTACTTTGATTGTCGTTTTTTCGCTCTCAATTGACGTTTTTGTTCTAGCACCTACAGGGTAAAAACTGGTCCAATGCTCACTGTCTAAGTTCTTATAAACGCAGTGGTAACCATGAAACGATATTCCGGTTTTAGCTTGTTAAAAAACGCTCTTAGCTACCATGAAAACTGGCAGAAAGTGTGGCGCAATCCAACTCCGAAAAGAGACTACGATGTAGTTATTGTGGGCGGCGGTGGGCATGGTCTTGCAACGGCTTATTATTTGGCGAAGGTCCACGGTATTACCAATGTTGCGGTGGTCGAAAAAGGTTATTTAGGAGGCGGTAACACAGCCAGAAATACCACTATTATTCGCTCTAACTACCTGTGGGACGAAGCAGCTCAACTTTACGAGCTATCACTAAAGTTGTGGGAAGGGCTGAGTCAAGATCTTAACTATAATGTGATGTTTAGCCAGCGTGGCGTGCTTAATTTGGGGCATAACTTACAGGATATGCGCGATATTGAGCGCAGAGTTAGCGCCAATCGACTGAATGGTATTGATGGTGAGGTAGTTACCCCACAGCGGATCAAAGAGATTGCACCACTGATTAATATTTCACCTGACAGTCGCTACCCTATCTTGGGTGCGTCCTGGCAACCACGGGGAGGCACAGCGCGACATGATGCCGTTGCTTGGGGTTATGCCAGGGCTGCAGATGCTTTAGGGGCCGAAATGATCCAACAAACGGAAGTAACCGGCATTAGGCGTAAAGACGGTGCCGTGGTTGGTGTCGAGACCTCCAATGGCTTTATTGGCGCTCGCAAAGTGGCCTGTGTGACTGCGGGTAATTCTGGCGTAGTCGCGGCCATGGCTGGATTGCGATTGCCAGTAGAGTCTCGGCCGCTACAAGCTTTAGTGTCAGAGCCGATAAAACCCTGCTTAGATACGGTGGTTATGTCTAACGCGGTACACGGATACATTAGCCAATCAGACAAAGGCGACCTCGTGATTGGTGCGGGTGTAGACAGTTATAACGGCTATGGTCAACGCGGTTCTTTTCATGTCGTAGAACACACCGTGCAGGCAATTTGTGAGCTATTCCCGGCCTTTAGTCGGGTTAGTATGAATCGCCAATGGGGCGGTATTGTTGATACCTGTCCGGATGCTTGCCCAATTATCAGTAAAACGTCAGTTGACGGCCTCTATTTTAACTGTGGTTGGGGAACCGGTGGATTTAAAGCGACACCGGGTTCTGGGTATGTGTTTGCCGATACAGTAGCGAATGATCGTCCTCATCCTTTGGCTGAAGCCTTTAACTTAGATCGGTTCAATACTGGAGCTTTGATCGATGAACATGGTGCTGCCGGTGTTGCACACTAGCGCTTGTCGAAATAATAAGTCGAGAGGATAGAGATGTTATTAATATATTGCCCAAATTGCTTAGAGCACCGGGAAGAAGAAGAGTTTAGCTATGGTGGCGAAGCTCATATTGCTAGGCCATTAAACCCTGAAACGCTATCTGATACCCAGTGGGCTGATTATCTTTTTTTCCGAAAGAATCCTCGCGGAATTCACCATGAAATGTGGTATCACGCGACCGGGTGTCGGCGTTACTTTAATGCAACCCGAAATACCGTAACCTACGAAATTCTAGAAACCTATCAGGTCGGCACGCAGCCACAGATTACTGGAACCGACGCATGATACAAATAAATCGTTTGCCAGCAGCGGGGCGCACTGACCAAAATAAAGCACTTAACTTCACCTTTAACGGCAAAGACTATCAAGGTATTGCTGGAGATACTCTAGCCTCAGCATTACTTGCTAATGGGGTTGACGTGGTTGGCCGTAGCTTTAAATATGCTCGCCCTCGAGGCATTTTTGGTCATGGACCTGAAGAGCCTAACGCCATCATGCAGATAGGTTCAGGTGCTTCTACCATCCCTAACCTAAAGGCCACTCAGGTTGAGCTGTACGAGGGCCTTGAGGCCTCGAGTGTCAATGGCTGGCCCAGTGTTAATTTCGATGTTATGGGGCTGATAGGGGCCTTTGGGCGCCTAATGCCGCCAGGATTTTATTACAAAACCTTTATGTACCCGAAGAAACTATGGATGACCTACGAGCGCTTTATCCGCAAGGCGGCAGGCTTGGGTTCATCTCCGATAGAGAGTGACCCGGATAGCTACGAAAAACTGAATCAGCACTGTGACGTTCTGGTCGTTGGGGCTGGCCCGGCTGGTTTAGTTGCTGCTCGGGAAGCGGCACGAACCGGTGCGCGCGTTATCATTGCCGATGAACAGTCTGAGTTTGGAGGTAGCTTGCTGGCATCCACTCAGTTGATCGATGGTTTGTCCGCCACGCAGTGGGTTGCTGAGATAACGGGTGAGCTTGCTGCTTTTAATAATGTACAACGCCTGCCTCGCAGCACCGTTTTTGGATACTACGACCACAACTTCTTGGCTATTTTAGAGAGAGTGACTGACCATTTAGGTATTAGTACGGCATCGGGCCCGCGGCAGCGTATGCATCGTGTGCGAGCCTCTCAGGTCGTTTTAGCTACTGGCGCATTTGAGCGACCATTAGTATTTGCGCACAATGATATTCCCGGTGTCATGTTGGCATCCTCAGTGTCTACTTATGTTAACCGTTTTGGTGTTGCCCCAGGAAACAAGCTTGTCTTAGCTACGACCAATGACAACGCTTATCAAACAGCTCTTGATTGGCATTACATTGGACGAACGGTGGTTGCTGTTGTGGATTCACGCACTGGGCCAAACGGCGATTTGGTTGAGCAGGTTAGGGCCTTAGGTATTCAGATTCTAGAGGGACACGGTCTTATTGAGGCTGTGGGCAGCAAACGAGTACGTAAAGCTCTGGTGGCCCCGATTAATATAGAAGGGACAAAGGTCACTGGGTCTGTGCAGGTTATAGCCTGTGACCTGATTGCCAGTTCTGGTGGGTGGAGTGCTGCGATCCACCTTAGCTCTCATACTGGCGCCAAACCAGTTTGGGATGACGCTATTGTCAGCTTCAGGCCGGGTGAGTCTAAACAAAAGGAGCGCTCAGCGGGTGCTTGCAGAGGTACATTTGGTGGTTTAGATGGTTTGCTTGAGGGTGCTAATGCGGGCGCTGAGGCTGCTAAGTTAGCAGGTTTTGGAACGGGAGTGGTGCAATTCCCAACTCCTATGGTTGATCAAATCGTAGAGCAACCACAGCAGGCACTGTTCTTAGTACCTCATAATAAAACAACGAGTCGTGCCCCGAGCCAATTTGTTGATTTCCAATTGGATGTCAGCGCTGCAGGGATTGAACTGGCGGTTCTTGAGGGGTTTGAATCCGTTGAACATGTCAAACGTTACACCGCTTTAGGTTTTGGCACTGATCAAGGTAAATTGGGCAACATTAACGGCATGGCCATTTTAGCAAATGCCTTGGATCAAGATATCGCAGAGACGGGCACCACTATTTTCCGTCCGTCATACACGCCAACAACGTTTGGCGCTATTGCCGGTCGTGATATTAACCATTTATTTGATCCTGAACGTTATACGGCTATGCACCGCTGGCACGTTGAAAATGGCGCAGAATTCGAGAATGTTGGACAGTGGAAGCGCCCATGGTACTTCCCTCAAGCCAATGAAACTATGCAACAGACAGTTGATCGAGAAGGCTTGGCGGTCCGTAACAGCGTCGGCATTCTCGATGCGACTACCTTGGGAAAAATTGACATACAGGGCCCGGATGCGGCGGAGTTTATTACCCGCATGTATACCAATTCTTATCTTAAGTTAGCGCCGGGCAAATGCCGTTATGGGGTGATGCTTAAAGAGGACGGTATGATCTTTGATGACGGAGTTTGTGCTTGCTTGTCTGAAAACCATTATCTCATGTTCACCACAACTGGCGGTGCGGCGGGTGTTTTGTCGTGGCTAGAACTTTGGCAGCAGACTGAATGGCCCGAATTACAGGTGTACTTTACTTCTGTGACGGATCACTGGGCTACTGCAACCGTGACTGGGCCAAATGCCCGAAAGGTGATAGCTAAGGTGTGTCAGGATATTGATCTAGCATCTGAAGCATTTGGTTTTATGGACTGGCGTGACGGCACGGTGGCCGGCGTTAAAGCGCGCGTATTCCGTATTAGTTTTACCGGTGAGCTGTCCTACGAAATTAACGTGCCGGCCCATTACGGACGACATGTTTGGGAGCAGCTGATAGAGGCTGGTTCAGAGTTTAATATTACTCCTTATGGCACCGAAACTATGCATGTTTTGCGGGCAGAAAAGGGTTTTATTATTGTAGGGCAAGATACTGATGGATCTATGACTCCCGCGGATATGAACATGAACTGGGTCGTTGGTAAAAACAAAGTCTTTAGCTTTATTGGTAAGCGCTCTTTGGAGCGCAGTGATTCGATACGTGAAAACCGTAAGCAGCTTGTGGGCTTAAAAACTCTTGAACCGAATGCGGTATTGGCGGAGGGTGCCCAAATCGTTAATGACCCTAACCAGCCGATACCTATGGCCATGCAAGGACATGTAACCTCCAGTTACTACAGCGCATCTCTCGGTCATTCCATTGCTTTGGCAGTGGTTAAAGGTGGCCTAAATCGTATGGGGGACGTGGTTTATTGCCCTGCAGCCGATGGTAGCGCCACTGCAGCCAAAATCGTTAGTTCTATTTTTTATGACCCAACAGGAGACCGCCAACATGTCTAAAGTAAGGGCCGAAACTGTGACTTCAGAATCACCATTGCATTATTTTAGTAAAATTTCGAGTCACTCAGAGGGTTCAAGCCAGCTTTTTAATGATGATTTGGAATTTGGTGTAGTGGCTAAAGAAATAGGCTTTGGCTGCCAGCTTAATCTTCGCGGTGACGCCAGTGACGAACATTTTCTGGCTGGCGCGGAGGTGGTATTAGGTGTTGCACTGCCAACAGTGCCAGGCACTTATCATTATAGTGGCGATACCGTTGTCTATTGGCTTGGTCCCAATGAATGGGTTATTACTAGTGCCACAGACGCCTTAGGCTTAGAGGCATCACTGCGTTTGGAAATTGAGGGCCATATAGCCATTGTTGATGTTAGCGGCGGTCAAACACTCGTTAATCTGCGTGGTTATGGCGTTCCAACCATACTAAAAAAAGCTAGTGGCTATGATTTCGGCATCTGGACTGGAGGCCCCCCCGGTGCCGGCCGTTGCGTACAAACGACTTTTGCTAAGGCAACAGCTATTGTGGCTAACCGTACGAATGGTAGCTTTGATCTGATTATTCGTCGTAGTTTTAGTGATTATGTTGCCCAGTGGTTGCTGGATGCGGGCCAAGAGGTTGGGTGTCGGATAGAATCGAGTTAACCATTAGCTCCTGTTAAGAATATCCGCCTAATTAATTATTAATAACCGCTATTTCTGCTAATATAGTAAACCTACTTAGGCGTGCTTTTGATGCATTGTGGAAGACTCTAAAGCAATCTAATTTGATTAGCAGATTAAGGAATAGTAATGAAAACTCGGATTGAGCGCGACAGCATGGGCGAACTAGAGGTCCCTGAAGCGGCACTATATGGAGCGCAGACTCAGCGTGCAATTAATAATTTTCCCGTCAGTGGTAAGACCATGCCTGAGGCGTTTATTCGAGCCTTATTGATCTCTAAGTCTGCTGCTGCGCAAGCGAATGCTAATTTAGAGTTGCTCCCCTCTATTGTTGCTAATGCTATAAGTGAAGTTGTTGAAGAATTATTGGAAAGCCCACATTTGATGAATAATTTTCCCGTTGATGTGTATCAAACGGGTTCGGGTACCAGTTCAAATATGAATGCTAATGAGGTTTTAGCGACCTTGGCGTCAGCCAAAGTTGGCGAAGCTGTGAGCGCCAATGACCACATTAACTATGGCCAAAGTAGCAATGATATTATTCCTAGTTGCATTCATATCAGCACAGCTGTTGAGGTTACAGAGCAATTACTACCTGCATTAGAGCATTTACATGATGCAATCGTCTCAAAGGCTAAGTCGGTTGACCACCATATTAAAACTGGTCGCACACATCTTATGGATGCTATGCCAGTACGCCTCAGTCAGAGCTTACTCAGTTGGGCAACTCAGATTGAGCAAAACATATACTTTATCAAAGCGACCCTACCCAAATTACAAACTCTCGCCCAGGGGGGAACTGCGGTGGGCACGGGTATTAACGCGCACCCAGGCTTTGCTGTTGAATTTAGCAAGCAGTTAAGCGCGGTGACTGGAATAGAATTTTCACCAGCAGATAATTTATTTACTCATATCAACACACAGGATGTGATTGTTTCATTGTCGGGACAGTTGAAAACGACAGCAGTATCTATCATGAAGATTGCTAATGATTTACGTTGGATGAATTCGGGCCCTTTGGCAGGACTAGGGGAGATTGCTCTTGAAGCACTTCAGCCAGGATCATCAATTATGCCTGGTAAGGTCAATCCGGTTATTCCAGAGGCGGCTACTATGGTCTCAGCTCAGGTTATTGGTAATGATGCCGCAATCACTATCGGCGGTCAGGCGGGTAACTTTGAACTTAATGTAATGTTACCCATGATTGCTGACAATATACTCTCCAGCATCACATTATTGTCTAATGTCAGCCGACTACTTGCAGATAAAGCCGTAACCACGTTTACAGTCAATGAAGATCAGCTCAAACTTGCGTTAGGCCGCAATCCGATTTTAGTCACGGCATTGAACCCCATTATTGGTTATGCAAAAGCTGCTGAGATTGCCAAAAAGGCCTATAAAGAGGGAAGGGCTGTCTTAGATATAGCCGAAGAGGAAACAGACATACCTCGCGCAGAATTAGAAAAGCTGCTAGACCCTGCCAAACTCACTGAAGGTGGGTTGGGGTAGGTTATACAGGGTTAGGTTAATATTCTAGCTATTAAAACAATAATAATTAATAACCGATTAATGGAGAAGATTAGCCGTGGGTAATTTGTCAGGAAAAACACTATTTATCAGTGGGGCTAGCCGCGGTATAGGCTTGGCGATTGCTAAGCGCGCTGCAGCAGATGGCGCAAATATTGCGATTGCGGCCAAAACCACTGAGCCTCATCCACGTTTAGCGGGCACTATTTATACCGCGGCAGAAGAAATCGAAGCGGCCGGCGGAAAAGCACTACCGTTAATCGTTGATGTGCGCTTTGAGGAGCAGGTTCAAGATGCCATGGAAAAAACTGCGGCAGAATTTGGTGGCATCGATATCCTAGTTAACAATGCCAGTGCGATAAATTTGGCCGGAACAGAATCAGTGTCGATGAAAGGCTACGATCTGATGCATAATATCAACACTCGCGGTACTTTTTTGTGCTCACAAAAGGCTGTTCCCTTTCTGCGAAAGTCCGATAACCCCCATGTGTTAAACCTTTCACCACCGCTGAATATGGAGATACGCTGGTTTCAGAATCACGTAGCCTACAGCATGGCAAAGTACGGTATGAGTATGTGTGTTTTGGGTATGAGTAGTGAGTTTAAACGTGACGGAATAGCGTTTAATGCCCTCTGGCCGAGAACTGCAATTGCCACAGCAGCTGTAGCTAACCATTTGGGTGGCGATATGATGATTGCTCGCTCAAGAACTGTAAATATTATGTCTGATGCGGCGCACATTATCCTCACCCGAGACAGTCGCGACTTTACGGGTAATTTCTATGTGGATGACGAGGTATTAGCCGCTGAGGGTATCACAGATCTGAAGCACTATCAGGTGGATACAGCCTTAGAGCTATCGGAATTGGCTCCAGACTTTTTTGTCTAACCGGGAGCACTAAGTTAACCGAGAAAGCGCCTATTTAAAGGGGTTTTTTTGCTTTAGTTTCTAAGAGATTGGTTACAAAAGGGCCTAGACAAATAAATTGGGGTCACCGACATCAAATGCGACCACTAATCTATTGCCTTCCCCTTGATAGGGCTTTGTTGCGTGCCAAAAATAGCTAGGGAAAAGCACTAGCTTTCCAGGTGTCGGCTTAACCTTGTAATCCGCGGCTAGTTCGTCCTTGATTTTAAAGGGTGGCTTGCCAAACATGAGATAGCCAGCGTCTGATTTATTACCGATAACCTCTGGGACATCGATATAACAGGCGCTGCTATACCAGCCTTTAGAATGCACGTGAGACTTATGAAAGCCGCCTTGTGTCGTGCGTATGGACCAGCTTGCGTGAAAATAGGGCACCTTAGGGCAGTTAGATACTACTGGGTGTGAATCATCCAGTTTGCTAGCCTTTAGCCCATCAAAAAAGGATTGTGATGAATTTAAAATAAATTGTTTTAATTGCGCAACCAGTGGATTTTGGTTCTGTGCGAAAAGGTTGCCTGGCGTTTGTGTGCCGCCTCTAACCGACTGCTGTGCAGGCGGCTGGGTGGTGATATGTAGTCCATTTAAGTGTTTAGCTAGGCTGTCTTTGAATGGTTTGAACTGAGATTGGTGTTCAAACAGCGATTGTAAATCGGCTTGCAATACTAATGTCTCATAATTCACAAGCCGCTCATACTCTTTATCGCCAAGGCAGCGAAGCGCAGTCGCTAGAAGTGCTAGGTAATATTGATCTTTGGGCTGACTATCATGCAGTTTTTTTGCACAGTCATAGCTACTGCCATAGTCCCCCAGTGCAAAGTGGACGAGACATTGTTGCTCCTGAAAATGTGAACGGTGTGCCGACGACTTTATTAATGTCATCATCTCGCCGAAATTATCTTGCGCTTCAAGCAAGTTGAGTTTTACGGATTCCCATGCCCGATCTTTGCCGAAATGTGATGCGTAGTCATTGAGTAAAATTTCAGCCTTATTAAAATCTGACTGTGCGATTAGCCGGCTAGTATAAGACCTGAATAAGCTTGGCGTTGGATGACTGTTCCAAGCTGTTTGGTAGTAAACGTAAGGCTCCTCTTGTGCTGCCTCGATTGCCCAGTCAGTGCCAATAGCAATAAGATTTTCGTCGTGTGGCTGGCTAGTTAAAGTAGACTTTATGAGTGCTGTAGTGCCTTGGTAGTCGCCCGTATAAATACTATTTAAAATTAGGGCTTCTCTTGCTGCATTTAACTGTGGGTTTATACTTAAAGATGATTTTAATGATGTCCCTGCTTCTTCGGTGTTGCCATAATGGACATGAAAACGGCCAAGTCGGTAGTGGGCTGTCTGATTGTCCGGTTCAAGATTGGTAGATTTTTCTAGCACCTCATGAGCAGCTTTATACTGTTGAGCACCGGCTAAACAACGTCCAAGTAATATCAATGCTTTCACATAATTTGGACGTATTAATATCGACTTTTCGAGAAGCCTAATAGCTTCTGAAAGCTCTGGTTTATCGAATAACCCAAGAGCCAAGTTATAAAGTAATTCGGGAATCTGTGGCGCCATAGCAACAGCTTGACGATAGTCTTTAATTGCATCATTCAGCTTGCCGTTAGCTTTATTGATATCACCGGATAATGACATTAACTGTGGCGTGACATTCACCGTCTGAATAAGCTTTTTAAGCATGGCTTGAGCATCACTGTGGCGGCCTGCTTGGGAATATGCCATGACGCATGCATGCATCTGATTTGGCTGACTAAGCTTTTTATTACATTGATCGAACATAGAGACGGCCTGTTTCAAATCGCCCCTTTGCAATGCGTCGATGGCTCTATCTGCTTTTTTTAATGACATTATTTGAACCTATCAACTATATTGCCCACAATAAAATCGATATTACACTACAGTTAGGTTGTTTGGGAAAAGTGGTAGGTGCAGTAGGGCTGGGATTAGCTCTCAATAGGGTTAAAAATTAAAAATAGTTAGGATAATTGCACTAGTTTTATTTTTTAAAGGTCGAAATAGCAATATAAAAGGAATACATATGCCATTTTCAGCTCAAATTCGGTTTATACCACAGGCTCTATTGCTAGTATTGTTGTCAGCTTGTGGGTCTAGCAGCGTAGACGATTCGATTTCAAACACAGGATACGGTAATTGGTTGATAGAAGAACTTGCTGATGAGGTTCTGGCCGCCACAATGAATCGATATCCATCAATGCCCACATTTTATTCCATTAAAAATAGTCATCATGATCGGCTATTTGATAATTCACTAAAGGCGCTAACGGTATGGCAGGTAAAGGAAGATGAGTGGCTCGCGAGATTAAATGCTTTAGGCGAGCCCCAAGAAATAGGAAGTAGAGATTGGGTAACCTATGGGATTCTTCATGAAAGTTTAGAAGCCGCGCGTGACACTAGAATTTGTCGAAAAGAGCTGTGGGAAACTAGCACAACAACGGCTTGGTACACGAGTCTCCCGTTTATTTTTGATATTCAACCCTTGGACTCAGAAGAATTAAGAAATGAAGCTCTGCAACGGTTAGCGCAGGTAGATAACTTCATAGATACTGAAATAGAGAATTTAAAGCTTGGTTTATCTCAAGGATACAGCTCACCCAGAGTAACTGTTGAAGCTGTGCCATCTGAAGCTCGCGCATTGTTAGATGAAAATTCTCCCTTCCTTGCTATAGGTGTTAGAGCAAATGATGATTCTTTTAAAGAAAAGGTCCAGAATATTTTTGACGAGGAAATAGCTCCAGCCATTCATCGTTTTGCTGACTTTATTGAGGAAGACTATCTCGACAAAGCGCGCAATGAAATATCGATAAGTTTCAATCCTAACGGTTCTGAATGCTATCCCGCTCTAGTTCGATCTTTCTTAACAATTCAACCAAGTGCCGACCAAATTCATGAGCTTGGTCTTCAGCAGATAAAGAAAATTAGAGGAGAGATGGAGGCTATATTAAATGAGCATTACTCTGGCGAATCTATAGAAAAATTCCTTCGAAGAATGAATTTAGATGAGGAATTCACATTTACCTCTGAAGAAGAAGTAGTCCAATATTCTCGAGACGCGCTTGATACTGCGCGAAAAGAAGCCGCTAAAGTATTTGGCTTGATGCCAAAAGCTGATGTAGAGATTAAACCTTACCCCGAATTTGCTGCGAGTGGTGTTGGCGAGTATCACTCGTCATCTGAAGATGGAACACGACCGGGTATTTTTTATATTGCTGTTAAGGACCCAACACATAGATCTCGTGCCAGCCAACTTTCAACGCTATACCATGAAACATATCCGGGTCATCATCTGCAGGGTGCTATCGCGTTAGAATTGGGTAACAAAGTACACTCTTTTGTGCGCTATACCTATAACGCAGGATATTCAGAAGGGTGGGGTTTGTATTCTGAACGCCTCGCGCAAGAACTAAATCTCTATAAAAACTCACTTGGCCTTATGGGGATGCTCTCTGATCAGGCTGCGCGAGCAGTTAGACTCGTGATTGATTCGGGTATACATACAAAAGGGTGGACTCGGCAGCAGTCTATCGACTATATGCTAAATAATACGGGCTGGGCAAAAGTCGATATTGAAAATGATATTAACCGCTATATATCTTGGCCTGCCCAAGCAAATGCTTATATGCTGGGTATGTTGGAAATTCGTCGATTAAGGGATTTTTCAGAGCGAGAGTTAGCGGATAATTTCGATTTGAGTGGCTTCCACGATCGTATTTTAGAAAATGGCAGCATGACACTGCCAATGACTGAAAAAGCGATACTATTATGGGTCGCCAGTGAGAAATCTGATGTAAGTAAACCGTAAGACACTTAAAAATGGTGGGCCCAGTAGGACTTGAACCTACGACCAATCGATTATGAGTCGAGCGCTCTAACCAGCTGGACTTTTTTGGGCTATATTTAATATACATACGCGTATAAAAATAAATCTACGTTCTTATTCGACGCAAAAGGGGCCACCTGCATCCCATGACCAGAACATCATTGAGAGAATTCAGTTTGGGAATCACTCTACTGCGGTTGCTCTATGGTTTATGGGCCACCTCATTGATTTTAAGTGCTTTTTTCTCTGAACTCGTTAGAGGAAATGTCATTGAACTAACTCAAGGCTTAATGGCGGGCGGAATAGTGGGAAAGTTTGTCCTATTTGTCTTGATAGTTTTTGCTGTAGATGCTTGCTGGCAAATATATTTCGCAACATATAATGCAAGAGGTATTAATAGGCGCTGGTTTGAAATCTTTCGTACTAAATATGCTTATCAGAAATGGCTAAAACCAATTTATGTAGTTTTTGTTTGTTTCCAGATATTTGGTTTTATAGTAAGTTTGATAATTTAGGTAAAAATGGTGGGCCCAGTAGGACTTGAACCTACGACCAATCGATTATGAGTCGACTGCTCTAACCAGCTGAGCTATGGGCCCTTAAATCATTATTACTCGTCAATAAAGCTACGCAGATGGTCCGAGCGGGTCGGGTGACGTAGTTTACGTAAGGCCTTGGCTTCAATCTGACGAATTCGCTCTCTTGTCACATCAAACTGTTTGCCTACTTCTTCAAGCGTATGGTCGGTGTTCATATCAATACCAAAACGCATGCGCAATACCTTTGCTTCGCGAGCGGTTAAGCTGCTCAATACGCCACGAGTTGAATCGGTTAAATTATGCTTGGTCGCTTCATCAATAGGCTGTGCGATAGTATTGTCTTCGATAAGATCGCCAATACTGGCATCTTCATCTTCACCAATGGGCGTCTCCATTGAAATAGGCTCTTTGGCGATTTTCAATACCTTACGAATCTTATTTTCTGGCATTTCCATGCGTTCAGCCAATTCTTCGGGCGAGGGCTCACGACCCATCTCTTGAAGCATTTGCCGCGAAATACGATTGAGCTTGTTGATGGTCTCAATCATGTGTACTGGAATACGGATAGTACGCGCTTGGTCGGCGATTGATCGAGTGATAGCCTGACGAATCCACCAAGTTGCATAGGTCGAGAACTTATAACCACGACGGTACTCAAATTTGTCGACGGCCTTCATTAGGCCGATGTTACCTTCTTGGATAAGATCCAAAAATTGGAGACCACGATTAGTGTATTTTTTAGCAATGGAGATCACTAGTCGCAAGTTCGCTTCTACCATTTCTTTCTTGGCTCTGCGAGACATGGCCTCACCAATGGTAAGGCGACGATTAATGTCTTTAATCTGTAAAATTGACAGACCGCTGGCCTTTTCGACTTGCGCTAGCTTGCGCTGTGACCGCAAAACTTCGACTTCTTGATTGGTAATGCCCGCAGAGTAATCGGCTTTGGCCTTTATTAAAGAACCAGTCCACTTAAGATTGGTTTCGTTGCCTGGAAATGATTTTATAAACTCTTTTCGTGGCATTTTTGCAAAGCGAATGCAGAGTTTCATAATGTTTCGTTCTTCTTTACGAATCTTTTCAACCGCTGCTCGGATCAATCCAATTAATGGATCAAACTGGCGAGGTGTCAGTTTTAAATACTTAAATAATTCTGCCAACTCAGCCATTTGTTTGAGGGCTGGATCACTAGATCTGCCGGTTCTGGCAACAGATTTATCTGCTTTTTTTAGCTGCTTCCTGATTTCTTCAAAGCGTTCAGTCGCGACTTCAGGATCTAGGCCTCCTTCATGCTGCTCTTCTTCCTCTTTCTCTTCAATTTCTTCGCCATTGGCGATTCTCTCAGCTTCTGCAGCCTCAGCTGCTTGCTGTTGTGCAAGTGCGGATGGCACATGTTCCATGGGGTTAAGGTAACCGCTGATAAGATCTGTTAGTTTTTTATCGCCAGCAATCACTTTGTCCCATCCTGCAATAATAGTTGCAACAGTGGATGGCCATTCGGCGACAGCAGACATTAGTTCTCGTGTGCCTTCTTCAATCCGCTTGGCTATTTCAATTTCACCTTCGCGGGTCAATAGCTCAACCGAGCCCATTTCACGCATATACATGCGCACAGGATCTGTCGTGCGATGTTGTTCAGATTCCACGGAGGCAAGCGCGGCTGCGGCCTCTGCAGCGGCAACTTCATCAGGCGTATTGTCACCAGATCTCATTAATAACGTTTCAGCATCGGGCGCGTTTTCATACACCGTAATACCCATGTCGTTGATCATTTGAATAATATCTTCGACCTGTTCGGGGTCAGCAATATCTTCTGGTAGGTGATCGTTAACTTCCGCGTAGGTCAGGTACCCTTGCTCACGGCCTTTAGCGATGAGATCTTTGATACCGGATCGTTGCTTATCAGTGCTTTCAGTCATAGAGCAATCTTGCCTAGTTGAGGGTTGAAAAGTAGCGCGCGATTATAGCGAATAAATAACAGATTGTCCTCGACAAACTGCGGTTTATTCGGCTTATTTTATATTTCTTAGTTTAGACTACAAGTCGTTGTTTTATCTTGTTTTTTAGATCAACTGATTGAGGGTCACTTGACAGCTGCAGACGTATCTTATGTAACTGCTTGATTTCCCGTTCGCCAAGGGCCTTGAGGCCAAGCAAATGCGTGGCTTTTTCTTGAGTGGGGAGAGCCTCAAACGCGGTCTGGGTCACATGTTTAAGAGCGTCATTAAACTCTTGATGATCGTCTCGACCAGTGCCAACTGGAGGGTGATATAGCTCGCTAGCAGCAAGAGATTGTAATATCTTGGTTTCAGCTTGGTTGCCATGAGTGCCTAGCCAGTAGGCAAAAATATGGGATGGTTTGTAGTGTGGGTTTTCCTTCGCAACCTCTAGAACCCTAAGAAATAGTTGAGTGTCTTCGTCTGGGGATAAGCTTAAAAACTCGATATCTTCAGCAGATTCAGCTAAAGCGGGATGATTAATCAGTAGTGCGGTTAAAAACTTTACCGGAGAAAGACGGATTTTGGATGCTCTAGTCTGGCTGATACTCGGAAAATCATCTGCGACTAGTGAGTCCTCAAATTCGGCATAATGGTGATCACCCTGTTGCGCAGCATTATCGTAGGAGTCTGTGCGAGTTTCCACTGGGGCCTTTTCTTTTGCGGCTTCGGCACGCTGTTGTGGTGTAATGTGAGTAGCAACATAATCTTTGAGATTATCCGCCGAGATTCCTGTTCTTCGAGAAAGCTCTTCAAGCATAAGCTGGCGAAACACTCCCTGTGGGATTCGATTAATTTGGGGTGCACAGACTTTACTTAATCGAGCCTTACCATCTGCTGTTGAGGCGTCAACACCTTCACTGAGTTGTTCAAATAGAAATTCTGAAAGTGGTTGCGCTTTATCGATTCTTTCTTGGAATGCAGCAGTACCAAGGGTTCTAACCATGGTATCTGGATCCTCACCATCGGGTAAGAAGAGAAACTTAGCTGACACGCCGTCGCGCATTTCAGGAAGTGCGATCTCTAGAGACCGAGCCGCAGCTCTCCTGCCCGCATTATCGCCGTCAAAGCAGAATACTATTTCAGAAGTGTATCGAAATAGTTTTTGCAGATGATTTTCCGTTAACGCAGTGCCCAGCGTGGCTACGGCATTGGCAATTCCATATTGGGCTAGGGCAATCACATCCATATAGCCCTCCACCATAATCAAGCAGGGAATCTCTTTTAACGATTGACGGGCTTCGTACAACCCATAGAGCTCTCGTCCTTTATGAAACACAGGCGTTTCTGGAGAGTTGAGGTATTTGGGGGTGCTATCGTCTAAGACCCGGCCTCCAAAACCTAAGGTACGGCCTCGCTGGTCACGAATTGGAAACATAATGCGATGACGAAATCGATCATATTGTTTTTTTTCTTCCGGTTTGACAATGATCATACCGGACTCGTCGAGTAGCTTGATTTTTTCAGCATCAACCCCCGATGCTGTTAATAGATTGTCCCATCCTGGAGGCGCATATCCCACCCCGAATTGGGCTGCAATTTTGCCGCTCAGACCTCTCCCTTTTAAGTAGTTAACCGCTGAACTTGCTGCCTTATGTGTTCTCAGTTGTTGGCGGAAAAATTTATCTGACTCAGTCAGGATTGAAAATAGGCTGTCTTTTTGTTTGACCGCTTTTTGGTCGGGGGCCGCAACTCGAGGGATTTCCATGCCAGCATTTTTAGCCAGCAGTTCTACAGCAGGCAAGAAATCGAGACGATCAAATTCCATGACGAAACCAAGAGCATTTCCTCCGACACCGCAACCAAAACAATAGTAAAACTGTTTATCTTGCGCGACAGTAAAAGAGGGACTTTTTTCTTCATGAAAGGGACAGCAGGCCTTGTAGTTCTTACCTGCTTTTTTTAGCTGAACGCGACCGTTGACCACATCGACTATGTCGATGCGATCTAGTAAATCATCAATAAAAGTTTGGGGTATTAGTCCGGCCATCAGTCTTACACGTCATTGGTCATGATAACCACAGTGTAACGTCTTCACCGCGGAAAGGAACTGCCTTTAACCGTTTAAAGCCGACTTGACCAGTCCGCTTACTGCACCGCCATCGGCACGCCCTTGGATTTGCGGTTTTAGAATGCCCATGACCTTGCCCATATCCCGCATTGATTCGGCACCAGTAGCGCCAATAGCCGCGGCAATCATGATACTGATTTCTTCTTCAGTGAGTGCAACTGGCAAGAATTCTTGGATAACAGTGATTTCACCGATTTCAATATCTGCGAGTTCTTGTCGACCCGCTGCTTCGTATTGCGTGATGGAATCTCGTCTCTGTTTGATCATTTTGTCGAGAATGACTATTAATCGTTCATCGCTGATCTCGATGCGCTCATCTACCTCGATACGCTTTACTTCCGAGAGCATCAGTCTAATGGCACTAAGACGTGGTTTATCTTTTGCGCGCATAGCGTCTTTCATTGCATCAGTGAGTTGCGTTTTCATCGACATAAGCGACCTCAATATAAAATTTATGAATACCAGAAACACAAAAAGCGCCCAATTGGCGCTCCTTGTTACTGTTTTGCATCAAACACAATGAACCCGGTTTGGTGCTTAGTACAGCCGAATAAACTTGCGTGATTCTCGTGAAACCAGCTTTTGGTTCCGCTTCACTGCGGCGGCAGCTTTACGCTTGCGCACCCAGGTAGGCTTTTCGTAGAACTCACAGCTGCGAACTTTAGCTAGGACACCAGCTTTTTCGCAAGAACGTTTAAAACGACGTAATGCTACGTCAAAGGGCTCGTTTTCTTTAATGCGCACACTTGGCATGTATAGTTAATCCTGTAGTGAAAATACCTTGTAAGTTTGGTCAACTCGTAACCAACCATTCAAGGGCGCGTAGTCTATACACTTAGCTTAGTCGATGCAAAGTTTTTTGCTTGGTTTTATGAGTCTTTTTTGTCTATAAATGGAGCGTTTTCAAATCTAGACTCAAGGGTTTAACTTTGGACAGGGAACTGTTGCTATAATCCCCGCTTGTCTATGCTCACCTTTTAATGAGAGTCTGCCCTACATGCTTGTTCTAGGTATTGAAACGTCATGCGATGAAACCGGTGTTGCTATCTATGATAGTGAAAAGGGTTTGCTGGCACATACACTTTATTCCCAAGTAAAACTGCACTCTGACTATGGCGGTGTTGTACCTGAGTTAGCCTCGCGCGACCACGTGCGAAAAATTTTACCTTTGTTAGATGATGTTTTCGCTCAGGCAGGCGTGAATAAGAAGCAACTAGATGGAATAGCCTATACTGCTGGCCCTGGGTTGTTAGGTGCATTAATGGTAGGAGGGTCTATGGCTACTGCATTTGGGTATGCCTTGGATATTCCAGTGCTTGGCGTGCATCATATGGAAGCCCACCTTTTGGCACCCATGTTGGAAGATAAGCCCCCTGAATTTCCTTTTGTTGCACTCCTGGTGTCTGGTGGTCATACCCAGTTGGTGTCAGTTGCCGCCATTGGTGAGTATGAACTGCTCGGTGAGTCTCTAGATGATGCTGCAGGAGAAGCTTTTGATAAAACGGCTAAGATGCTCGACCTTGATTATCCCGGTGGTCCTGTGTTGGCGGCTATGGCTGACCAGGGAGAGATAGATCGATTTTCCTTTCCTCGGCCCATGACGGATCGGCCGGGTTTAGATTTTAGCTTTTCTGGCTTGAAAACCCACACACGCAATCTTATTGAAAAGCACCGTGGTGATAGCCCTTTGCCAGATGATCTGACAGTCCGCGATATCTGTGCCGGATTTCAAGAAGCGGTGGTTGATACTTTGGTGATCAAATGTCGTCGGGCGATGAGCCAAACAGGAATGAAAACATTGGTCATTGCAGGTGGAGTCTCGGCTAATACACGGTTAAGACATAAATTGAAGGTCGCCCTTGAGAAAGAGGGCGTCGAGGTGTTTTATGCACGTCATGAGTTTTGTACTGATAATGGGGCGATGGTTGCTTACGCAGGCTGCCGAAGATTATTGGCGGGGCAACGCAATCCGCTGATTATCTCGGCGATACCTAGATGGCCTCTTGACCAGTTAGATAGCATTAATAGTGTAGGTTACTAACAGGAAATTATTTGATGGATATTGTTTATATAAGAGACTTGCGTATCGAAACCATTATAGGAATCTATGATTGGGAGAGAGAAGTTAAGCAAACCATTAGTCTCGATTTGGAGATGGCTCATGATATCCGAAAGGCTGCTGAGACGGATGACATTCAGTACGCGCTCAATTATAAATCTATCGCCAAGCGTCTGATTAAATTTATTAATCAAAGCGAATTTTTGCTCGTTGAAAGCATGGCCGAAGAGGTTGCCTCGATTGTACGTGATGAATTCTCAGTGCCTTGGTTAAAGTTGCGCGTGAGCAAACCCGGTGCTTTGCGAGGCTCCCAAGACGTTGGCATTATTATTGAACGAGGGGAACACCCCTAGTGGCACTTATTTATCTAAGTCTTGGTAGTAATATTGAACGTCATATGCGTATTGGTGCTGCGCTAGATGCCCTTGCCGAGCACTTCGGTGAGTTAATACTGTCTTCTGTCTATGAAAGTGATTCAGTGGGCTTTCAAGGTGATAATTTTTTAAATCTTGTCGTGGGTATTTATTCTGAGAGTTCATTGAGTGAGGTATCTATCACTCTTAAACAAATAGAAAATGACAACGGCCGTGATCGCAGCGCTCCTCGTTTTGGTCCGCGGAGTTTAGACATTGATATATTGACTATGGATGCTGTTAGCGGAGAGGTTGACGGCATTCAATTACCCCGGGATGAAGTGTTGAAAAATGCCTTTGTTCTTTTACCTCTGGCTGAAATCGCACCTGATGCGAAACACCCGATTACGGGTCTAAGCTATGCTGATCACTGGCAGTCCTATAACAAAGACAAGCAAAAACTCTGGCCTGTCCCCTTTACGTGGCAAGGTAAAAATATTACTGGTTAGGCCATGATTTTCACTAGAGAGGTGTAATCTCCTCACAGACTGTTTGAGCTACCGCCGTCTACAGCAATGGTTTGTCCTGTCATGTATGTGGCTTCAACCGCTAAGAAGTAGACTGTTTGCGCTATGTCATTTTCGGTTCCTAACCTACCCATTGGCACTTTGCTAAGCACTGAATCCTGTTTCGCTGTGTCGTCTGATTCGTGCTCTGGCCAGAGTATCGCACCCGGTGCCACACTATTGATGCGCACATCAGGGCCGAGTTCTTTGGCTAAAGTTTTAGTCATAGCAATGTTGCCAGCTTTGGCAATGGAATAGATAGGATGGTTTTGTAGAGCCTGTCTTGCGTGCATGTCGGAGATATTAACGATAGCTCCGCGATGCTTGGTCAATGATGCTGCTAGCTTTTGAGAAAGAAAAAATGGTCCTTTGAGGTTGCTGTTGATGAGGTCATTCCATTGATTTTCATCACAGTCGTTGATGGGCGTTGGATAAAAACTGGAGGCATTGTTAACCAAGACATCCAACCGTCCTATTGAGCTGACTAAATCGGCTATTTTATCAAGTCCAATTATCTCATTTAGGTCACATTGCATCAACAGGCAGCTGTCCTCTCTGAGGTTATTTAATTCGCGACACAGTTTGTCCGCAGCAGAGGCTGAGCGATTATAGTGGATAATGACTCGGTAACCCTGAGAGTGGAATAACTGTGCTATCACGGCCCCTATGCGTCTTGCTGCTCCAGTAATTAGTATAACGGGCGCTTGGTCGGGTTCCTGCATGATTTGATCCTTTGTTTATAGCTGATAATTGTCTTTTAACTGCTGAAGAATATCTGTTTGACGCAGTGCTAGCTGCTCACCAATCTCTGCGCCACTAATACCTGAGTTGACGATGTCGGAAATATCTATTCCTTGAAGTGCTTTGGTCGCGGCCCTAAGATATGGGGTAGATGGATAGTCTCTATTTTCAAAGCCTGTGCGGCCTTTTGCATCGGCAGTGCAGCAGGTTAAAAAGTCCTCTAGCTTCGTCGAAGACTTTAAAGCGCCAACGGTTTTCAGCAGAGACAGTAACGTATCTGGCTGTAATCCTCGTGCTTTGTGGCACAAAAGATGAAATTCAGTAACGGTCATTGCTAGCTGACGATGTTCATTGGGTGCCTTAAGTCGATCACAAACCGCTTTTACTAGGGGCAGGCCTCTCGCTTCATGCCCTGAATGGCTCGGTAAAATATGATCGGGGGTAATTCCTTTACCTAAATCATGGACCAAGACAGCAAACCGAATAGCAGGCTTATCAGACAGTATTGCTGCCTGTTGCAGTGCCATTAGAGTATGAATGCCAGTGTCTATTTCTGGGTGATAGTCAGCTCTTTGTGCAACACCAAAAAGGTTATTTACCTCTGGTAAAAGAGCGGCTAGAGCTCCGCAGTCGCGCAACGTCTGGATAAAGAGGTCAGGTGACTGTTCGCAGAGGGCGCGGTCAGTCTCTTTCCACACTCGCTCAGCAACGAGATGGGTTAGTTCGCCACTATTGACGATGGACTTCATCAGCGTTTGAGTTTCCGGCGCTACAGTGAAACCTAGATGGTGGTAGCGAGCAGCGAATCGAGCAACTCTAAGTACTCTCAGCGGATCTTCAACAAAGGCATTAGATACATGGCGCAGTACTTTTTGACTCAAGTCTTCGCGACCACCGTAAGGGTCAATAATATGTCCGTCCTCATCTTCGGCAATAGCATTAATAGTTAAATCGCGTCTGATTAAATCATCCTCTAGGCTGATATTGGGCGCTGTGTGAAAAGTAAAGCTTTGGTAACCTACGCCTGACTTTCTTTCGGTCCGAGCCAAAGCGTATTCCTCGCCTGTTTCAGCATTAATAAATACAGGGAAGTCATTGCCCACAGGCTGATAACCGAGTTTTATCATTTCTTCGGGAGAGCTACCAACCACTACCCAGTCATTCTCAAAACAGGGATAGTTGAGCAATTTATCGCGAACTGCGCCGCCGACTCGATAGATTTTCATAAACAATTCCGTAGATTTAACGCATTGTAAGGGTCATAGGTTGGGAGCTCAATCGAAACTCTTTGATGGTTGCTTTTGGATGCTTACGCTTTGCTTTACGATAAAATGAATAATACAGGTCACAATGGCTAATTATGGCAGATGAAAAAGTCGAGTTTAAAGTTTGACGGAGAATCTTTTTGGGTTTATTTTTCACTGAATAGTGGCTGGCCATATTTTAGCGTTTGATTTTAGTTAGAGAGTTGCTTTATGAGTGGTGAGTTAGAGGACACAGATGGCCTAGAAAACGTCTTAAATATGGATGATTTAGATGTTGCAGCATCGGATAAAGAGCAATCACTCAGTGAAAAGGAGAGTTCGCCTATCGGCTTAGACGCTAAACGGCGCGTGGAGTTGAAGCTCGAAGAAGCGCGCATGCGAAGGCAAACAGAAGCCTATGATTTGGATGACGACTTTGACTAAAGCTAGAGGGGCGTAGCTTACCTGCAATTATTTATTCGAAAGCCAACATATTGGCTCCTATATTTGGCATAATAACACCCTTGAAATAAACCCATATCGAGGCTTATTGGTGGGGCATCCATCTCTTATAACAATCGAAAATCTTCGCTTTGAGCGCGATGACACGACAGTGGTTAGTTGCGATCAGTTGCATCTTGACGTTGGGGAGATTCTCCAGGTCGAGGGTCCAAATGGAAGTGGTAAGACGACGTTATTACGTTTGTTGACTACAGCGTTGCAACCTTCGGAAGGCACGATTCTATATTGCGGTAAAAGCATTGCCCAATGTCGGCTTGAGTACCTGTCTGATATCTTATTTATTGGTCATCAGTCGGCGGTCAAATTAATGCTCACGGCCGAAGAGAATTTGCTTTGGATGGCCACATCTGAACTAAGTTCCACTGCTGTGCTAGATGCTCTGGAGGCGCTAGGTTTAGCGGGTTATTCCGATATACCGTGCTATAAGCTTTCGGCTGGACAGCAACGTAGGGTTGCTTTGGCGCGGCTTTTGGTTAGCGATGCCCGTCTTTGGTATTTAGACGAGCCCTTTACAGCACTGGACCGTGACGGAGTAAAGTTGCTTGAACGGTGTATGAGCGACCATGTTAGCTCGGGCGGGGCAGTGGTTGTGGCTACTCACCAAGATTTAGACGTGCAAGGTGTCCGTCATTACCCGGTGCTTGGTGAAACTTTGTTGAGAGCTTGCCCATGAGAAAACAGGCTAGCAACAGTTTTTATGCCTATCTGCGGCGAGATTTGTTGCTGTCGTATCGTCGGCTTGGTGAGGCAGCTAGTCCCTTAATTTTTTTTGTGATGGCTTCAACGTTGGTGCCTTTAGGTATGACACCAGATCTAGCGAGTTTAGCGAAGATTGCGCCGGGTATTATCTGGGTCTTGGCGTTGCTGGCTACCATGCTTTCTGTGGGTGGTTTATTTGCTGGGGATTACCAAGATGGGTCTCTTGAGCAGCTGCTAATTAGCCCACAAATTTTGGTTATGCCTGTTTTGGGTAAGGTCACAGCCCATTGGCTGATCACTGGTCTGCCTTTAACCTTGGTGTCACCTTTGCTAGGACTAATGCTATCTATGCCAGAGGCCGGCTATTTACCTATGATGGCAAGTTTGGCGCTAGGGACGGCTTGTCTTAGCTTGTTGGGTGCCGTGGGTGCAGCACTAAC
>Ga0209252_1000588_pt1 | contig 27505 bp, 27 predicted proteins | sample SaaInlV_135m_DNA_3_FD_184673 | JGI IMG/M metagenome (GOLD analysis project Ga0209252, IMG submission 184673) | Marine microbial communities from expanding oxygen minimum zones in the Saanich Inlet - Saanich Inlet SI074_LV_100m_DNA (SPAdes) (version 2) | ecosystem: Environmental > Aquatic >... | reverse complement strand
TGAATCCTGAAGAGCCTTTGGCCTTGGCAAATGAAATCTCCTGTTTGTAATCATCGGGATCTATTCGATATATCGTCATTTCTGCCCATTGAGCGATACGGTCGGGTCGGCTGGAATCATGTGCGTCGACATATTCGATGCGATAATTGTCGATCACCAGACTTTCGCCAAGGGCGAGCGCTCCATCGGTGCGTTGCTGATAGAAGTTCGTGCCGATAATGCCTAAGGCGAGCATCAGAATAGAAATGTGGACGATGTAGCCACCGTGCCTTGGGCGGTTACCGTTGACGAGCCGCCACCACGCGAGTGCCCAGTTGTCGCCAGAACGATGTCGACCCACGGTTCCACGCCACCATTCCTCTCCTATAGCAGTCGCAACGAACGCTACGACGCCGAACGCGAAAATCGCCACAGGGCGTTCAACGCCAAGAGCTATAAGAACGCCAATTGCTATCATCCCAACTACCGTTGGCCAAACGAACCACTGCTTCATTGATCGCGCCGAAGCTTTTCTCCAAGGCAGTAGGGGACCGATGCCCATCATAACGACGATTCCCAATAGGACGGGGCCATTCACTCTATCGAAGTAAGGAGCTGAAACGCTGACTGATACGTCTCGTGCAAGATCAGAGAATAGAGGGAACAAGACGCCCCATAGAGTGACCACCATTACGGCGAGGAACAAAAAATTGTTGATGAGGAATGATGCTTCACGTGACACGAACGATTCCATCGCTCGATCTGACTTTAGCTGCGGCATGCGCCATAGAAACAGAGCGAACGCGAACACCAGACTCGCTAGCATAAACGACAAGAAGATCGCACCTAATGTAGAAGCAGCGAACGAATGGACGCTAACTACAGGGCCGCCTCGATTTATGAACATTCCAAGCTGAGCAAGCACGAAGGCGATGTTTAATAACGCGACGTTCCACAATCGGAACATGCCTCGACGTTTTTGGACCATGATCGAATGAAGGAATGCTGTCATAACTAGCCATGGCATGAGCGCCACGTTTTCTATCGGGTCCCATGCCCAATATCCGCCCCAACCAAGGATCGTATATGCCCACCATGCACCAAGGAGCATTCCAGTTCCAAGGACACCCCAGCCGATGATCGCTGAAACTCTGGCGACATCGACCCAATCGTCGCCGTAGTTTCCAGCGATCAATGCGCCGGAGACGAATGCGAACGGGATTGTGATGGAGATGAGTCCACCCATGAGAAGAGGAGGGTGGCTGAACATTCCAGGGTGAGTCAGCAGCGGGTTAATACCACGTCCATCAAGGGGAACTGTGTCGAGCAATTCGAATGGGCTTGCAAAGAATGTAAGAACTCCGAAGTAGAACAACTGAATTATCGCAAGAATGGCGATTGTCCACGGCATGCTTCGTGCCAGACGCTTTGGAGCGAACCAAACAGATATTGCTGAAATAACAGAAAGGGCAAGCAGGATGTAGAGCAGTGAGCCTTCGTTACCTGCGTAGAACGCTACCCAAACGAATGCTCTGTCCATGAGAGTGTTTGAATGATCGGCGACATACGCTATCGAAAAGTCGTTTTGTACAAAGGCATTTATCAATGCACCCGATGCGACTATTGCGGTAACAGTGGTCATGTACAACGCACGTCTTGCGCTCACGACGAGTGCTGCCATACCGATCTTTTCGCCAATGACGACTCCGATGGCCGAGTACGCACTCAGGGCAAGCCCGAGCAGTAGCGCCATTACTCCCAGATCAGCCATTAGGACTTCGCCTTTTCTGAGCTTGGTGCGTCGCCGGATTTGTTCGATTCATCTGATTTGATGGCAGAACCAACACTGAGGTCACGGTCGACATGTGCTAGATAGTCAGATAGATCGTTTTGCTTCTGCTTTACAACCGTCGAAGTGCCGCCAGCCGATTGAGCTTCGAGTCCTGATCTTCGCATGCTCTTAATGCTCAGCAACGCGATTACGACGCCACCTAAAACTATGAAAACGGGAACTATCCATGCCAGCAAACTGAACCCGCTGCGTTCAGGGGCAGCAAGAATATCTTGACCATAGCGAAGTACAAAATAGTCTTTAACTTCTGCGTTGGTTGAACCTTCGTCGAGTAAGTCACGAACTTTGAGTCGCATGTCGATGGCAATTTGTGCGTTTGATCCGTCGATAGTTTGACCGTCACAGATAGGGCACATCAATTCGCCGGCAAGCTGGTGTGCGCGTTGTTCGAGCGTAATATCAGACTCTCTAATGCATCCAGAAAGTGCAAATAGTACAGAGAGCAGTAGTGCTACAAGAATTGCAGTTATTGGGTTTGCGGGGAGAGCACACTGTTCGATAACTGCGAACGAGAGCCGGGGTGCCATAACTTTACTTTCCCCGTGCAGGGATTCCCGCGATTAGTAATCGGGGGTAGAAAACGGTGCGGCCACATGCCGCACCGTCATAATCTTTGACGACCTACTGACTGAGACCAGTCGTATCATCAAAGATGTAGTTCACAATGTCCCTAATGTCTTCTTCAGCTAGGAGTTTGCCAAATTCAGGCATTACTGGACCGTTCCATCCTGAAATGAAACTGTACATAACCTCACGCTGGTTTAGGCGGCTAGCTGCCGAATCTACGAGGTTGGGGGGAGACTTGTACGGGGTTCCTTCTTTTGTGGCGTAGAAGCTCGAACTTGAAGTTATGTGTCTAACAGCCTTGCCGTCACCAAGTCCTGAAACACCGTGGCAAACCGAGCAGTTGACTCTGTAGAGATTGCCTGCGATTGCTGGGTCGTAAGTTCGCTCTTGCTTGTCTGGAACGTTGTAGGTTTGGCTAGAATCACCTGCAGTTTTGAAGACAACAGAATTTGCCGGTGGTGCGAGACGTGGCGGCTCCTGTGATTTGAACGCCTGCGAGTAGTGCATTTCAGAGAACGTCTCCACAGGGTAGGTGTTCGATTCCTGAACTGCACAAGCAGATGTTGCCAGCGTGCCGAGCATCATTAGCCCAACAATAAAAACTAGACGACGGGTGAGTATTGATTTGATATTCGTTGAGAACGAAGTCATTACGCGTGCTTGATCTCCAGAGCGCCTGCCTTGTTGAGCACGCTCTCCGCATCGGCGACTTTAGATTCGTCGTCGAATGTAATAACTACGCCAATCCAGCCTTCAGTGATACGTGTGTCGTAAATCCCAGGCTGCATATTTGGGAGTCGAGACTCGAATACGATTCCGATCACGGTTGCGATCACACCCGCAAGCATCGTCATTTCGTACATGATGATCAGCATTGCGAAGATCGACATGATCGGCTTACCACCGGTCACCATCGGGTATGCGAGCTGAGTCACCGCTGTCAGGAAGACCGACAGTGTGAAACCGATAATTGCTCCGAACGCAGGGAAGCGGAACAGACGGTGCTGAGGAACGTATTCCCCGAACGCGCCTTCCGGGTATGGGGTACCCGTCAGCACATCGAATGTGCCGAGTTCAAATCCAGCTTCTTTCAGTCCGTCCATCGCATCTGCGGCGGGTTCGGGCTGCTGAAACAGGCCAAGAATACTTTTACTCATCAAACGATCCTCTAGTCAGCTTCCCTAACGATAGCCGGAATCTTCGCCCGACCAATCATTACATCTTCAGTAAATACCTGGCTCTCCTTTTGCTCGAATAACGGTACGAGCGGGAAGAACTTCGAAAACAACAGCATTAGGAACGTAACCCATGCGAACGACCAAATGAAGATTGTCCATTCAACCGGGCTTGGGCGGTACGCCTCCCATGTGTATACGAACGGAGTCCTGCGGGCCAAACCAGGCACGATAATCAGGAATCGTTCAAGCCACATGCCAATGTTCACCAGAATCGAAGTCCAGAACATCAAAGCGATGTTCGTTCGAACCCTCTTGAACAGCCACATAGGCACGGGAATTGCATATGCAGTCAGGAAGAAGATGATAAAGAGTGCATTCCAGGGCCACTGGAACATCTGCATCTCACGCAGTGCAATTTCTGGAGCATCTTGGCCGTAGAGGGCGAAGGTAAGTTCCAAGAAAGTGAATGCGAGCCAACCTGTTGCTACAACAATAAGAAGTCTGGCGAGAGCATCGAAGTGTTCTGGGCGAATGAAGTCATCCCACTTCCACAGCCATCGCATCAAAGCCATCATCGTCACCACAGCCGATACACCAGAGTGCACAGCACCAATAACGAAGTAAGGCGCAAATATAGTTGAGTGCCACCCTTCAACCGCTGAAGCGACTGCGAAGTCCCAAGAAACGATTGAGTGAACCGATACGAAAATCGGAAGCATGAGAGCTGAAAGAAGAATTCCACCAACTGTCTGCATCTTCCACTGCCGAGGGTTACCTCTCCAGCCAAGCGACAGAACGGTGTACATAGCGTTCTTCCAACCAGTCGTTCTGTCACGAAGGTTACCGAGGTCAGGCAGCAAAGCGATGTACAAGAATAGGGTTGAACCTGTGAGGTACGTGCTAATTGCGACCGGGTCCATGATCAGTGGCGATCGTATGTTTGGATATATGCCACGAGATATGTCATAAGGCATGATCCAGTAAGCAATTCGCCAAGGACGTCCAGCGTGAATAAGCGGGAACACCAGGGCTGTTAGTAGCGAGAAAACCGTTAGAAGTTCTGCTGCTCTCGTAACCGGTCTTCGCCATTCAGCCTGGGTAAGGCGAAGAATGGCCGAAATCATAATTCCTGCGTGAGAAATACCAACCCAGAAAACGAAGGTCGTGATGAATAGACCCCAGTAAACAGGTCGTGCAAGACCTGTTACACCAAGGCCTTTGTTGACCATAGTGGCGATTACTACCACTCCAATTAGAACCACGACTCCAAGAATGCTGACTGTTGGCAGCCACCATTTGGGCGTGTCTAACTGACCGTTTAGGAGTTTACGGTTTGTATAGACCTGATCTAGTTCTCGTCGCTGTTGCATCTGTTAGTGAGTTACCTGTAGTTATGCGTCAGATTCGTTGCTGAGGTGTTATTAGTCTGGCTTCGCGACCAACGTAGCGTGGCCTCGAATGTACTTGATTGGCTTCGAAAGTAAGTTGAATTCCTGAACCTGCCATACCGACAGAACAGGGACCACACGTGTCATCATCATCACGATGAACGCGACGAGTGAAATTCCACCAGCCATGATCAAAATGTCGAATATATCTGGCCAGTACGTTTCTGGAATAACTTTGAGCCACTTCTCGTGAATTTGATCACCTGGGACAGACCATGCAGGAACGAACATGCGGATACGGTCAAGCATAAGACCAACAAGGATTACAAATGATCCCATCACCATAACGGTTGTACCGCGACGTACCTTGTTCCAGATCAGGATCCACCATGGAACGAACCATAGGAGAATCATGGCTCCGAAGAATGCCCAGATCATAGGCCCCTTGATCTGATGATTCAGAGTGGCGATGTCGTTTTCCGACCTGCCGTACCAGAACACGATGAACGAAGAGTAGAAGAAGTAAATCCACAGCAGAGTCAAGGCAAACAGTAATCGACCCAGCGACCAGAAAGCATCCAAATGAATGAACTTCTCTAACTTCATGTACTTGCGTGAGAAGTAGAGAGCGATAACCACGCCAGCTACACCAGCCTGGAATCCCGAAACCGTGTGGTACATGGGGAGAATAGCGTCACGCCATCCGGGCACCATGCTTTGACCGAAATCGGTCGTAAACAAAAAATTAGCGAATACGAGAATAAGGAAGTAGAAAGTGCCGAACATGCCGATACGCATTCGTAGCGTCCGCCACTGTGCGTCGGTACCAACCCATCCACGAGCAAGACGTTTCCCCAAGCGTTTGCGCCATCCAGTCGAGTGATCACGCATTGAAGCGAAGTCAGGCAGCGCTGCCGAGTAAAACAGCATAATTCCGGTGATGAGAAGCATTACTAACGCAAGTGTTGTCCAGATATGCGGCGAGTAGTCGGGGGCTTCGTACCAAATAGTTCGGCGTCGGGCACCTTCAGTAACCAGCGGAGGCAGAATAGCCACGAGCGGGATAAGCATTACGAGAGTCACTACACTTGCGAACGAAAATAGCGAAGCGATTCGGGTTATCGGTCGTACCCAGTTTGCTTTTGCCATTACAGGAGCCATGGCCACCATAGGTGCGCCACCAGCAACTGAAAGCAAGAACGACACCAGTGCAGCTACATAGCCCCACTTGGTGCTGTCGTCACCCTGATCAATGAATTTGATAACGAGTGCGACGATACCGGCTATCGAAAGAATACCGAGTCCCCATACCCACGCCTTGAAACGACCGCTTGCACCTGTTGTGGTGGCGATCAATTCCCGCGCAACCATGTCAGCATCGACGTTAGGTGGCGGTGCGTGATGTTCAGACTCGTGTGCTACAGCTTGACTAGCCATGCGTTGCAGCTTCTCCTGCGCTGATCTTCTTGTCAGCATCGATCTTCGCTAGGTAGATAACGTTAGGGTCGGTTCCGAACTGGTCGAGAAGCGTGTAGTGACGCTTGTCATCCTTCATCTTCGATACCTTGCTATCTGGGTCGTTGAAGTTTCCGAAGTTTAATGCACTCGTCGGGCAAGCAGATGAACATGCAGTTTGAACTGCGCCATCAGCAATTTCGACACCGGCACTTCGGGCGTTACGTGATTCTCGACGGATACGGTGTACACAGAAGCTGCACTTCTCCATGATTCCACGGCTTCGGACTGTTACATCAGGATTCAGGTGGTTGCGGAGAGATTCCGGCCACACAGGCTCCCAGTAGTTGAAGAACCGAACAATGTAGGGACAACCGTTTGCGCAGTACCGGGTACCAACACATCGGTTGTATACCTGAACGTTCAGGCCTTCCGAGTTGTGGTATGTGGCATAAACCGGGCAAACGGGCTCACACGGTGCGTTCTCACAGTGTTGACACATGATCGGGATGAACCGAGCTTTTGCGTCAGGGAAGTCACCTTCCCAGTATCGTTCAACACGAATCCACGAAATTGATCGAGCTCGCTCGACACGATCTTGGGTGTTGATCGGAATATTGTTTTCTGCCTGACATGCGATTACACATGCGTTGCAACCGATGCACTTGTCGACATCGACAACCATGCCCCAGTTATGGGTTCCAAATTCAGCTGTTGTCATTGGGCTACTGCCTTTAGGCACTGGTCTTGCATATTACTCATGGTCGCCAGACTCCTTGCCTTCACCGAGGAACTGTTCTTGGTACAGGTGATGGTTGGCCGTCTGCACATCAGATGCAGTCTCGCCAATACCAACAACCAGAACTGGTACGCCCGGTTCAACAGGTCGTGCTACCACGTCACCTTCGAACTTCGGAACCTTGACCCGCTTGCCCGCTCGCTGAATTCTTACTCGAGTTGCAGCCCATGCGAGTGCACCGGTCTGTGAATCTTTCTCATCTACGAGAATAGAAAGAACATTCGAACCGCGTTCCTCAGCGTATCGGCCACTTCTGAGATGACCTTGTCCCATAGGGATTCCGATCACGCCAGGGCGAACACCGGGGTGTGGGTAGGCGAGGACTTCGATCTCACCTGAGGTTGAACGAATCAAAAGGACGTCGCCTTCTTTGATTCCGAGCTCATCAGCCTGGATGCTGTTGATCTCTCCCCAAGTTGACCATGAAGCAGATGAAATAGGGTCGGGCGTTTGCTGTGCCCAAGGAGCGGCAGCGAGCCGACCGTCTAACAGAGAGTTCGAGAGAAACGGAACGAGGTGGAAATCATTACCTTCACCAAGTGATCCGGTTTCTGAGTAGTTGGCGCTCTGGGCCGATGTGGCTATCTTGCCTACGCTACTTGAACCGTTGTTATTGGTGTCCCACCAACCACCACGCTGTAGGGCGCCGTTGGTGAAGAGAGACGACGTCGATGCTGATACCGATCCACGTCCTGTTGAGTGAAGATCGGAAAGTGCACCACGAACAAGACTTTCCATGTCTCGACCGTACGAACCGTCTGACATAGCGAGTAGCGTGTCACCGAATCCGCGAGCGTCACTGGTGAGGCCTGATTCGTCCCGTGAAATAGTAGGACCTACGACCGGCTGTTGTGTTCCAACAACCTGATACCCAGGACCTGGTTCTGGAATTTCGGTTCCCCATGACTCCAAGAAAGTCTCTTCAGGAAGAATGAGATCAGCGAAATCCATCGTGTCGTCATGTATCGCACCAAATGCGATGACATTCGGAACGTTTCCGAGTGCTTCACGAATAGCCACTGAGTTGGGCATTCCGTGAACGATGTCGGCACCACGAATGATGACCGTTTCGACGTTACCTGCTCGCCAGTTGGCGATCTCCTGTTCCCAAGCTTCGAACGAAGCACCGGTTGCAGTAGCTGGAATATCGTCGATTGCCGATCCAGGGTTGGAAGTAACGCCGCCCTTGGAGTCGACGGCTCCGACCAAGATGTTCAGTGCGTAGATTGCTCCGAGGTTGAAGCTACCATTGGTGTGAGCACCGGCTGAGCCGCCACCGAAGGCGACCGATGGGGTGTGCTCTGCAAAATGTTTGGCAGCTTTGGTGATTCGCTCAGCGTCGACACCCGTTCGGGCTGCAACGTCACTGAGAGATACATTGCTTACGCCACCGGGAATCGCTGCTTCAAATGCTGCAACGTTCGAGGCGCTGACGAGACCTGCGTCGATGATGACCGATGCGATACCAAGTGCAAGGTGCCCCTCTGTGCCTGGTACAGGAGCGAGCCAAAGATCTGCAGCCGCTGCTGTCAACGACATACGTGGCTCGGCGTGAATCATGTATCCACGGTCATGCTGCTCACGGAATTCACCGTACTTCACACCAAACTGAGTCGGTGACCCCCAGGTACCCAGCCAGTCAGCACCGAATGACAAAACTGTCTGTGCGTTAGAAATATCAAATGTGGGGAGCTGGTCTTGACCAAGAACCGATTTTACCGCTCCATGGAGTACGCCCTGCTCAACAGGATCGAACGCCATGTGCTTACCGTTGTACTGCGCAGCAAACTTGCTCGCAACGCTGCCCAAATGACCTCGTAGAGGGTTGGTTACAACTGTTAGCGCACCATTGGCGTCATTAAGAGCCTCGGTGAATAGCGCTTCTGCCTGATCCCAAGAAATGTTGGAAAGATTTCCGGCTTTGGAATACCGAAGTTGCGGGCTACTAATACGATCGGGGTGATAAAGAAGCTGAAGAACAGCGTCGTACCGAGCTGTTGCCTTGCCGCGAGTTATGGGGTGGTCAGGATTGCCCTCGATCTTCTTTGCCCGACCTTCCATAACACGAACAAGTACGCCATCACCGTTCGAGAAATCTCCCATTGAAGTTGCGTACCAAGCGTCCTCACCGCGTACCAAGTCTTCTGGTAGGTCTACAGGACTCTGAACAATTAACTCGCGCTCGGGTAGTCCACAGGCTGCAAATATCACAGCTCCGACTGCCGTTTTACCGGTAAGCGCTAGGAATTCTCGTCGATTTAGCTTCATCTGGTCAGTGGTGTTCCTGTTATCGCAGTTTATATAAAACTGAGCCCGGGTAGTACCCGAGTAAATTTCCTAGTAGTGGCAAGCCGCACAGTCGGTCGGTGCACCGTTGTCACGGTGGCAATCGACACACTGGCCCATTTTGAGAGATTCAACCTGTTCGACCTGCTGCATAGCTGCGACGTTTCCGTGGCAGGTTGAACAGACGCCGGAAGGTCCTTCAGTAACGCCATCCGTAGAGTTTTTGACTTCCGATGGGTTAGCGGTGAGATATCTAATGTGTGGTTCGTGAACGAAACGTACATGGTCGGGTAGTCGGTGAACACGCCGCCAGTTAACTGGCGAAGGTCCATCATCGCCAATGATGTCAGCTGCGTCTCGCAATATCGTTAGTTCTGCGTTGTCTTCAGCGCCAATCACTCCGTGACAAGTTGCACAGAAAGCTACGGGTGGAACGCCGGCGTTTGCTTGAGTAGTGACAGTGCGGTGACAGAAAGTACAGTCGAGTCCAAGACCTTCCATAGTTTGGCCATCGGCAGCAACATGATCAAGCTGCTTAAGAGACGCATGAACCGTGTGCGGGAAGTCGATCGGCTGATCAAAAGTCTGCTCGAATCCGAGCACAGGAATCGGTTGGCCAAGCCACCCAGTGATTACAAATGCTCCGACTACGCCCATCACGGCAAATACACCGAGACCGCCGAGGGCCAATACCGGCACCAGCATCTTTGGTAAAGATGACGATTTGGTGTTCGAGTTATCGTTTTCCGGCGCCAAGCGTTCTTTCCAGTCTGAGCGAGCCGAAGCTAGCTACTAGCGTAAGTGTGGGAAGCAGTATTTACTGCCACCACCGTGAGTAAGTGCGGTTTAGGAAATCGATATTCTCGGATGCCATAAACAGGGATGCGAAGATGCCAATCACACAAATGATTCCGATTACATATAGCGGAGCTCTGAATTTTGCCCACTTGGCAGCGACTGTTTTGGTGTCGACTACTGAAGGAATAATCGCGTGCGCCGTCATAAGCGAAGGACCAGCGACTAACGCAAAGCCCAAAGCAAGCCATAGAAACTTGAGTGCTGTACCCACTTCAGCCCATTCGGCTGTGGTTAACGGTTTCGGATCCATACTCTTTTTAGGAGCTCCCGTTTCAGTAATTACTAGAAGTGCCAAAAGCGAACTAATAGCGCGTGCCATGTCACATAGCGCAAGTGAAAACTATCACGAAGGATTTTTCAGTGTCAACAGTTCGAGGGGGCAAATAGGGGGACCTCAGAATTGAACGTCCGTGTGATCATGAATAAACGAGTTTTACCGAGGTCTGTAATAGTAGGTATGACTCGCCTATTTGGTCGTTCGACCCAAGTACCCAAGGTGAGTCAGAAGATGTGGGGCGGAGCCTGATTCCTTCGTCTCCTCCATGGATCATTGCCGCCTGTACCGAGCCTGAATATCCAACCAGCACGGCGGTCACTTCACAAGGCATTCCGCCGTTATCTGAGCACCATCCAACAATCTCTTGTGGTTCGGCGTTTTCTCGGATGCTTTGAATGGTGATTAGAGCCGCTGTTTGCGGCTCGCTTTGCGTTTCGAAAACTTGAATCGGAAAGTATCCACAGTTGTCGTCCTCTTCGAAGTCGATCATCAATTTATTAAACGATTGATCCATTCGAACCCTCCCAATTTCCGGTGTACACGTATAGGACGATTCTTGCACGTCTGATTATAACTATTTCGTGGCCGAGTAAGATCAGAGTTTGACGTGGTATTCGACAGAGGAAACTGGGCCTGATAATCCGACCTTCTCGTACGTACTGCGGACGGGAGCCTGCGCTTCGAAGCCTCCAGTATTAACGATCGCCGCCTTCATGCCAGCCAGCTTCATTTGCTCAAGAATGAACTCGTACATTTTCGTGCCAAATCCTTTGTGATGGTGCGCAGGTGAAACAGCATTATTACCGATTTAGGTAACTTTCCTATTGTGATGGATGCGGGCGGTGATGAAGCCAACTATCTCAGAATCGATCTCTGCCTTGGATCATCCTCTAGGCAAGCGCCTCTGACCTGCTCACGTTTTCTGGAGTCGGAGTAAACATGAATGATTTCGAATAGTTTTTCGCCAACGATATCGAGAATCGCTTCGATGTTCGCAGGTTGAAGCTACCGTGTACTAAACGCCACTGATTATCCTTAACGATTACGTACATTCGGTAGACAGTAACTGTTCGAGCAGTGAACGGCTTTAAGGTCTCTCGATATCACGTCGTGATATATCACTAATGGAAGACCGTCCGATCCTATTGTGATCGATGTGTGCTGGCCGACATTCCCAGATGTATCGACATCAAGGGAGGTTGCACTTGTACAGGTTAGATCGTTACAGTGTGCCACTTCGAGATAGCCATTGAATGAATCGTAGTAACTGATGATTGCATGGCCATCTGTTCCGATTGTCAGTGAGTTCCAGTCGCCTACACCCCCGGTTGTTACAGCAGCTGAAGTGGTTGACTCCGAGCACGTTATGTTCGAACAATGAGCGGTTTTAAGATCGTTACTCGTCACATCGAAGTAGCTGATTAATGCTCGGCCATCTTTACCAATAACGATACTAGTGCTCTTACCAACGTCGCCTAAAGAGTCAATCGTGGGGTTCGAGGCTTCAGTACAGGCAACGTTCAAACAATGAGCAACTTTCAAAGCTGTATTGTCAACATCTTGGTAGCTGATGATCGGGAAACCATCGGCTCCTATAGTCAATGACGTATAGCGCCCAACGTCGGTAGACCCGTCGACTAATACGATATCGGCTGAAGTGCAGGCGGTGTTGTTGCAGTGTGCAACTTTTAGGTTTCCATTTGTTGTGTCGTAGTAACTGGCAACACCTAGTCCGTCAGTCCCAATAGCAATAGATGTGTATGCTCCAACGTCGCCTGTTCCTTCAACTACAGTCTTTACGCTAGTCTCGCAACTTACCTGTTGGCAATGAGCGATCTTGAAGTCAGAAGTAATCGAGTTTTTGTAAGCAATGAGTGGAAGCCCATCGGTTCCGATTATCACTGAAGCATGCAAGTCGCCAACCCCAGTATTCTCAATGAACATTGACGTTGCTGAAGTGCATGCGACGTCATCGCACTTCGCAAGATATAGCGCGTTGTTTGCTTCATAAGCAATCACTGGGAAGCCGTCATCATCAATAGTCACCGAGTTCCATAATCCTGTATCTCCAGGACCTGTAGCGAGCGCAGTGATTACATGCTTGGCACGCTGGAACGGAACAGTGTCACTCGACGACAACGTGGCGCAAACAAGATTTCCTGTAGCATCGATTCCTGTTGCTATTAAACCGGCGACACAGGATTGGCTAGATATTGCGTAGTCGCCAATGGATGGTCCAGTATCGCCGCAAACCCAAGTTGAACCATTAAAGATGGCTATCTCAGACGATCCACAGGCCATACCGCCGAGGGTTGTATTAAGAGTTGCCGGGCGATTGAGAATTTTGTTCCATTCAATGGTCTCTAAGAAGTCGTCTCCATCGTCTAGGCCTGACGGCCTACCTGCGATGTCGTCCCATTCGACTGATGATGCGACACCACCGGAGCTAAGATCTTCGGGTACGCCAGTAATCGATTCCCAAGCAACTTCGGCAGTTCCAGCCGTGAGTTCAAGTGCGGTGTAGTAGTCGTCGTCATGGTCATGGTCATGGTCATGGTCACTTCGCGCAGATGTATTAGCTTCACCGGTACCGTCGAAATCTACTGAAGCTACATCACCTTCAATTGCGCCAACAGTGGTGAGTCCAACGCCTATAGCTAGAACACCTGATTTTCCATCTTCTCCTGATGCCCCAGTTAGGCCTTTAGTCCCTCGTGGTCCTTCAGGTCCGGCCACTCCAGGGAAGCCTTGAAGGCCGGTCGAACCAGGAGGTCCCGCAGCACCAATTTTACCTTGGACACCGGCAGGACCCGGCGGTCCAATCTCGCCATCGCTTCCGCCACAAGCAATACCGACCATTAGTGCGAATGCGAGGGCGAGAATCGTGATTCCGGATTTCGAGGGTTGAGTAACTCGATGATTCATGTAATTCCACACTGAATATATGGTTTGTCGCGGCTATTTAGATATGTGCTCATGCGTACCCGACGCGATTGATTTGATTGTACTGTCGCCCAGAAATTTGGTTCAGTTCAATCCAGATACCGGAATTCGATGACAGGATGATGTTTACTGGGAAATTTTTTCGATTTTGAAATACACAGTTCAATAGAGCTACGAAAGCAGTTGTTCACGATAATCTTCTCTTAGTTCGCCCATTGTGGTGACCATTGGGTCGGCGAATTGGCTTATTCTGTGCGCTTAAAGACAAAAGGATTTTCGTAAGAATGGCAACTGTTACAGATAACCGAATTTCGCTGAGCCCACGTGAAATGCCTTCACGTTGGTACAACGTTGAGGCTGATCTGCCTTTCAGAGTTCCTCCGATGATGTCGCCTTCGGGCTATCCGATTACTGCTCGAGAACTCGCACCCTTATTTCCTAAACAGATAATCGAACAAGAGCTAAACGCCAAAAGCCGTACTTTCAACATACCTAAGGAAGTGAAACAGGCCTATCAACAGTGGCGTCCGACTCCGATGTTTCGAGCTAGAGCTCTCGAAAGGGAACTGGGCACTACTGCCAAGCTCTACTACAAAGTAGAAGGCGGGAGCCCGAGCGGGTCGTATGAATCGAATACTGCCATCCCTCAGGCGTACTACACGAAGAAGACCGGAGCCGATGGCATCGTTACAGGGGGAGCCGGTGGTGTTTGGATCAGCGCTATCGGCCATGCCGCTTCCCTGTTTGGCCTAAAGAGTCGCGTTTACAGCGTTCGAAAGCTCGGTTCTGATCGGGCATGGGGTGATGCTTATGGCCGGGTTTGGGGTGTTGATGTACAGGCAAGCCCATCGGAGAACACGCGAGTCGGCAAGCATCAGTACAAGAAGAAAGGCGCCGATTCAGGTTCGATCGCAACTGCGCTTGCAGAAGCCTACGAAGAGGCGACACTGAACCCCAACGTGAAGTTCGCGATTCCAACCTTGATGGGTAATACGCTTATTCACCAGACGATCGTTGGACTCGAAGCTCAACGACAATTGGCTGCTGTGAATGAAGCGCCAGATCATGTCATTGGTTCTATTGGAGCTGGATCACATTTTGGTGGTCTTATCGCTCCGTTTATTCCAGCTCGAATCCAAGGTCGTAACACTAGATTCGTAGCAGTCGAAGAATCTTCATCTCCAAGCCTTACTCGTGGCGTGTACACCGAAGAATCAGCCGATGCCGCAGGACTTATGCCGCAAGTTCCTATGTACACACTTGGTCGCGAATACGCACCGCCGGGAGTGCTAGCGGGTGCAATGCGATATCACGGAGTAGCACCGATCGTTTCTTCTCTTTATCGAGAGAAGTACATTGAGGCAGTGGCTCATGGACAAATCCAGTCGTACAGCGCTGGATTGATGTTCACTCGTGCAGAAGGCATCGTTCTTTCTCCGCATGCTATGTACACGGTGAAGGAAGTTATTGAGCAGGCTCTACGATCGAAGGAAGCTGGTACCGACGATACAATTTTGTTCACGGTCACTCCGGCGATAAATGCCGAGTCTTCGCCATATGACTCGCTTCTTGACGGCGTGATGCATGACGAGAAGCCTGAAGAAGTCTCCTTGAAGAAATCACTTGGTCGATTTATCGGTCGTGGGTAAATCTCTTAGTTAGTTCCGCGCCGCTCGTCGCTTCTCGATGCTAAAGTTTCACTGTCGTTTTGCTGCCCGTCGATATGTCGGTCGATTTCGACAGAGCTACGATCTGAACTTTGCGCGCACTAGAGGCAATTCCTCGTTGCGGACGCCAATCGAATGCCGGAGGCACTTAAAGATGGATATCTCCAAAGAGAAGCTGGAGTGGATATACACGACGATGTATCGAATCCGCCGCTTCGAGGAGACGATGCTCGAACAGACTCTTAAAGGAAACTCGATGGGTGTGGCTCACACATCCGACGGTCAGGAAGCACCGCCTACTGGTATATGTGCTCACCTCACCGATAAGGACTGGATCGGCTCAACTCACCGTGGGCACGGTCACTGTATCTCCAAAGGTCTCGAAACCGACAAGATGATGGCTGAAGTTTTCGGTAAGGCGACTGGGCAGTGTGGTGGTAAGGGTGGCTCAATGCACATTGCTGACTTCTCGAAGGGCATGCTTGGTGCCAACGCAATCGTTGGTGCTTCGATTCCATTGGCCGTTGGTGCAGCGTTGACTGCGAAGCTCAAAGGCATTGAAAGCGAGTCAGTTGGAGTTTCGTTCTTCGGTGATGGTGCGTCCTCACAAGGTGTACTTCACGAATCTATGAACCTCGCATCTGTCTGGAAGCTTCCAGTAATTTTCGCTTGCGAGAACAACGGTTATGCGGAAGCTACTCCGTCCTGGTACGCCGTTTCTGCTGAAGACATTGCTTCTCGAGCCGAGGGCTACGGGATGCCCGGTGTTGTGGTTGATGGCATGGACGTTTTCGCCGTTTACGACGCAGCTGGTGAAGCTATCGCTCGAGCTCGTGCAGGCGAAGGACCAACGTTCCTCGAACTCAAGACGTACCGATATCACGGTCACTTCCACGCCGACGATACGAGCAAGTACCGAAAGCCAGAAGAAGAAGCGTATTACAAGAACTTGGACTCGATTAAACACTTTGAGCGCACTGTGCTCAAGCAGAAGCTGATGACCGAAAAGAAATTGAAGAGCATTCGTGATTCTATTGAACAGGAGATGCTCCACGCCGTTGAGTTCGCTCTGAACAGTCCTATGCCAGATATCTCAACTCTGTACGACGATGTTTACGTTAATTATTCGAACCCAATTTTGGGACTGCGATAACAGCGTATTCCTTTCAACCTGATTTTTTAGTACCCAGAATTCAAGAAAACTAGATACAGATATGACGACCTCACAAGCAAATAACCCGATCGGACCCGGATACGAGGGTGTAGCGGGTTCGGAAAAGCGATTCCGAGATATTTTCCGTGACACTCTCCGCGCCGAAATGCTCAGAGACGAAGATGTGTTCCTTATGGGCGAAGACATCTCAGGAGGATTCGACAAGGACACCAAAGAGCCGCTCGATGCGTGGGGTGGACCCTTCGCTGCCACCAAGGGATTAGTTCAGGAATTTGGTGTCGAACGAATCCGTGATGCACCGATTTCCGAAGCTGGATTCGTTGGTGCAGCAGTGGGTTCAGCACTCACCGGCATGCGCCCAGTTGTCGACCTTATGTACTTCGACTTCGTAACTGTGGCATTCGACCAGCTGCTTTCAAATGCAGCCAAGAGTCGCTACATGTTCGGTGGTCAGACCAAAGTTCCGCTGACACTGTTTGCACGATCTGGTGCAGGAACGGGACATGCTGCTCAGCACTCCGAGAGTTTCTACTCGATGCTGGCGCACATTCCTGGTCTTAAGGTTGTGGTTCCTTCAGATCCTTATTCGGTAAAGGGATTGCTCGCTGCTGCAATTCGTGACGACGATCCTGTGTTCGTTGTGAACGACAAGAAACTTATTAACCTCACCGGATTTGTTCCTGATGAGGAGTACGTTATTGAACTCGGGAAAGGCCGTTACATGCGACGTGGCACCGACGTTACGTTGGTAGGAATGTCGTACACAACGGTCGTCTGCCAGAAGGCTGCCGATCAACTTGCTGAGATTGGAATCGATGCTGAAGTGGTCGACATGATGTCGCTCTCACCGTTCGACGAGGACATTCTTATCGAGTCGGTAACAAAGACGCATAATGTAGTTATCGTCGATGAAGATACCCCACGTGCGTCGATGTCTTCTGAGTTCGCAGCGATTATCGCTGATAAGGCATTCGACCATCTCGATGCTCCAGTAAAGCGTGTAACAGCGCCTCACACCCCGGTTCCGTACAACAGAGACCTAGAGCAGGAATTCATGCCTCAACCAGGCGACGTTGTTGGAACGGTGAAGAATCTGCTCGGACGAGAGTAATCGTTCATAGTCAGATAAGACTTAAATGAAAAGTGGGTAGCCCTTACGAGCTACCCACTTTTTTTGTTTGCGTTAAAAGTTTTCGCTACGCTCAGCCCACCGGCATCTGGCGGTTGGTCATTTTGCGACCAACGGCTGCCTTCTCTTCGCCGCCACCGGAGAAGATGTTAGCGCCCATGTCGATAAGAACCTGAATGTTTCCAGCGTCGTCCTTGCTGGGGTCGTTCCAAGAGCATAGGAATTTGAGACCGTTGCGGTCGGCTGCACCCTTGATCTGTTCACGAACTCGGTTCATTTCTTCTGGGTAAGGTGGGTCGTGAGCATCAGACAAACCGAATGACATTCCCATGTCGCCAGGACCCCACTCAACGAACGCTAGACCTGGTACTCGACAAATAGCATCTGAGTTTGCAGCCGATTCTTGGTTTTCAAGCTTCAGACCCAAGAAGAGTTCGCCTTCTGGGTTGAGTGGCCAAGGGTCGGCAATCTCGGTATATCTCTGAGGAGTTACTCCCCAAATTTCGGCAGGCTGTTTTTGTCCGCCAGCTCCACGTTGACCTTCTCCCAAGCCTTCACGGCCTTCTTTGTGGAACGGGTATCGGCACTCTTCGATGAACGCACGAACTGCGTCGGCCTGTCGAGCGTGAGTGTGGAGAATTCCATGAACGCCAGCGGAGAGGACTTGCCTGATCTGCCATGCGTTAGCTCGAACTTCTTCGATGGTTCGGCAGTTGGAAGGGAGTGTTGAGATAACAGCCGGTGTACGGTGACCAGCTTTTGTTGGTCCTCCATCGACGAGTCCTCTCATGAATTCCGTTAGCCCTGCAACATCGAAGGCGTGGTGCTCGAAATCGGTAATGAGGAAGTCAGCCCATGTACTTGCCTGCTTCAGTCCATTTTCGTACGTCAAATCGCCGGTTCCGGTGTAGTAAACCGGCTCGCCGGATTCGATGAGTTCAATAACTCGGTTAATTCGTTTTGCCATTTTTTGTTCTCAAAAGTTACTGGTATTCGTTATTTACGTCGATGGTTCGCGCCTCATTGTTGAGTCACGAAGGGCCGTTTGACAGCAGTTTTGACAGCAACAAGACCATGGAGCACGCCAAAGTCGCGGCGAATACTACCAGTGCAACCGTTGGTGCGACCGTGATGATCTCAGCCTTCCGGCGCGTTTCCACCGTTTCCACCAAAAATTTTGAACATCGAACTTTTTTGTCGGTCAGTAACCGAGTGGTCTTAGAAGAAAACTTGGTCAACGTAGCGACTGGCACGGAACCCCATCGTGGTCGCCATCCAGTCGATGTGAGTCTGAGTTCGGACCACCTGCGGCGATGAAGAAGTCATTAGCTTCTTTCCAAGTGGCGAAATCACCACAGTCACGATCTAGTCCGGTCGGGTCGTAGTCAGAACTGCTCGTCGAGCTATAACCCGCCCACAGGCAGCCTGCATGATTCGCCTTGGCACTGTCTTCTAGATCGACCAATACATCCTTATGCTGACCGTCCCCAGTCCATGCCTTAGCGAACCCAGCCGCAATCAACTGAACATCGATGCTGTTACCTGACCAGTCGAAGATGTAAGCGAGTCGCCTACCGTAGGTATCTTCGAGCCGTGGACCATCTTCAAGGCGCACCTGGCTGCCTACCAGCAACCGAGTGAACTCGCTCGCCTCTGTGAAGCACCCTTCCCCTCTTTCAGGAGTGTCTACTCCGAAGAAACGTACCCGTCCGATACTGGTGTCGATTGTGTCGCCGTCTACTACTCCAGTTACTTCCACAAGTTGGCAGTCAGGACAGAAAATTGAAGTTGCAGGTGGGCCAAACTCGATCCCGGGTAGCTGGGTTGGTGTCCCATGGGCGGTAATCGTTTCGGCAATGGCTGTCTCGACTTGGGAGCCAATCGCATCATTACTGCTCTCAGTGCAAGCCAAAAGTAATGGAATCAATGTGATCAATAAAAGCCTTGGGGGCAACGGCATGGGCGAATCTTAGCAACTAAGACCCAGCGACAGGCGATCCAAAAATCCCCACAGCCAACTCAACCCAAAGTATGGCCAGAGTGAGCAGGATCGCACCGATTACGATCTTTCGCCGATTTAGTGTCATGATGACTCGCATCATAGCCCAACCCATCTCCTGAGATCGCTCACGTCCACACAGCGCGCTTGGAGGCTACGAGTGTAACTAGATGTTGCCGTGATGTGGGTGGTTGATGGTGATAGTAGTTGGCTGTGGTTGTATTGGTGGATGGTATGTCTTAGTGGGTTAATGGTTAAGTGATGGTGTTGACCTGCATAAATTCCGCGCGCAATTTTCAGTTTTCATCCAAACAATAGACGGTTGTGGCCATCGTTGCCGATAGCCCGTATACAGCGCAGGACGCCGTAGACCTTGTACGCGTCGACTACGAGCCACTTTAAGCCGTGATTGATGGCGAATTGACGACAAAAAAGTGTGCACCGCTACTGCACGAATACGAATCGCAATCCGTTGAGCTTAGCGTGGGCAAGATTCAAGCAAATGTTTCTTGAGCAGAGGATCGATAGCCGGGTTTAGTCACTGTTAAGTTTTGTTTAGTTCTCGCTAAGTTCTTGCATAGACGGTGGGGGGCAGGGTGCCGAAGTTAATACTGCCAATTTCTGGCCCTTCCTATGTGCGTACGTGTCCAGTCACCACAACCAGATCGGCATCATCTAAGGCACAAGGCGGGTAGTTTTCTCCTAGGCGAGAACGTGCCACCTTAATTCTGGCGTCCGACACGCCGCACTGGTAACCTCCTGCAAATCGGCAAACGAGCAGTGGCGGAGAACCATGGCAGACATTACGAGATCCAACGCCTCAGGTATGTCCTACCCTGATTCCTGCAACGTAGTTAAGTCCTTGCAATAGCTACTCTAAGGAGTTGAATCATGGCGACAGCAGAACTAGTTGAAATTGGGTTGATGAGAATTGAACTAGGAGATTTCCTAGAAGTTATATCTGGAGAAGGCGAAGGGATTAGTAAAGGGGCACAGTTGGCAATTGGGATCAACTCGATTAGCTTAGAAGGTGAGAATATACAGGCTGCTATGGCTATGCAAGATGCCTCAGTAAACGCCACTGTAATTGGCGAAGGATTGGCCTTATTAGAAGCTAGGGTGACCCTGAAAACTGATGACGGTGTTTTTATCCATGCAGCGTGGAGTGGCAGGGCATACCTCAGTGAAGGTTTAGTTGCTATCGCACCAACTTTCAGAACAGCTAACGATAGCTACACATGGCTTAACAGGGTTCAAGCTGTTGGAGCAGGCGAGGAAGATATAACTGCAGGGAAGTTGGTGTACAGACTGTATAAGGTCAAATTGACTTCCGAGCCTGATCTTCTTTAATCACCAATCTCGATTCAAACTTAGAAGCCCTTGCAGAAATGCAGGGGCTTCTAAGTTAATTGTTCCAGTAGCAGATTTAATTCGCTTCGTTTTGCCATTTTTATCTCTGATAGATATTCGTAAAATCAGTTTTGGATGCCCGATTTACTCCCGAGCGCCGAATTCGTGTGGTCACAACTTCGTTCCGGCGGGGTATCTTAACCCTGCTTAGCGATTAGTGCGCAAGCAACGGCGTATATCTGATCGTTTCTAAGCGTGGAAACCAAAGACAGGAAATCGAATTGAGCAATTCAGCAGAAGAAGCGATCGAGACTTTTACACGTTGGGCGCAAGCGTTTAACGATCGTGACGCGGATGCGATGATCGCCGAGATGCATTTCCCTCACATGCGGCTCGCCGGAACTGAATTTCAGTCTTGGGTCACTAGCGACGATTTTAAAATACCTCAAGACGATATGACTAAGGCATTGATTGCTGAAGGTTGGCACACAACGATCACGAAATCAGTAACCGCATCGCAGGCTGGTCCGGAGAAAGTACATTTGGTGATTCGTCAGTCACGTCAGCGCAAAGACGGATCGGAGTACAACGGATTCGACACGCTGTGGATTTTCACAAAGATAGACGGTCGATGGGGTGTTCAGTTCCGGTCGTCGTTCCTTGCGAACGCAACTCAGGCGTACGGAGCCAGTAAACCAACGTTTTAGTTCGCTAGGAGTGTTGTGCCGTGAGTCCCTGAGAATCCCACGTGTAACTGCGCACTAGCGTGGTCGCGTTCAGGCAAGTCGGCGACAGCGCCCGATCGGTTGTGGCGAACTATTTAGTCGGCTCCGTAAGTGCTTCGGGCCATTCACCGGTTTCGGTCATCCATAGTCTCATGGCAGATTGAACATCGGATGCCTCTGAAATCAAAGTTCAATTCAACGTCGCTAAAGAGAGCGTGGCTGCCAAGTTCGCAGTAACGGTAGCCGGACGATCGTCTCGAATGGTCTCGTCAGAAGACGATATTTGATTACAGCCAGCGCTGAATGTGAAAATCACGACAGCTGCAAATATGAGAAATTTCTTGTGCACGATTCTTTTCAGTTACAACGGCGAAATTTTCTATCGGAAACTTCGTAAAGAAATTGTCCGAAATATCACCTAACCATTAAGTGTGCTACTCGAATTTTGCTGCGTATAGCCCTCGGATATAGGCTATTTGTCCTGTGTGCTGGCCGTTTTCAACCGGGATTCTGCCAAGTGCCCAGAGCAGCGTCGGTGCTCGGTCGGGAGCGTGTTCCCAAATTTCAGGGCGTTTGTCGCCCAGTTGGTCTGCGGTCACACACTTAATCGAAGGAATCAATAGTTCTCTTGCGGCCTTCCAATAACCAGTAACTTCTTCGATCGATACGTCAGGAAAATCTCGAACCAGTTCGATCGAATCACCAGCGCCATTGCGTTCGGGGTCGATTCCAAGGCGTTTAGCCCAGCCACCTTGGATCCATGCGCTATCGCCTTTACCTCGTAGGTACCATCCCCACATATCTTCCATCCGGCCCATGTGCCACAGAGTCCAAAGTATGTGGTTCGAATCGGGCGTAGGCATCCAGCGCGCTTCTTTGATTTCTAAACCCTCGATAGCCCGTTCCAACTGACGACCGTAGTCGCCAACCGCTTGCAGCGTGACGTCTCGATGATCAAGCTGTCGACCTGCCATCAATTCGCCTCGCAAACCACAGCATCGTCGTTCGCTGCAAGTCGAAGAAGCATTTGGTAAGGGTAAATTCCTGAATCGTGACCGTCGGTCCACAGAAACTGTATTGCGTACTTTCCGACCATCAGATGATCGGCAGCGATTATGTCGTTCGGCACCTGAGAAACGTTCAGAAGCGGTCGACCTGTCATCTCCTCGACGCAAGCGGCGCAAGCACACTGCAGTCGAAGATATCTATAAGGATAGGTACAGGTTTGACCATTGTCCCAAGCGATTTGAACACCAGTGCCGGTCATAACGACTTCATTCGGAACAGCGGCCGTGGTGCCTGAGTATTCTGGGGTCATCGACATTATTTTTAGCGCTTTCGTTCAGGATTGTTGCGTTTAGCGGGGATTTTAGATTGTGCCATCGGCTGTTTGACGTAGAATTCCAGCCTAAGTTCTTTACGCATGGCAGATTTTCGTCTCCTTAGCGTAACTATATAAATTCACAGTAGAGGATTATCGCCAGATGGCAAACGAAACGATAAAAGTCGGTTTCATCGGAGCAGGTGCCAATACCGCGTTACGCCACATTCCTGGTCTACGTGCCCAGCAGGGAGTGGAGCTCGTTGGAGTTGCGAATAGGTCGATCGAATCGAGCAAAATCGCAGCCGACAAGTATGAAATTGGCGAGGCGTACCCAACTTGGCTCGACCTCGTTGAAGATCCAGATATCGACGCCGTGTGCATTGGCACATGGCCGTACATGCATTCCACCACTACGCTAACCGCGCTCGATAGTGGTAAGCACGTTCTGGTTGAAGCCCGAATGGCGATGAACGGTTCAGAAGCGCGTGACATGCTGGCAGCATCACTCGCCAATCCAGATTTAGTTACTCAGGTCGTTCCTCCGCCCCACCTGATGGCATGTGAAGAGCACGTGATCGACATCATCGCTGATGGTTACGTTGGCGATATCGTCAACGTGAACGCACGGGTCACCGACGGAAGTGTATTCCCTGATTCCGATCAGGACGCTCACTGGCGTCACATTCGTGAACTTTCGGGTAACAACGTGATGACCACCGGAATTTGGTACGAAAATCTGATGCGGTTCATTGGCCCAGCATCATCGGTTTCGGCGAATTCTCAGGTTCGTGTCCCTCACCGTAAAGGCTGGGACGGATCGCGAATGGCGATGACGATTCCTGATCAGATCGACGTCATCTACTCAACCGGTGCCGGAGTGAATGTGAACCTGTCGGTCACCACCGTATCGGGTACGTTTGTTCCGCCGACTGAAATTTGGATTTACGGAACAGAAGGAACTATTCACATTGCAACAAGCGGGCTCGGCAACGATCCGGTCGTAAGCGGTGGTCGCAAAGGCGACACCAGCATGAATGTCATCGAGGTTCCGGCCGAGAAGCGCGGAAGCTGGCGTGTTGAGGAAGAGTTCATCAATGCCATCAAAGGTGTTGAGCCTGTGACTCGTTCGAACTTCACAGATTCGTTGAAGTACATGGAGTTCACAGACGCTATTCAGGAATCCTGGCAATCTGGAATGCGGGTAAACCTGCCCTGGTCGTAACGTACGGTTTTTGTCCGACGTCTGACGACTGCTCGCTGCCTGAATACGGGTAGTGAGCAGTTGGAATTAGATTTGAAGTAGCTCCGGCAGGCTTTCCCACGTTGGAGCAGCATTCGGGGCGTCGATGATCGCGGCTGGTTGATGCAGGTTTTGGTGAATGACGTAGGCCCTTGTTGAACGCCATTTAGAACAGATCGCCGTAGTTCCAATCTTCAAGAGCGATCAATTTAGGGAATATTTGCCGTACCGCATCTCTCGCACCCGGAATATCTGGCGAAAACTTGGTACCCAAAGGCACCATGCGGATGATCGGATAGAGTAGTGCTTTTCGGTGATCGTCTACAAGATCTTCTATTTGGTAGTTGTCGATACCACCTGCTTCAAGATCTGCCATATACCGTTCGAGTAGACTCATTTCCGCTACTTGGGACCAGCGAACGGCGTTGGTGTTGGAAATCCCTCAGTTGTTTCTAAATCATCATCGTTTCCGTTAAAGAGTGACATCACTAGCCCGATCGACAATATAGCTACGACGACCGAGCCGAATCCGATGATCGTGCTGCGAGTGCGAGCATTTAGGGTTGTGGTGCGAGAGGATACTTGAATTTTTTTCGACCGAGCAGTCTTGCTAAAAGAAGCGGCCTTCGTACTACCTGCAACGCGGGGTGAGACGGAAATGCGCCATACAACCACTAGTTTTTTGCTGAGTCAATGTAGAAACTGTTCAAGCATCACGACGGTGTAAATGTCTCCTGACAATATCTCCTACTGTGCTACGCTCCAAGTGCTGGCAATCTGACGGCAGACTCAAGACGTTCTTTGCAAGCAGGTATTCACGAATACCATTCACAATTTGTAAACGTGATGGAGCTGACAGTTGACGAATAGTCCGACAGGAAAGATCGATTTCAATGCCGATATCGGTGAGTCATTTGCGGGGTATGTACTTGGGCTAGACAGTGAAATCATCAAGTACATAACCTCTGCGAATATTGCGACCGGGTTTCACGCGGGTGACCCCGATTGGATGGCAAAAACGGTAAATCTTGCTATAGAGAACGGTGTTGGTGTCGGCGCCCATCCGGCGTACCCAGATCTCGCAGGTTTCGGTCGGCGAAACATGGATCTGACACCTGTGGAAGTTCGAAACGCCGTTACTTATCAGGTAGGCGCACTCGCAGCGTTTACGCCTGGTCGAAAGCTGCAACATGTGAAACCGCACGGTGCGTTGTACAACACAGCCGTTCGCGATCAAGCGGTAGCTGAGGCGGTAGTGCTGGCGGTTAAGGCGTTTGATCCTGAGCTAATTCATGTCGTGTTGGCAGGGTCGCAGTGGGAATCGATCGCTAGGGCACAGGGCGTGCGAGTGGCGCGAGAGTGCTACGCCGATCGTGCTGTAACCGCCGAAGGAACACTTGTTCCGCGATCGCAACCGGGTGCGGTTGTTCACGATCATGATCAAGTTGTGGAAAGGTCGCTCAAACTTGCGACCGAAGGCAAAGTGATCGCAATAGACGGTACTGAAATCGACTTCTCTGCCGATTCGATTTGTTTACATGGCGACACCGCTGGAGCTGTCGAGTTAGCAGCAGCAGTCCGAAGTTCGCTCGAAGCCGCAGGTGTGGAGATAACGTCGATGAACAAGCTCGTCACTGGTTTTGGCGCAGCTAAATAGGATGGCATCCAGCGAAACTTCAAGCACCACGTACCCTCGGCTAGTTACGGCTGGCGATTCTGCCATTGTCATCGAACTAGGGTCCGAGATCGATCCGAACGTGAATAATCAGATATATAGCCTTGTGAAGACGCTCGAAATGGCAGATATCGAAGCAATTCGTGAGCTTGTGCCTACCTATCGATCACTGTTGGTAAATTACGATCCGTTGGTATCTGGATTCGCTGAAATGAACGAACGGCTGATGGACCTAGTCGATTTTTCGAAAGATCGAGCCGGTACAGAACCTGAGCAAGCACGGATCGTCGAGCTTCCGGTGGTTTACGGCGGAGATGATGGCCCAGATCTTGACTCACTGGCTGAACACGCCAGCTTGTCAGTTCAAGAAGTTATCGATATCCACTCAGGTATCGACTACCGCGTCTACATGATCGGTTTTGCTCCGGGATTTCCTTATCTTGGTGGACTCGATAAAAGAATCGCAATGCCCCGATTGAAAACACCTCGCGTTAGCGTCCCTGCTGGTTCGGTTGGGATAGCCGAATCTCAGACCGGGGTCTATCCGAACGCGAGCCCCGGTGGTTGGCAGTTGATCGGCAGGACACCGGCTAAATTGTTTGACGTGAGTAGTAAATCACCCTCGATGATTACCCCTGGTTCCAAAGTGCGTTTCGTCCCGGTGAAATCTCGTGACCGATAACCCATCACGAACAATTCTTGTTGTTCAACCCGGACCTATGACACTGGTACAAGATCGAGGTCGATTCGGATTTCAACAGCTTGGTGTGTCGGTATCAGGTGCTGTGGATATTGATGCCCTCGACACTGCTAACTTGCTTGTTGGAAACGACTCAAATGCCGCCTGCCTTGAAGTGATGCTCGGTGGGCTGGAGATCGAATTTTCTAACGCTGTAGTTATCGCAGTCACCGGTGCCGAATCTGATCTAACCATCGACGACGTGCCGATTTCACTGGGCGTTTCGTACTTCGTACATGCTGGTGCCCGGCTCGAACTCGGCTTGGTAAATAACGGCCTACGAGCTTATATTGCAGTTGGAGGTGGCATCGAAATTGCCCCGGTGCTTGGTTCGCGATCAACCCATCTTGCTTCAGGAATCGGCGGCGTCGACGGGCGTGCTTTGATTACCGGTGACGTTATATATCTAGGTCAATCAAGTGACGCTGTTGCTTCAGGACTATTGCTAGAAGATGATTCCCCGACTTCGTCTGGTAGCGAAATTAATGTGCGTATCGTTCTCGGCCCGCAAGATGATGAGTTTTCAGACAGCGGTATCGCATCACTGTTGAACTCCACTTACACAGTTTCCGACCAGTCCAATCGTCAGGGATTACGCTTGGATGGTCCGGTAATCGAGTCGAAATCGGGTCGTTACGACATAGTGTCTGATGCTGTCGTAAATGGCTCAATCCAAGTACCCGGTGATGGAAAACCTATCATCCTCCTCGCTGATCGTCAGACGACGGGCGGCTACGCCAAGATCGCTACAGTAGCGACCGTTGATCTGCCACGGCTTGGGCAAGCAGGTCCCGGTACGAAGATAACTTTCTCGGCGATTACCATCGAAGAATCTCAAGAACTGCTTGCAGTGAGAAGTGAGCGATTCAACCCGAATAATCTTGTGAGCATCGTAGAAAAA
>Ga0209252_1000580_pt1 | contig 27701 bp, 19 predicted proteins | sample SaaInlV_135m_DNA_3_FD_184673 | JGI IMG/M metagenome (GOLD analysis project Ga0209252, IMG submission 184673) | Marine microbial communities from expanding oxygen minimum zones in the Saanich Inlet - Saanich Inlet SI074_LV_100m_DNA (SPAdes) (version 2) | ecosystem: Environmental > Aquatic >... | reverse complement strand
CCAGCTACGACGACACCAGCTACGACGACGCCAACAACGACGACGCCAACAACGACGACGCCAACAACGACGACGCCAACAACGACGACGCCAACTACTGGTACTACTGGTACTACTGGTACTACTACTACTGATACTACAACTGGTACAACTGGTACGACTACTAGTACAACTGCTACGACTGATACCACTAGTACAACTACCACGACAACTACCACGACAACTACCTCCACTGGTTCAAGTCAGACTGGCATAGATATGTAAATTTGAAGAAATAGAATATATAAAACAGAACAACCTATATATTCTATTTCTTATTAATCTGAGGTTATGAAAAAGTATCTTTTTTTACTTTTATTAATAATCAGTTCAACTGCTGTTTATAGCGATAATACTAATCAATACTCACAATCTGTTTATGGCGGAGTAGGGCTTATAGAGATGCCATCAGCAAGGTTCGATTCAGATGGAGAGTTCCTATTTGGGATATCATCAGAGTCACCATACAATCGTATGTATGCAAAAATGCAGTTTTTTCCGTGGGCTGAAGTAATGGTCCGGTACACAGAAGGTAAATTTACAGATTATAATCCTGGCAGTATGCAGACATGGAAAGATAAGGGCTTTGATGTTAAATTTCGTTTATTTGAAGAGAGTCAGTACCGCCCTGAATTAGCTGTAGGGCTGGGAGATATAGGTGGTCAGGGTGCTTATGGAAGAGAATTTATTGTGGCCAGCAAAAGAGTGAAAGATTTTGATTTGACACTCGGTCTTGGTTGGGGAAAGTTTGCTGGATTAGATCATATAAAGAATCCTAGAAGTTGGTTTCAAGAGGATTATTTGACTCGAGGCTATGGCAATGAAGGTGGAGGTGGTCTTGAGATTAGTAGACTATTCTCAGGAGCTTATGCATCTGTTTTTGGTGGCTTTGAATATTTCACCCCTATACCTAATTTAACACTCAAAATGGAATACGACACTTCTGACTATTTTTATGAAACTGGTAAGCCTAAGGTATTTTATAAAAAAGGTCAGGACATTTTTACTGTTGATAGTAGAATTAATGCTGCTTTAAACTATCAGTTTAGAGTTTCGGAAAGAGATAATATTGATATGACTCTAGGCTTTATTAGAGGTAATACCGTCTATGCAAATTTAGCAGTACATTCTAATTTAAATTTTCTTTCAAAGCCTAAAGTCGTCACTCCTAAAGAAATACTTAATAAACCATATTTGGAGCCATACAATCAATTATCAGATGAATGGAAACAGTATCTCAGTGACTTAATAATGTGGCAGATGTCCAATGAGGGTATTGTCACTCATAAGTTAATTTTTAATGGAGATGAACTGCAAGCTGAAATTACACAAGGAAGATTTACAGATACTGGCCTAGCTATGGATATTGCGAGTAGAGTATTAGGCAATAATTCTCCAAAGAATATAAAAAAAATTACAGTCATAAATATGGAAAATGGCCTAGAAACATTGAGGACTTCTATTTCAAGAGACTTGCTTGTAAGTGAAGTAGCGAATGGACCATTGAATATTAATCTTTTAGAGTTTAATAAATATGAAGAATTCACAAAAGATAGAGTAGCTATAGAAAATGAAATACTTTATCCACATTTTTCTTGGACTCTTAGACCTCATGCATTAGGAACATTACAGCATCAGATAAAGTTTTATTTTTGGCAAATTGAGGCCCTTTTGCATCTTGAGTATGCCATTAAAAATGGCTTTTACTTCAATACAGATATTGGCATTAACATAGCTAATAATTTTGAAGATTATGATTATCATATTCCTGATGGCCAACTTCATCATGTTAGGCAGGATAGAAGGTTATACCTCACTGAAGGTGAAAGTGGATTAAGAAGAATGGCTTTCGATTACTATTGGGACATTAGCCCGAATTTGAAGGCAAAAACTTCTGCAGGTTACTTTGAATGGATGTTTGGTGGGGTTGGTGGTGAAATTTTATATACACCAGATAGTAAGCACTGGGCAGTGGGTTTTGATGCTTATTGGGTAAAACAAAGAGATTTTGACCAGAAGCTTTCATTCCAAGATTATGAAACAGTAACAACAATGTTAACTGGATACTATGACTTACCATTTTATGATATGAGAGCGAAGCTAAGTTATGGTAAATTCCTAGCTAAAGATAAGGGCTTTATATTAGATCTCTCAAGGCGTTTTAAAACTGGAGCAAGAGTTGGAGGCAAACTTGCTTTCACTGATTGTGATGCAGTTTGTGTTGGTGAGGGTAGTTTTAATAAGTGGATTTATTTCCAGTTACCATTGGATTTATTTTATAGAAAGGATTCTACTAGAGCTATTGCACCATTTGAATGGGCACCATTGACTAAAGATTCAGGACAGGAAGTTATGGTTGGAGAACTCTATGAGATGGTAATGAATGCCACAGATAATGCCTTACCTCTTAGGAAGCCTCAGTGGTTTGGTTCGGTACATGAAGAAAAAGAAAAGAAAAAATCATATTCATTTAAGAAAATATTGTCCGGTTTTGGAACAACGCCTCAGCAATAATAATTCTATTCTATAGGGAGGAAAAACCTCTAGAAATGTTAAATATCTCAAAGGAATTTAAAGAACAAATTCTGAACACAGAAGCACTGAAGCTATCTAAGGGAATGATTGGTATTGAAAAAGAGTCTTTGAGAATTTTAGATTACAAGATATCAACTTTGCCACATTTTCCTTCGCTCGGCTCAGCTCTTTGTAATAAATACATCACAACTGATTTTTCAGAAGCTTTATTAGAATTTATTACACCTCCATCGATAAGTAATGATAAAACTTATGAGTTTCTAGAAGATATTCACTCTTTTGTATCTTCAAGAATAGATGATGAGGTCCTGTGGCCATTTAGTATGCCACTAGAAACGCAGTCAAAAAATGATATCCCTATTGCAGATTATGGTAGCTCAAACAGAGCTAGGTTCAAGAGTATTTATAGAAATGGATTGTCAAATCGTTATGGGAGAAGCATGCAAGCTATATCAGGAATACATTTTAATTATTCTTTACCTGAAGATATTTGGGACAATAATTTTCTTTCAGGTGAAAACAAAAACTTCGATAAGAAAAAATCCATTATATATTTTGGAGGTATTAGAAACTTAAAAAGGATGAATTGGCTAATTTTATATTTATTTGGAGCATCACCAATAGTGCCTAAATCATTGATAAAAGGCGATTATGATAACTTAGGAAAGATTGATAGTAATTATTATTATCTGCCTTATGCAACCTCTTTGAGAATGAGTGATATTGGCTACCAGACTCACTATCAGAGTGATCTAAAAATATCGATAAACTCTTTAGATGAATATATTTCAGATTTATTATTAGTAACAAATAAAGAATCTGAGGAATTTAAAAAAATACCAGAAAAAATTAATAATGAATATTCACAATTGAATGCCAATATACTTCAGATTGAAGATGAGTATTATTCATCTTCAAGACCAAAAAGTACAAATGACGGCAATAAAAGAATGTTGTTTAAGTTGAAAAACGGAGGTGTTGATTATATTGAATATAGGTCTTTAGATATCAATCCTTTTTATAAGACTGGGATAGATATTGATACAATTCATTTTTTAGAATTATTTTTGATATATTGTTGTCTTAAGGATAGCCCCAAGATGGATGCAGATGAGCATAAAGACTCAAGATCTAACACATTAAGAGTGTCAAAAGAGGGACGTAAAAAAGATATTTTCTTGCTTAAGAATAGTAAAAAAGTAAGCATAAATGTTTGGTTCAATCTAATTTTTGATGAAATGACTGAGGTTGCTGAAAGTCTTGTCCAGCCTTCAAAATATATTAATGCTATAGAGAAATATAGAGACTTGATTAGCTCACCAAATAATACTCCTTCTGGACTTATAATTGATATGGTTTTATCAGGAAAAAAAAGCATTACAGAACTTGGATATGAAATTGCTAAGAAAAATAAAGATGCTTTTCTTAAGCGTAATAATTCTTTGGTTGTAATAGAAAATGAAGTTAAAAACTCAATAGACAAACAAATAGAGATAGAAACTAAATCCTCTAAACTATTTGAAGATTATCTGAAGGAGTATTTATTTATTAATTAATTGACATTATTTTGAAAATTTCTTTAAGACCATAATTTTTATTTGCAATCAACTCATTAGGGATTTTTTTCCGTGAAAGAATGAGTTTTTTACCTGCTACGAAATCTTGTGATCTATTCACAGATTCAACGCATTTAACTCTAGAATTACTTAAGTAAATAACAGAGAGACTATCTTTATCATCTAAGATCTTATACTTAATGTTATTATCAGTTTTTATACCTGCTATTTGTAACCTTAGGTCATACTGATCCGACCAGAACCATGGAACTTGTGTATAGGATACATTCATACCTAGAATATTATTTGCAACGGTTTTCGATTGTTCCACTGCATTGTGAACTGACTCTAATCTTAATCTAGTATCAAATATACTATTCGGATGATTGGTACAATCGCCAGCGGCATAGATTGATTTATCTGAAGTTTGGCCAAACTTATTTACAACAATCCCATTGTCACACTCAATCCCCGCTTCTTCTGCTATTTTTACATTTGGCTTAACACCAATACCAGCAAAGATAAGATCTGAGGTATATTGCGACCCATCATTGCATAAAATAGTATTTCCATGATCACTTTGTTTAATTGCAGTAACTTGAGAATTAAATTTAATCATTACACCCATTGATCTATGTTTTTTCTCAAAAAAACTAGAAATATCCTTAGAAGTTACTCGACTCATAAGCCTTTCATCCGATTCTAGAATTGTTACATTTAGATTATTTTTTATAGCAATTGATGCCAATTCAAGACCAATATACCCACCACCAATTATAGTCAAGCTTTTGCCAGGTATAAGTTGTTTTCTTATCTTTATTGAATCATTTAATGTCTTGAGATAAAGAATAGATTTATTATTTGATTGGAATTTATTTAAAGATGATCCCGTTGAAATAATTAAATGATCATAGTTTATTTTTTTATCTTCACTCGTAACGATATACTTTTTTTCTTTTAGTATTTTAATGACTTTTGTTTTAGTAACTATCTTTATATTATTTCGCGAGTAGTAGTCTGCTGATTTTAAGAATAATTTTGAGCTATCCATGTCGCTAGATAAAAAGCTCTTTGATAATGGAGGTCTTTGGTATGGGAAAAAGCTTTCTTCACCAATAATTATGATATTACCAGTGTATTTATTTTGTCTTAAATGAATGGCAGACATTCCACCCGCTTGACCTGCGCCTATAATTACTACTGTATCTTTCATATATATTTTACATTTTTAGTTATTTATGTAGAAGTAGATGTCTGTTGATTATAGGGGTAAAATATTACTATAGGAATTATTGATTTATTTACCTAATTTGTAAATTTTCTACTAGCTATTCAATATCTCTATCATATAATTAGGTTTTATTTAAAATAAAATAACTATATGGAAAATAAACTCTATAAAAAATATGAATATTGGGTACTGTTAACAATGGTGCTTATATTTAATGTGCCCTCATATTCTCAAAACCTCGGAATGAATGATCTGCAAAAGTTCCAACAACTCGTGGATGGTAATAGCAATGGACAAGGACAACAAGAACCCATGCAACAACCAGAACTGACTCAGGATAAAAATGGCAATCCTATGACTCAAGAAGAAATGTTGTTGCTTGAAGAAGAAGAAAAAGAGGTTAAAAGAGAGAAGCCAAAAAACTTAGTTTCTAGAGCTGAACCAAAAGCTCTCAACAATGATTTAGAAAGATTTGGTTATGATTTATTTAGTGAATCACCGACTACTTATGCACCTGCCACAGATATACCCATATCTCCAAATTATATTCTTGGCCCTGGAGATAATATTGAAATAATACTTTTTGGGAAGCAAAGCAGCGAATATAGTTTACAAATCAATAGAGAAGGTGAAATATTTTTTCCTTCTATAGGTCCAATCTCAATTGCCGGCTTGACTTTTGAAGAGATGAAAAATGTCCTTAATAAGAGAATTAATAATCAATTGATCGGAGTAGAAGCAAGTATTACCTTAGGAATCTTAAAATCAATCCAAGTATTCGTTTTGGGAGAGGCATACCAACCAGGAACTTATACGATTAGTGCACTCTCTACTCTAACGAATGCTTTATTCGCGTCAGGTGGAGTCAAAGATAATGGATCTCTTAGAAATATTAAGTTAAATAGAAATGGTCAAACTGTAGTTGATTTTGATCTATATGATCTATTGCTGAATGGCGATACAACAAAAGATAAGAGACTACAATCAGGCGATGTTATTTTTATACCCACATTAAAAAGGTCTATAGGTATTGATGGCGAGGTTAGGAGACCAGGTATTTATGAATTAAAGGAAGGAGAAACAACTCAAAATCTAATAAATTATGCAGGAGGGCTCTTGCCATCAGCTCATAAAGCATCTGCTCAAATTGAAAGAGTACATTCTTATGATGGTTTGACACTTATAGACATAGATTTAAATGATATTAATTTGTTAACAACAAAGCTTGAAGATGGCGATATTCTATATGCCTATCCAATTTCAAATAGTATGCAAGATGTTGTTCTGATTTCAGGATATTTTAAGCGTCCAGGCTTTTATCAATGGAAAAAGAAACTTATGCTTTCAGACTTAATTAACTCAAGTAGTGATCTACTTCCAAATGTTGATGTTAATTATGTATTAATTAAAAGAGAGAATCCTATTAATAAAAGTTACTCAGCCCTCCAAGCTAATCTGGATTTAATTTTGACAAGTAAAGATTCGGAAGAAGATATCGAATTACACTCTCGAGATGAAATATTCTTTTTTTCTAGTGAGTCCATAGAGATTGAAGATGAAAGTCTGGAATCTAAGAGGGTCCTAAGAGAGAAAATAGTCGAGCTTGAGCAAGAAAAACTTCAATTAGAATTACAAGTTGTAGAAGCAAGTTCAAATGCACTTCAGCCCACTAGGGAAATAAGTGCAGAAGAGCAGTTATTATTAAATAGTGGCAAACGAGTAACACCAAAAATTACTTTGTTACAAGATTTAATTGATGATGATCTTGAAATGTTAATTATGAAAGATAATGTTGTTCAGATAATCAGAAAAGAAGGTTTTGATGTTTATGAAAAACAAGGCTTTGTTGAAGTTGATATGGATGAAGAGATGCTTGAAGAGGCAGAAGATAATGCAGCAATACTCAATGGAGATAGAAATACGATTATTAGTAATTTTGTTAAAATCTTGGAAAGACAAGGAAGGCCTAGTAAACCAGCTAATCTAATAAGAATAGATGGAAGTGTTCTTTTTCCAGGTGAATATCCATACACGCCTGATATGACAGTTCAAGATGTCATTTATGCTGCAGGTGGTTTGAGAGATAACACCTATGTAGATGATATAGAGATCACAAAACTTAACTTAACTGAAAAAGAATTCCAATCTTCCAGGATTAGTGTGTCAGCATTAAATACTGCTGATACTCAAGTTGATCCATCGGATAGAGTTCTAGTCAAGGGAGCTCTAAAAAGATTACAAATGGTTAAGATTGAGGGTGAGGTTTATTTTCCAGGAGAGTATATTTTAAAAGATGATGAAACCTTAACAGAACTAATAACAAGAGCTGGAGGGATAACGCAAGAGGCTTTTCTGCCAGCTAGTTTTTTTCAAAGAGAGTCACTTAGGATTGCTCAGGTTAAGAGACTAAAGGCTGCAAAGAAATCCCTTCAACAAGAAATTTTATTTCAATCAACACGGGCAGGAGATGTGGGAGCTAGTGCTGTTGACATAAATGAGATTATGCAGTTAGTAAATATGACTGATGACGAAGAAGAAGAGTCTGCTGGAAGATTGGTTCTTGATGTTGGAAAAATAATGCAGGGTAATGATGAGGATCTTATTCTTGAAAATATGGATAGAATTGTTATACCAAAAAGACCTCAATCAGTTTCAGTTATTGGTGAGGTGTATGTACCTAGTTCACATATTTTTGAAAACTCTAATAATATTGATGATTATCTTACGTTAAGCGGTGGTATAAAACCTTCAGCTGAGGAAAGTGCTATTTATGTCATTAAGGCAGATGGTTCAATTGTTACCAATTCTGCTAAAAGCGGTTTCTTTAGGGCTTCAGCATCTAGTGATATTCAACCAGGAGACACAATAGTAATACCATTTACTACTTCAACATTCTCGGGGCTAAGAGCGGCTCAGGATGTTACTCAAGTTATTTATCAATTGGCTGTTGCTGCTGCAGCTATATCAAGCTTTCAAAATTAGATGAGAAAACATGAGTTCAGATAAAAGTAATGAGTTTTATATACCAGATGATAATCTTATCGATTTCACAGGAATACTAAGTAAAATTGTTTCTTTTTGGAAATATATCATAGGGGTTTCAGCCCTATTTGTTATAGTCACCATACCTTTCTCGCTTTCATTAACTCCCTACTATCGAGCTACTGTATTGATGGCTCCAGCTGAAGATCCAAATTCTGGTGCTCTTTCAGCACTTCAGAGTCAATTAGGAGGACTGAGTAGTTTTATTGGAGCTATTCCAGCATCCAGCGGAACTATGAATATATATACATCTATAGCAATACTTAACTCAAGAACATTTACAGATATATTTATAGACAAAAAAGATTTATTACCCATTCTTTTTAAAGAAAAATGGGATTCTGATAAGGGGGACTGGAAATCTGGCAAACCACCCACAAGAGTAAGCGCTCACCTTCTAATGGACCAAATTAGATTCACTAATTATGATAACCAAAAAGGCTTAATAAGACTTTCATTGGAATGGACAGATCCTGAGACTGCAGCAGAATGGACTAATAGTTACATTGCTTTGTTGAATGATTATGTGAGAGAGCAGGCAAAAGATGAGGCACAAAGAAGTATAGATTTTCTCGAAAAAGAGTTGATGGAAACCAGTGTTGTGAGCCTGCAAACTGTTTTATTTGGAATGATTGAGCAACAGACACAAACTATTATGTTGGCTGATGCTAGAACTGACTATGCCTTTAAGATCATAGATAAGGCAGTAGTACCTGATGAAAGATCAAGGCCTAATAGAACTATAATGGTAATTATTGCTGCTTTTGCTGGTCTTTCTCTATCGCTTTTTGCAACAGTTTTCTATATTTATACACTGCCTTTTATAAAAAGAGTTCTAGGTATGGATGAGTCTGAGCCATTATTTAATATTGATACAATACCTTTTCTTAAAAGATTGACTGGAAAAGATAGATAATTAAAAAATATAACACTTTTCTATAGGTTAGATATGAAATTCTTAATTACCGGCGGCGCTGGATTTATAGGCTCAGCATTAATCCGACATATGATCAATGATACCGACCATAGTATTTTTAATATTGATAAATTAACTTATGCTTCAAACCTTGATTCACTAAAAAGTATTGAGAACAATAATCGTTATAGTTTCCGTCAATTAGATATTTGTGATGATAACGCTATACAGATAGTCTTCAATGAATTTCAGCCAGATGCAGTTATGCATCTTGCCGCAGAATCTCATGTAGATCAATCAATTAGTCACCCAAAGAAATTTATAGAATCTAATATTCTTGGAACTTATATTATGTTAGAAGCATCTAGAAAGTATTGGAAAAATTTAAGTGGTTCAAAAAAAGAGAAATTTAGGTTTCAGCATATCTCAACAGATGAAGTTTTCGGTGACTTAGAAGGTACTAATGATTTTTTCACAGAATCAACTCCTTATGCTCCTAGTTCTCCTTATTCTGCTTCTAAAGCTAGTGCTGATCATCTAGTAAGAGCATGGTATAGAACTTTTGGTTTGCCAGCAATGATTACAAATTGTTCTAATAACTATGGTCCATATCAATATCCAGAAAAGCTTATACCCTTGGTTATAAAAAATGCATTGGCAGGGAGGAAACTCCCTGTGTATGGTGATGGATTGCAAGTCAGAGATTGGTTGTTTGTTGATGATCATGCAGAAGCCTTACTTACAGTGGCTGAAAATGGCGCAATAGGTGAGACCTATAACATTGGAGGTAATAATGAGAGAACCAATATTGAAGTTGTAAGGATGATTTGTAGAACTCTCAATAAAATTATTAGCTTGCCTCTTGCATCTGGTGTAAATAATTTTGAAGAGTTAATAACATTTGTTAAGGATAGACCCGGGCATGATGTTAGGTATGCAATCGATTGCTCAAAGATTAAAGACCATCTTGGATGGGAGCCCAAAGAAACTTTTGAGGGTGGTATGGAAAAAACAATACAATGGTTTGTCGATAATATAGATAATGTTAATGATATATAATTAATTACAATGAGTATTCAATCATTATGAAATGGAAGGGTATAATTCTTGCAGGTGGAACAGGTACAAGACTGCATCCTTTGACTTATTCTGTATCAAAGCAAATTCTTCCAATCTATGACAAACCCATGATTTATTATCCGCTATCTGTATTAATGTTAGCAGGAATAAGAGATATATTAATAGTAACTACTCCTCATGATTTAAATAGTTTCCAAAAGCTGTTAGGAGATGGATCATCTTTTGGTGTTAATATTGAGTATAAGGAGCAATCTAATCCGGATGGACTACCCCAAGCTTTTATAATAGCTGAAGAATTTATTGGAGAAGATAATGTTTGCATGATTTTGGGAGATAATGTTTTTTATGGTGAGGGTTTCAATAACCTTTTAAGTCAAGCAAGTCTTGTCAAGGATGGGGCGACTATATTCGGATATAAAGTAAATCATCCTGAGCATTATGGAGTAATAGAGTTTGATGATTCAAATAAGGTTATGTCAATAGAGGAAAAACCCCTTGAACCTAAATCAAACATAGCAATTACTGGACTTTATTTCTTTGATCGTCATGCTGCTGAATATTCAAAACAGTTAATGCCCTCATCAAGAGGCGAGATAGAAATAACTGACTTAATAAAGACATATATGGAAAAAGATCAATTATTCGTTCAGAATTTTGGAAGAGGATTTACTTGGTTGGATACAGGAACGCATGATAATTTAATGGAAGCAGCACAGTTTGTTCAAATAATGGAAAGAAGGCAGGGGATAAAAATAGCTTGTTTGGAAGAAATTGCTTATAACCATAATTGGATTGATAAGGGCAGTCTTGAAAAAAGTGCAAAAAGAATGATGAATTCTGAATATGGAAAATATTTAGAATCTTTATTTTAAAGAGAAGTTATAGATGATTGAATCAGAGAAAAGGATAATTCTTATTACAGGAGCATGCGGCCAACTTGGTTCAGAGCTATGCAGGACTTATGCAGATCTTGGATGGACCGTTTGCATAACAGATGTTGATTCCAATGAGTGTGAGAAATTAGCTCAAAGTTTAAACCAAGGAACTAATCAAAAACATCTTTTTTTTCCAATGGATATTACTTCTGAAGAATCAGTTGCAAATACTATAAGCCATATTGAAGACCAGCAAATAACTATAGATGTTCTTGTGAATAATGCTGGAACTGCTGTCTTCACTAATTTCACAGAAAGAACAAAAGATGAATTTATGAGAGTCTTGGAAGTAAACTTGTTTGGAACATTCAATTGCATCAACCAGATTGGAAACCATATGGTGAATAATAATATTAGTGGAGCAATCACTAATATTGGATCCATATATGGCGTTGTTAGCAGCGATCCAGAAATTTATACTGATTGTCCAAGAAACAATTCTGAAGTTTATTCCGCTTCAAAGGCAGGTATTATTCAAATGACCAATTATTTTGCGGTGCATCTTGCGGAAAGTAATATTAGGGTGAATTGTGTAAGTCCTGGTGGAATATTTAATGAACAAGGAGACGATTTTGTGAAGAATTATTCTCAAAAAACTCCTGCAAAAAGAATGGCTAAGACCCAAGAGATAGTGCAAGCAATTATCTATCTTTCTGACAATGAAACTTCTTCTTATATTTCAGGACAGAATCTATTGGTCGATGGAGGGTTAACCTCATGGTAGATTCAACTTATCATATTATTGGATCTGGGATCAGTGGTTTGGTTGCAGCTTATGAGCTTGCAAAAAAAGGCAAAAATGTTCGAGTTTATGAAAAACTAGATTTGGTTGGGGGGATTGCAAGAACAGAAGTTGTAAATGGAGTTTCTTACGATTGTGGACCTCACTTATTTCATACTAATAATCCAGAAATTAAAGACTATTGGCTGACGTTAATCAAAGATGAAGTTACTGAGCCTAATCTTTTCGGAGCTAATCTAATAAAAGGTCAGGTCTATGAATATCCAATTTCTTTTGAAAGTCTTGAAAAGCAATTTACAAAAGAGGAAATTAAAACAATAAAAAAGGAAATTGCCTCTACCAATAAAGAGGATCTGGCTGAGTCAAAAAATTATGCTGATTTTGTAAAAAATTTAGCAGGAAAATTTTTAACTCAATTATTTTTTACCAAATATCCTGAAAAGTTATGGGGCATACCAACGAGCCAGTTATCAGCTAAATTTGCACCTAGAAGAGTTGAAATTAGGGATAAGCAGAGGGCATTCCATTCTGGGGAAGGAAAATGGGCAGCAGTTTTAAAGGGTGGATGTGGTGCATTGGCCAATGCTATAGAATCAAGATTAAATAGTCTCGGTGTGTATATTGAGTTTAATAAAGAACTTGACCTAATTGAAATGTCAGATGATGATTCTAAGAACAATACGCAGAACATTAGTGCATTACATTTTATGGATAATGAGACAATTAATCTAAGTGCAAATGATGTAGTGATTTCTACAATACCTATAACGAAAATGTCTGAGCTTCTAAAAACAGAACATAAATTATGGTATAGAAATTTGAAAATACCATGCATATTGGTTGACAAGAAGGTAGATCTTCCTGGTGCTTATGATTGGCTTTATATTGATAATCCAGAGATTATCTTTCATAGGATAACCTTGCAAAATAGTTTTTCAGAGCAAGGCATACCAACTAATCATAGTATTCTAAGTTTAGAGATTGCTTGTTCAGATGGCGATAATATTGATCTAACTGCAAATAGCGAGCTTTTAAAAAAATGCATAGATGATCTTGAGACTTTAAAAATCATTGATAAAAAAGATGTTATTGAAACTCATTTAATTGATGCAAAAAATGTTTATCCTGCAATTTTTGTAGGTTATGAAGAAGAATTAAACAAAGCTAAAACAGTGACGGATAATATAAACAATCTCTATATGCATGGAGCTCTTGCAGAATATGAATATTCAGATTTACAAGTTTTAACAGCTAAATCTATAGATTTAATAGATATCCTATGTAAACAGTCATTGGGAGGATCGAATACTCTTATTAAAAATAAGTATGTAAAGCCATCAAAAGTAGTGGAGTTAGATCAACAGAAAATAGGAGAGAATCAGCCAACTTATATTATTGCAGAGATTGGATTAAACCATAATGGTGACTTGAAACTTGCAAAGAAAATGATTGATCAAGCTCATAGGTCTGGAGCCAGTGCAGCAAAACTTCAAACATATAAAAAAGGACGAATCTCACCAAAAGTGAGAACTTCTAGATATTATGAGGATCTTGTTGATACACAAGAAAGTTTGTCAGAAATGCTCGATAATGTTTCATTTACACATGAGGAAACTCAAGAATTATTTGAGTATGGAAGAGAGATAGGCATCACTATATTCTCCACACCTTTTGATCTTGAATCATTAGCTTTATTGGAATCGATAAGCTGCCCAGCCTATAAAATATCTTCCATGGATATTGTGAACATCCCATTGATTAAGGCAGTTGCTGACACAGGCAAGCCTATTATAATTTCAACAGGAATGTCTGATATTTCTGATATACAAGCTGCAACAGATGCTGTACTTTCCAGTAGTAATTCTCAATTGATACTTCTTCATTGTATTTCTTCTTATCCTTGCCCGCCCTCAAGTGCCAATATTAGAATGATTCAGAGGTTAGCTAATACATTTGAAACAATAGTTGGTTATTCTGATCATACAACTGGTGTTGATATATCTATGGCTGCTATAGCCTTAGGTGCGAAAGTTATCGAAAAACATTTCACTATTGATAGAAAGATGGATGGACCTGATCAAAATTTCTCTATTCTTGAAGATGAGTTATCCCTTCTTACTTCCTCAGCAAGAAGAATTGAAGGAGCTCTTAAGGATAATGGCTATGGTGTTTTACCATCAGAATTAGCAACAGCTCAAAACTTGAGAAGAAGTTTATTTTTTAGTGCTGACTTCCCTATAGGCCATATACTCACAGAAGCAGATATTGAAATTAAATCACCAGGAATTGGGTTGCATCCAAAATTTCTAGAAATAGCTCTAAATCAGAAACTAAAAAGAGAAGTAAAGCAAGATCATCCCTTAGAATGGGAAGATATAATTCTTTAATTTTGGGTGATGATACATGCAAGAAGATATTGATCATTTAACTCAATGGATTAATGAAATTCAGGTCATTATTAATGACTTGAATTCAAAGAAGAGATCTTCTGATATTTTAGTTTTTATGATTGGAAGTACTTCTCAGGATAATGGAGAAGGTAGACCTTATCTCACACCCATTAGAAAGATATCTAATGGGTTTGTGTTTGGCTCAATTGTCTATTCTCAAACACAGGCAATACTTCTTTCTAGCAAGATTGATGGCCATGTTGATTTTATTTTTGTTGATGCAGAAAAAAAACTACCCATTAATAATAATCCAGATCATAGTCCTTTTGATTATTTTGAAATTACTGATAATAACCTGAATAAAAGTAGAATGGTCGAGTATGGAAACATAAGTTCAGTCTGTTCTAATATCATTCAATCAAGTCATATGTTCGCCTATAAAGGTAATGACATGACCGTTGATACAACTTGGCTTTTCTTGATTGAAAAGTTTAGAGAATTAAGTGGAATGAAAATATTAATTTATGGAGCAGGGAATATTGGTAATAAATTAGCACTAAAATTAGTCGAATGTGGTTGTGATGTTATTTTTATAACAAGAGATCTATTAAAGACTGAGACTATTATTGATTCACTGAATCGAATAAAAAGTCAAAGTGTTCTTTCTTCGATTACTGCTTCCATGGAACCTGAAATAAGCTCTAAAGATGTTGATGCCATTATTGGTTGCACCAATGCTGAACCTGTGATCAACGAAACAATGGTTGAGAATATGAATCAGAGAGGAGTAGTAATTGATATTGGCAAAGGAACTATATTTCAAAATGCAATAGATGCTTGTAATAAAAAAGGCATAGAGACTTGGCGATTAGATATCACAGCGATAATAAATTCTCTTATTTCATCCTCCACATCAATGCAGAGTTTATTGAGAAGCTCATTTGGGAGAAGAGAAATAATAGATAATATTTTTATAGTATCCGGAGGTTTTATTGGCAGTAAATATGACATTATTGTTGATTCATATATACAACCAAAGACCATTGTGGGTGTTTGCGAGGGATCTGGAAAAATATTTTTTGATTTAGACGAACTAGCACAAAAGAACCTTGAATTGGTTGAAGATTTTATTAAGAGGAGCAACCAAGCATCATGAATCCAAATATATATACTGTAATTCCAGCAAGAGGAGGAAGTAAATCAGTTCCACGAAAAAATATTAAACCACTCAATGGCCATCCATTGATTAAATATAGTATTGATTACTCTAATGCTTCCAGTCTTGTAAATAGAACTATAGTCTCGACCGATGATGAAGAGATTGCTGATATAGCCAAAGGTTTGGGTGCAGATGTTCCGTTTATGAGACCTCAGTCTTTGGGGGGGGATTTAGTTCAAGATTATCCGGTAGTAATGCATGCTCTTATTGCTTTGGAAGAGATATATGAAGAAACGATTGATATTATCATTTTATTGAGACCCACATCACCACTGCGACCATCGAATTTAATAGAATCAGGTATCAGTCTCTTAAAGAATGATCCGGCGGCAACTTCCGTCAGAGCTGTTGCATCATCAACGGAACATCCATATAGACAATGGGGTATGCAAGATGGTTATATTATTGGTTTTTCTAATGATTTAACTAGTAAAATCGAGCCATTTAATCTTCCAAGGCAAGAACTACCAAAGGTTTTTTTTCAAACTGGTGATATCGAAATCATTCGCAGACAAACACTTAAGAATGGCTCTATTTCTGGCGATCGTATTCTGCCTTTAACGATTAATTCCGATCAAGTTTATGATATTGATAGCCAAGAAGACTTTGATTTAGCTGAAAGAAATCTTGAAGCAACTAAGTAATAAAATAAGCTTAGGAACAGCAAAGCTGGGTATTGATAATTATGGATTTTCTTCGAATAGCTTACCTAAAGATAAAATTAGGTTTCTTGAAAAGTCATATAGATTCGGTATTCATGCATTTGATACGTCACCAAGATATGGTGATTCAGAAAAAATAATCGGCGGTTTTTTGAGTAATATGAATGATAGGCCTTTAATCAGTTCAAAAATTGATGGTTTGAAGGAAAACGATTATGAGTCTCCAAGAATTATGATCGAATCAGTTAAAAGATCCTTGGATAAAATGAATATATCTAAATTGGATGTATGTTACTTGCATCAAAATGATCTTCATATTATTTCTGATCCATACATTCATGAGGGGTTACTCACCCTAAAAAAAATGGATCTTATAGAATATTGTGGAACCTCAATATATAGTTATGAAGAGCTTGATTACACGGTTTCATCTGCTATTTATGACTTCATACAAGTTCCAGTAAATATTTTAGATACTTCTTACTACCATAGAATCTTAGATTATAAATCGGAGATAAAGATTGCTGCTAGATCAATATTTCTTCAAGGCATTCTCTTCCACAATGAATCAATTGCAAAAAAAATCAAATATAGTGAAACATTACTTCAATCTTTGGAAAAATTAGAGGCCTTGTGTGGCTCATTTGGAGTGGAGCTAAGCACTGCATGCATTGCTTACATTCATTCATTAGATAATATAGAGCAGATTATTATTGGCACAGCATCTATTGATAATCTTAAGGCTAATATTGATAGCACTAACTATGATTTAGATGAGAACTTGACTAAAATGATTGGTGATTTAGCTTCAAGCCCAAAGCCATGGACAAATCCTAGAAATTGGGCAGCATAAAAACTATATAAAATCATAAAAAATATAAGGAGAAGGGTTATCAAAGATACTTTTGAAGAACTACATGAACACTTAGATGATAAACACGATTGCTACGTTTGTGGCGGCAGGAATTTCTCATCTTGGGCGAAAGAAGAATATTTAGAAGCGCTCTACTGTAATGATTGTGAGATGATATCGATCAACCCACATTTTACAGAAGATGGATTAGACCAGTTTTATAATCACTACTATGAAAAACGAGTTATATCAAAGGAACTAGGCGAGCAAAGAAAAGAAATGTACATTCAAGATAGAGATTGGATTTTAAATCATATATCAAGAGGTAAAGTACTAGATATAGGGTGTTCTGGAGGAGACTTTCTAAGTACTTTTGATTCACATAGCTGGGATAAATATGGGATTGATTTAACCGATGATGCTCTTGATTCAGCATCTGGGAACCATGGCATTAAAACATTTAAAGGAAAAGTGTGGGAAACTGATGTAGGTCAAGATTATGACTTGGTTATGATGAGGGGAGTCATTGAGCATTTTAAAAACCCTCTTCCAGCTATGAAGAAAGCCATTGAGATTTTGAAGCCTGGAGGATTAATCTACTTAACTGCCACTCCAGCAGGAGATGCCTTTGCTTTTAATGTGTATAGGCATAAATGGCGATTATTCACACCGCTTGAACACATTCACTTCTTTTCAGAAAAACAACTCAATAAGTTGTTTGCAGAATTTGGCGCTTCACCTGTATCTATTCATTATCCTTACCAAGAAACACCCTATGCCAATGTCCTAGAGGATCAAGATAGAATCATGCAAGATATTGTTAAAATCAGTGATACAGGTTCTTTAGATGAAGTGGATATTTCACAAGCATTTCCCGGGAGTATGTTAACAGGAGCCTGGAAGAAAAATTGAATAAAGACATTGAAAAAACTAATTCTGATAAAGAAATTACAAATATATTATCTTTACTTCTTCAGCTTTTCGAGTTTGTGGATTCACGAAGAAAAATTCAAGGAGTTGTATTACTGGTTCTTACTTTTTTTGGTTCAGTTGCAGAAATAGTAAGCTTAGGTGCTGTTGTACCTTTTATTAGTGTTTTAGTCGAACCGGAAAGTATTTTTTATAGTGATTATATGTCCGATTTTATTAACTTTTTCAATATTAATACTCCATCTGAATTGCAGTTACCTCTAACGATAATGTTCTGCATAGCTGCAGTATCTGCAGGCGCAATAAGATTAATTTTATTATGGGTTAGCATTAGATTATCAAATGCAACAGGTGCTGATTTAAGCATAGATGTTTATAGAAAAACATTATTTCAACCATATACCATTCATGTTCAAAGAAGTAGTAGTGAGATTATTAGTGGCATCACCCAAAAGGTTGGAGCGGCTACAGCAGTATTATTATCTTTAGTTACTGTTGTAACTTCATTCTCACTTTTATTGGCAATATTGGGAACCCTTATTTTTATTGATCCTCTTATTGCATCACTCACATTACTTATTTTTGGTATTGGTTACTTTTTAATAGCTTTTAATACCAGAAAAAACTTGAAAATGAACAGTCTAAGTATTGCTTCTGAGCAGACTAATGTTGTTAAAGCTTTGCAAGAAGGCCTAGGTGCTATTAGGGATATTTTATTGAATGGAACTCAGGAGATTTACACTGATGATTATAGACGAGCTATACAAAAGCTAGTAAAAGCAAGGGGTGGAAATTCTTTTATTAATGAGGCTCCAAGATTTGGAATGGAATCATTGGGTATGATTTTGATTGCATTATTAGCTTATAGTCTAAGCTTTCGTGAAGGCGGGATTAATTCAGCCCTCCCTATATTGGGCGCTCTAGCCTTAGGTGCACAAAGGTTATTACCACTCTTACAGCAATTGTATGGTAATTATTCTGTAGTTATGGGTAGTAGAGGGTCATTAATTGATGTTTTATCTCTACTTAACCAACCACTTCCAGAATATGAATCACTGCCTATACCAGATTCATATATTTTTAATCACCAAATAGAATTTAATGGCATTAGTTTTAAATACCCTGGGGAGGATAACCATGTATTTAAGGATCTTAACTTTTCCATTGAAAAAGGCCAGTCGCTAGGAATTTGTGGTACCACTGGAAGCGGTAAAAGCACAACAATTGATATTCTGATGATGCTTTTGAACCCCAATGAGGGACAATTACTTGTGGATGGCAAAGTACTAGGACAAGAAAAACTTAGATCTTGGCAGTTATCTATAGCTCATGTACCACAAAATATTTTTCTTTCTGATAGGTCCATTACTGAGAATATCGCATTTGGTATTCCTCCTAATGAGATTGATCAAGACAAAGTTATTGAAGCTGCTAAGAAATCTCAAATTTTAGAATTCATAAATGAGTCTCCCAAAGGGTTTAAAACCATAGTTGGTGAAAGAGGTGTTCGATTAAGTGGAGGTCAGCGACAAAGAATAGCACTGGCTAGAGCATTTTACAGAAATGCTTCTATACTTGTTTTTGATGAGGCAACCAGTGCTCTTGATAGTGAAACAGAGATGAATGTTATGAACTCAATTAGTGGTTTAGATTCAAATTTAACGACTATCATCATTGCTCATAGATTAACAACTCTGAAGCATTGCGAAAAGATAATTCAATTGGAACATGGAAAAATTACTTTTTCTGGTTCTTATGCTGAACTAGATGTTAGTAAACACTAATTTATATATTAAATAGATATGTCCTTTCTTAGAAATAATTTATCTAATAAAATCCTTTTTGAAGCAACAAAAAATATTCTTACAAGGAATGAAAGGTTTAGAGATATACATAAAGGTGAAAGTTGTTATATTTTTGGTAATGGAGCGTCTATAAAATATTTTGACATAGAGCAATTTAATGATCGAATTACTATTGGGTGTGGACTTCTATTTTTGCATAAAGATTTTAAAAAGCTTAATACTAAATATTACTATACTGGACATCCTTTTTTTTATTATCCGTATTGGACCAATCCTTATAGTAAATCGTTTGAAAGAAATACCTTAGGATCGATTTATAAGTCGAATATATTTGAGCATCGAGATATAGAGTATTTTGTAAGTTTAACTAATTACTTAGGCTTAAGAGGAAAAAATATTAACTACCTTTATCATTATGATAAAGTTTTCACTATTAAAGAGGGTTCAGATCTAACTGGAAAGTATACATTTATGGATTCAGCTCTTACAGGAATGCTTGGTATTGCTGTTTATATGGGCTTTGAAACTATTACTTTAGTAGGATGTGACTATGCATCTACACCAAAAATGAGTGGGCATTTTTATGAATATGGAAAGAGGAAATTGAATGATAAAAAGTTTATTTATTCTGAAAAACCTTTGCTTGCAATCAATGAATGCGTTAATCTTCGTACAGTCACAATCAATGATGATTTTACTGGAGATATAGTTAATGAAATTGACTATAAAACCTTGATGAAACAAGAACTTAACTATAGTGAGAATAATGAAATCATTGACTCTTCGGCATTGATAGCCTTAGATAAGACCAATATGAATTATAGAATATTTAGTGAAAAATGAGGTTGATATGTTTAATGGAAAAACAATTTTAATTACAGGCGGAACAGGATCTTTTGGTAAAAAATATACCGAAATTATTCTTAAGAACTACAGACCTAAGAAACTCATCATTTTTTCTAGAGATGAGTTAAAGCAATATGAAATGGAGCAAGATTTTAATGATGATTGCATGCGATATTTTATTGGCGATGTAAGAGATCTTGCAAGACTTGATCAAGCAATGATTGATGTTGATTATGTTATTCACGCAGCTGCTATTAAGCATGTAACAGCAGCTGAATATAATCCTATGGAATGCATTAAAACTAACATCAATGGTGCACAGAATGTAATCACTGCTTCTATTAATAATGGGGTTGAAAAAATTATTGCATTATCAACAGATAAAGCTGCCAATCCAATTAATTTGTATGGAGCAACAAAGCTAGCATCAGATAAGCTATTTGTAGCTGCTAATAATATCGGTGGAAAACAGAAAACTAGGTTTTCAGTTGTTCGATATGGGAATGTCATAGGTTCTAGAGGTTCTGTTGTTCCTTATTTTAATAAGCTAATAAAACAAGGAGAAACGCATCTACCCATTACCCATGAGGCAATGACTAGGTTTTGGATAACTCTAGAGTCAGGTGTTAATTTTGTTTTAAAGAATTTCGAGAGGATGAGGGGAGGAGAAATTTTTGTTCCAAAAATTCCTTCCGCCAATATTATGGATGTTGCAAAAGCGGTCGCACCTGAGATGCCTGCAAAAATAATTGGAATCAGGCCTGGCGAAAAACTGAATGAAGTTATGTGTCCAGCAGATGACTCTCATCATACAATTGAGTTTGATGATCATTTTGTGATAGCTCCCAGCGTTATCTTTTTTACATCCAATAATGACTTCACAACAAATAAAATCAATGAAACTGGAAAGTATGTTGAAGAAGGTTTTGAGTATCAATCTGGTAGTAATCCTCATTTTCTATCCATTGAAGAAATTCAACAACTCCTATAAATAAGATAGAATTAGACTTATGATTCCATATGGTCGACAGGATATTACCGATGAAGATATTGATGCGGTTAGGAAAGTTCTTCAATCGGATTTTCTAACTCAAGGCAGTGCCTTACCTGAATTTGAGAACAGCATCTGTGATTACACGCAAGCACGTCATGCGATAGGGGTTAATAGCGGCACATCGGCATTGCATTTAGCATGCAGAGCCATGGGCTTATCCAAGGGTGACATACTTTGGACTTCAGCAATAACATTTGCTAGTTCAGCTAATTGTGGTCTTTTCTGTGATGCAAGGGTCGACTTTATTGACATTGATCCAGAAGATTGGAATTTAAGTATTGAAAAACTAGAGTGTAAATTAAAATTAGCAGAATCAAAAAATAAACTTCCTAAAATAATTGTCATCGTTCACTTTGCAGGGTTATCTTGCCATCTCCAAGCAATGCATGATTTATGCAAGAAATATGGTATTTATTTAATTGAGGATGCTTGCCATGCTTTGGGTGCTAAATATAATAGCGAGCCAATTGGTTCATGTAAGTTCAGTGATGTTGTTACATTCAGCTTTCATCCAGTAAAAAGTATCACTACTGGGGAAGGGGGTATGGCTTTAACCAATAATCATGATCTTGCTAATAAAATTCGTCTTCTAAGAAGTCATGGAATTACAAGGGACTCAACTCAGATGTCAAAAACTCCAGATGGGCCATGGTTTAATGAACAAATAGATTTAGGCTTCAATTATCGTATGACAGAAATGCAAGCCGCACTTGGTAACAGTCAATTAAAAAGATTGGATCAATATATTTCAAAGAGAAATGATATTGCTGAAGTTTATAGAAAAGATTTGAGTGATCTACCCCTAAAGTTTCAAAAAATCCATAAAGAATGTTACTCAGCAAATCATCTATTTGTCATAAGGTTAAAGCTTGATCGAATAGAAAAATCACACCTTGAGGTTTTTAATAATTTACTGAAAGAAGGGATAGGAGTTAATTTGCATTATATGCCTGTTTATAGGCATCATTATTATACTCAATTTGACTACTCTATTGAGGATTTCAAGGAATCAGAACAATATTATCAAGAGGCTATATCGATACCCATCTTCCCTCTTTTGACTGATCAAGACCAGGCCTATGTAATTGAAACTATTAGAAAAATATTAAATTAATTAGAGCATTATAGTTATGAAATTGGCAATTATACCTGCAAGAAGGGAGAGCAAAAGACTTAAAGATAAAAACATTAGACTTTTTGCTGGAAAACCAATCTTAGCATGGCCAATACAGAGGGCAATTGAGGCAAAAATATTTGACCATATTATAGTCTCTACTGAAGATGAAGAGACAGCTGAAGTTGCTAGAGAGAATGGAGCTGAAGTACCTTTTATGAGACCCAGAGAATTATCTGATGACTTTGTTGGGAATATAGAAGTAATACAAAATATATTGGAATGGTACCGAGAACAAAACATTAAATTTGAATATGTTTGTTTATTACTTGCTACTGCACCTCTAGTAAGATCTGAGGATATTAATGAAGGATTTAATATTTTATTATCCAGTGATAAATCCTTTGCTCTTCCTTTATGCGAGTATCAATATCCAATTCAAAGAGCACTAATCTTGGATTCTTCAAAGAATCTAGTTCCCATTACGCCCGAAAAAATTAAAGAAAGATCACAAGATCTAGATCGAGCTTTTTATGATGCAGGTCAATTTATATGGGGGAAGGAGGAAACATTTTATGAGCTTAATAAACCCATGCTTTCCTCCTCGATTGCACCACTTATATTGCCTAATAATAGGGTGCAAGATATAGATACACTGGAAGACTTTCTATTAGCTGAATCCAAATTCTTGAAAGTTGAGAAGGATAAAATGATTCCAAAAATCATAATAGGTACTGCTAATTTTGGTGTGGATTATGGAATTACAAATACAAAGGGGAAAGTTAATAATTTTGAGCTTAATGAAATTATTAGTGCAATGAAAACAATTGGTATTGATAAGTTTGATACAGCGATTAACTACGGCGATTCACAAAAAGTTTTAGGCAAGTCTGGATTGGAAAGTTTTCATATTGATACAAAATTACCATCCATTCCTGTTGATATAAGTGAAATTGATGGATGGATTAACAATCAAATAGAAACAGCACTTACTGATTTATCATTAGACCAAATAAATCGAGTATATTTTCATGATTCCATGCAATTATTAAATGATGATATTGCTTCTAGTGCTTTTGCATCTATTTCCAAGGTTAAAGAAAGGGGATTGATTAAAGAAGTGGGGATTTCTATTTATGATCCCATGATTCTAGATCAACTGACTAACAATATAGAGTTTGACGCAGTCCAAGTCCCATTGAATATATTTGATAGAAGAATTATTGATTCTGGATGGTTAAACAAGTTATCTCAGAAAAATATCAATGTAATTTCCAGATCAGTTTTTCTTCAAGGATTACTGCTGATGGACGATGTAAATAGACCAAAATATTTTAGTCAGTGGAATGAGTTATTCAGCTCTTACGATGATTGGATTCAGCATATAAATATCTCAAGAGTTGAGGCCTGCTTGCAATTTATATTTTCAATATCACAAATTCATGGAGTGATTATTGGCATTGATGATGCAAATCAACTTCATGAAATCTCAAATTATTTGAAGCCGTCTGTACTAGATTTTCCAGACTATTTGATTTCTAATGATGAAAGTTTAATAGACCCAAATAATTGGGATGAGTAAATATATTTTCTGAAAAAATGAAAAAAAATATAACAGCCATTATACAAGCAAGACTAGGTTCCAAGAGATTTCCAGGTAAGGTTCTAAAGAAGCTCTCTAATAAAAGTTTAATTGAAATTTTATTTACGCGTTTAAAAGAGTCTCAACATTTATCTAATATTGTTTTTGCAATCCCAGATAATGATGAAAATATTGATTTAGAGAAAGAGATTGAATCGATTCATGCTGCTTATTTCTCTGGTGATGAGGATGATGTATTGAAGCGATATTATATGACAGCAAAAAAATTTAATGCTGAGCATATCGTAAGAATCACTGCTGACTGCCCTCTGATAGATCCAATGATGTTGGATGAGATGCTCTTAATTTATAGTGAAAATAATTTTGACTATATGAGTAATACCAATCCACCTTCTTATCCTGATGGCTTTGATATAGAAATTTTTAGTTACGAAGCATTAGATGATGCATATAAGAATGCTATTGATGATTATGATAGGGAGCACGTTACACCATACATTCATCGAAACAGTGATAATATAATCTATAACTATCAGTCTGATATTGATTTTTCAGGACTTAGATTAACAGTGGATGATCCTGAGGATCTTGAGTTATTAGAAGCTATAGCTAAGCAAACTCCTGATATTATTGATGTTTCATATGAAGAGATATTATCTATTTTTAAAAACAAACCAGAATTGAAAAAAGTTAATAATAATTCAATAAGAAATGAGGGTGCTACGATGGGAACTGGCCAGAAACTCTATCGAAGAGCTAAGAAAATTATCCCAGGCGGCACAATGCTACTCTCTAAAAGACCTGAGAATTTCTTGCCTGAATTATGGCCTTCATATTTTTCTAAAGCAAAAGGCTGTTCAGTTTGGGATCTAGATGCAAATAAATATATAGACATGTCAATAATGGGTATAGGGACTAATATTTTAGGTTATGCCAATGATAAAATTGATTCCCAAGTTATTGATGCTATTAAGAATAGTGTTGCTTCAACATTGAATTGCCCAGAAGAAGTAGAACTTGCAGAGAGGTTAATAGATATTAATCCATGGTCTGATATGGTGAGATTAGCTAGAACTGGTGGAGAAATTAATGCCGTTTCAATCAGGATTGCTAGAGCTGCCACAGGCCGAGATAAAGTGGCTCTATGTGGCTATCATGGTTGGCATGATTGGTATTTGTCAACTAATTTAAACTCAAAAGAAGCATTGAGTGATCTTCTATTACCAGGATTAGAGCCTAAAGGAGTTCCTAAGGCACTTGAAGGAACTACAATTCCATTTGCCTATAATGATATTCAGTCATTAAAGAAAATTTTTGATGAAAATAAAGGTCAAATTGCAGCAATAAAAATGGAAGTTTCAAGAAATGATCCACCTAAAGATAATTTTCTTAAGAATGTACGCGATCTTGCTACCAAAAATGATTGCGTCTTAATATTTGATGAATGCACTTCTGGGTTTAGAGAAACCTTCGGAGGTTTACATCAGAAGTATGATGTCGAGCCAGATCTAGCTCTCTACTCTAAAGCATTAGGGAACGGTTATGCGATATCTGCACTAGTTGGAAGAGCTAGTATTATGGAATCTGCACAATCAACCTTTATCAGCAGTACATTTTGGACTGAAAGAGTTGGCCCAACAGCAGCTCTTGCTACTTTGAGAGAAATGGAGAATATTCAGTCTTGGAAGATTATCACTGAAATGGGCTATTATATTAGAGAGAGATGGCAAGAATTAGCAGACTCAACTAATTTAGATATCAAAATCTGGGGCTTACCTGCATTAAGTGGATTCTCATTCAATAGTAAAAATGACAATCTATATAAAACACTCATTACTCAAGAAATGATTGATAAAAATATTCTTGCTGCGAATTCTATATATGTTTCTACAGCACATACAAAAAAAGTTGTTGACCATTATCTGGATCAGTTGTCTCTTGTTTTTGAAAAAATTGCTTTAATTGAGAGTGATAAAATAAATATTAATGATTGTTTAAATTCTAAAGAAGCTTTTACTGGATTTAAGCGATTAAACTAGAAATAGAATTACTGACTGATCTACTTATACAGTATCAACTATAGACATATCCTTAACTTATGAATATGGAAAATCATTCACAAAACTATTTATTGATCACCACAGCAATTGAGGAAACCTGGGGCCACACTGATCAGAAGGCTGTCTTACTAGGAGAGTGGTGTAAGACGATGCAAAATGAAGACTTTCTTAAGTCAAAAAACTATGAACAAATAGCATACCACTGGGCTGATCGTGAAAAATTCATTAAAGATTACGAGTACTTAGAGTTATTTTATGAACGTGTTCTAGAGTCATTGTCTGAAAGTCTTAACCAATATCATCAAACACAGCATTCACTTCGTTATTGGAGAATATTATTAGGCCCTTGGCTGTTAACTTATGTGGCTATTATTTGGGAAAGATGGGAATCATTGCGTTTGGCTTTTGATTCTAGCGACTTTAACGAGATGCATTCTTTAAAATTTAATAGAGATAATTTGATACCCCAAGATTATTATAAGTTTGATACGATTTGGACTGATGATTTTTGGAATCATCATCTCTTCTCTGAAATGATTCATTATCAGTTTTCTAAACGAATTAATATACGATACTTGGATCAAGGATACAGTTTTGATGTAAATAACAAATCCAACACTAAAATGAAAAAAACAACCAAGAGTAAATTAATCCGATTTATTGATAGTTGTTTTGCACTTATACAAAACAATTATAAAGTAGTTTTTGTTGAACCTTATTTTGATATTAGTGCTCTTACTAAACTATGTTTCAAATTAGGGCAATTACCTAGATTATATTTTGAATTCTTCCAAACAGTTAATTATCCCTCTGTAAATCAAGAGCGTTATAGTCGCAACATTGATATTAATGCAACAAATGACTTTGAAGAGTTTTTTCAACAACATATTTTTAGCCAGATTCCAATTGCTTATCTGGAAGGTTTTCATGAACTGAAACGAGTGGCCTCATCAATCAAGACAAATGGAGATGTTATCTTTACAGCCAATGCTCACCTGGATAATGATCTTTTTAACTGTTGGGCCGGTGGCCAAGTGGAAGATGGAAAAAGGTTAGTGGTATCACAACATGGCGGTGCAATTCGATCAA
>Ga0209252_1000577_pt1 | contig 27751 bp, 26 predicted proteins | sample SaaInlV_135m_DNA_3_FD_184673 | JGI IMG/M metagenome (GOLD analysis project Ga0209252, IMG submission 184673) | Marine microbial communities from expanding oxygen minimum zones in the Saanich Inlet - Saanich Inlet SI074_LV_100m_DNA (SPAdes) (version 2) | ecosystem: Environmental > Aquatic >... | reverse complement strand
TGGGGAGATGGTTTGACTAATGGAGATGGTTTAACATATACTTCTTCTACTAATACTCCAACCTTTACTACAACAACAGTAAATGGTTGTGATAGTATTATCACATTAGATCTTACTATAACAGCTAGTCCAGACCCATTTGCAGGAGCCAATGATACAATATGTGAAGGTTTAACTTATACTTTATCTGGTGCTACTAATACAGGTAATTCTGGAGCTATTAATTGGACTGATGCTTCTGGATTTAGTTTAGGATTTAGTAACCCTGGGATTTTAAATCCAGTATATACACCAACTATTTCTGATATTGCAGCTGGTTCTGTAACCTTAACATTGGAAATATCAGGGTCAGCACCATGTCCGCCAGAGTCTAGTTCAGTTACAATAATTATTAATGCAAATCCAACACCTGGGCCAATCTGGCATAATTAGAAATGAAGAGATAACTAAAGATGAATAAATAATTAAGAATGAATAGACTAAAATTAGTCATATTATTGATTATCGCACTTTCTATTAAGTTAGGTGCTCAAAATGTGGTACACCTTTGCGTAGGTGATAACCATAATTTTGGGGTGACTGATAATCCTACATCATTTTTTGATTGGTCTGTTAGTGACCCATCATTAGCAACTATTAATTTTGGTAACGGAACACATCATATTTTAATTGACCTTAACAATACAGGTGTGTTTCAATTATTAGTTGAAGAAATAGATGCAAATGGTTGTAGTGGATATGACAGTATCTTAGTTGAGATTCACAATTTACCAAATCCTAATATATTTGCAGTAGGACCTACTTCTTTTTGTAAAGGAGATAGTGTTCGACTGCAAGTGGATTCGGTTTATAGTGCATTCTTATGGAGTAATAATGCTACCTCAATTTATACTTATGCAGATACTGCTGGATTATATTTTGTGAACGTAACAGATGCCAATGGATGTGAAAACATGTCAAATGCTATTGATATTATTACATATCCTAAACCTTCTGCAGATTTTTGGATTGATGGAGTTTGTTTTGAAGTTGAAACCAATCTGATTGACAGCTCACTTATTGCAAGTGGGAATATTGTAAGTTGGATATGGGATTTAGGAGATGGAAGTTATAATTCAGGATCTAATATTTTTCATATGTATTCAGATGCAGATATTTATGATGTTACATTGAAAGTAGTTTCTGATTTTGGATGTATGGATTCCAGAACAAAACCTTTAGAGATTTTTTACATTCCTGATGCACAGTTTAACTTTAACCCCCATCTTCCTTCTATCTTGAGCCCGGAAGTTAATTTTAATAATACTACAATTGATGTTTCTTCCTTTGTTTGGAATTTTGATGATGGAACAGATACTACAATTGAGAATCCTATACATGTATTTTCAGATCCAGGAATGTATGACGTAATGCTTACTGTTATGGATGATAATAATTGTATTGATTCTATTTCTCATAGAATAAAAGTAATGTACGATTTTATCTTATATGTTCCTAATACTTTTACTCCTAATGGAGATGATGATAATGAATTATTTAAACCTAAAGGTTTGAGGATGGGAAAGTATAAATCTTACCAATTTGTTATCTATAATCATTGGGGAGAAAAGGTATTTAGTACGGATAAAGTAGAAGAAGGTTGGCATGGAGCAAATGCAATTCCAGGAAAATATGCTTGGGTAATTATTATTACTGATGAAATGGGAGCTCAACAAAAAAGAGTAGGAGAGGTGTTGCTGATGAAATAATTGATTGTAATTTAATCTACCTTAAATCAATCACTTCTATATTAGGATAATCTTTGCTTTTAAAGTTAAAAGTAGAAGTAGGAATGTCTGAATTAGTAATAAATTTGGTTATGGTATAAGTGGTAGTTCCTCCTTCTTTTTCTATTATTCCTATCTTGATAAGTTCTGTTTTTTTGGTATCAATATAAAGGGTAACCAAACTGATCATTCCACTTTCATTTGGGTAAAGATCTATTTTGTGAATGCTGTCAGAATTTATAGATTCAGATCCTTTATATTCATATTTATATCCTCTTTCATATATAGTGAATATTTTTGAAGGGTTCATTTCATCCTCTGGATCGTTGTCCATTATTTGTACTTCTGGCACATCTTTCATAAAATACCAAAGTGTTTCTCCATTATTTATTATAGATAAGTCAGATGACATATCTAATTTATACATATCTTCTTTAATCCATATTTTTCCTTCAGAATCTTCATCAATTTCTTGTTCTGAGTTAGAAAAGTTCAACGTAAATTCTGCCGTAATATCAGTATAAGATTTTCCTTTTTCTGAAAGATCATCTAATATTTGTTTTGCTATTTCATTTTGAGAGAAAGATAAGTTAATAGTAAATATAGACGAGAAAAATATTAATGATAATCTATTCATTGTTATTTAGAGTATTTAGAAGTTCATCTAGTTCCATTTCGCTTTTTATTAAAACCTGACGGGCTTTACTACCTTCAAAAGGACCAACAACGCCTGCAGCTTCTAATTCATCAATTATTCTACCAGCTCTGTTGTATCCAATCTTCATTCTCCTTTGTATGTTTGATGTAGAACCAGTTTGTTGACTGACTACCAAACGAGCAGCATTGTCAAATAGTGCATCTCTATTGTCTAAATCTGCATCATTTCCTGTTCCTTCAGTATCCCCAACATATTCTGGTAATAAATAAGCTTCTGGATACGCTCGTTGACTACCAATAAAATCACATATTTTTTCTACTTCAGGAGTGTCGATAAAAGCACATTGTAAACGAGTTAAATCATTTCCTGTAGAAATAAGCATATCTCCTTTTCCAATTAATTGATCAGCACCACCTGCGTCTAAAATAGTTCTAGAATCAATCCTGGAAGTAACCCTGAAAGCAGCTCTAGCAGGGAAATTTGCTTTAATAATACCTGTGATTACATTTACAGAAGGTCGTTGAGTTGCAACAATCAGGTGAATTCCAATAGCTCTAGCTAGTTGAGCGAGTCTAGATATTGGAGTTTCAATTTCTTTTCCTGCTGTCATAATTAAATCAGCAAATTCATCAATTACCAAAATAATATATGGTAAATATCTATGTCCTTCATTCGGATTTAATTTTCTGGCAACAAATTTTGCATTATATTCTTTTAAGTTACGGCACATAGCATTTTTTAATAGATCGTACCTTTGGTCCATTTCAATGCAAAGTGAATTTACCGTATTTACTACCTTTTTTGTATCGGTAATAATCGCTTCTTCAGTGTCTGGTAGTTTTGCTAGAAAATGTCTTTCAATTTTATTGAATAGAGTAAGCTCTACCTTCTTTGGGTCAACCAATACAAATTTTATTTGAGATGGATGTTTCTTGTAAAGTAAGGAAGCAAGTATAACATTCAGACCTACAGACTTTCCTTGTCCTGTAGCTCCAGCCATAAGTAGATGAGGCATCTTAGCTAGATCTACTACAAAAGTTTCGTTTGATATGGTTTTTCCAAATGCAATTGGTAAGTCCATATTGCTGTTCTGAAATTTATCAGATTTCAGAACAGTACTCATAGATACTGTTGTAGGGTTTTGGTTTGGGACTTCAATACCGACAGTTCCTTTTCCAGGTATTGGCGCAATGATACGGATTCCTTCAGCAGCTAAACTTAGAGCAATATCATCTTCTAAGTTTTTTATTTTTGCAATTCGAATGCCGGCTTCTGGTACAATTTCATAAAGAGTAATTGTGGGACCAATAGTTGCAGAAACTGATGTGATTCCAATATTATAGTTTCCTAAAGTATCTACAATTCTTTGTTTGTTAGCTTCTAATTCTTCTTTATTTATATTTATTTCTCCACTTCCATAATCATTTAGCAAATCTATATTTGGAAATTTGTAAGATGATAATTCAAGAGTAGGATCGTAATTTCCTAATTCTTTTAGTTTTTCCTGAATTTCAGAATTATCTAGTTCCTCTTCTTCTGTCAATTCAACTATATTTATATTTACATCATCATTTTCTGTTTTCTCTTCTACTTTTTTAGTCTCTTTTGGAAGTACAGCTTCTTTTACTTTTAGCTTCTCTTCAGAATCAGATGTTGGTAAAGGCGCTGGTGTTGGATTGTTTGTTTTTTTAACATTATTTATACTCTTCTCTGGTTTTAACTTATTAATAAAATCAATAATCTTTTGTGGAGTGATGTTGAATCGTAGAGTTATGAAAATAAGAAAAGTAATAATAATTAAAAGTGTCGTTCCGATACTTCCTAAAAGCAAAACTAAAAGTCCAGTAGACTCTAATCCTACTTCTCCAGCAAATATTTGAGATTTAAAAAAGTGATAAATAAAAACAGGGATCCAAATTAACCCCCAAATAGATTCTCGTATATATTTTTTTAATGAAATAATATTATATCCTAACAGTTGTAATCCTGAAAACAACAAAAAACCTGGAATAAAAAATGCAGAAATGCCGAAACCACTATGTACAAATAGAAAAGAAAATATAGCTCCAAATTTACCTAGTGAATTTTGTGTTTGTATTCCTGAATCTGTTAAAATAGAAATCCAGGAATTTTCTTTACCTGCTATAAATGAGAAGTCTTCTTTCCAAGTAAAAAAGAAAGAAGTAAAAGAGATAAAAAAGTAAAGAGCAAATAATAAAAAGAGAAATCCAAAAACTTTTTGATTGTTTTTGTTTTTAAAAAATGATATAAAATCTTTCCATCCCTTTCCTTTAGATGAGTTAGTTTTTTTCTTTGCCATAATCTTCTCAAAAATACACATACTATCTTTAATGACAATTTTTATTGTTTTTACATATTAGCAGTTGTTTGTTAATAAACTAGAGTGTCTAAATCTTAAAAAAATCTATTTAAAATTAAATAAAAACGTACGAATACTTAAGTTTGCAGGAAATTATGATAGAACTTAATATACACAACGAATCTTCAGAATTAGAAATTGTTATTTTGGGTCTTCCTGATTCTTTTGGAGACACACCAAAACTAGAGAAATGCTATGATCCAAAATCAAAAGAACATGTTATTGCGGGCACTTTTCCTTTACAAGTAGATGTCACAAAAGAGATAAATGAATTTTGGTCAGTTTTAAGAAAACATAATGTAAAAGTTATTAGACCAGAAAATACAGATGAATTGAATCAAATTTTTACGCGTGATATTTCTTTTGTAATTGAGAATAAATTTATTATTCCGAATATAATTGAGGAAAGACTTGATGAAATAAAAGCAATTTCATCAATCATTAGTGAGATTCCAAAGCAAAATATTCTAAGAATGCCTCAACAATCAAGAGCAGAAGGGGGAGATGTTATGCCATGGAATGAGTTTATATTTGTAGGTTATTCGGAAGAAGAAGATTTTAATAGATATAGAGTTGCAAGAACAAATAAAGAAGGAGTTCAGTTTTTAGAAAAGGAGTTTCCTAATAAAAAGGTAAGGGCATTCGAACTGAAGAAATCTGATGAGAACCCAAGAGAAAACGCTTTGCATTTAGATTGTTGTTTTCAACCACTTGGAACAAGAAACGCGATAATGTATAAGAATGGCTTTAAAAATAATGAGGATGTAGATTTCTTGATAAATTTGTTTGGAGAGGAAAATATTATTTTAATTAATCAGGAGGAAATGTATAATATGAACTCAAATATTTTCTCTATTTCTGAAAATATTGTAGTTTCGGAGAAAGGATTTACAAGACTTAATACAGAATTAAGAAAAAGAGGATTTATTGTAGAAGAGATACAATATTCTGAGATTGCAAAAATGGAAGGATTACTGAGATGTTCTACAATGCCATTAAAGAGAAAATGAAACAAATAATAAATACAATTTTGATGATACAGCCAGTTGCTTTCCGCTATAACGAGCAAACTGCTATAAATAATTATTATCAGCAAGTTTTGGATGGATTATCTTCTGATCAAACACAAAAGAACGCTCTTCTTGAGTTTAATAATTTTGTAGGTAAGCTAAGAAATAAAGGTATTGATGTTATTATTGTAGAGGATACTAAAACTCCAGATACTCCTGATTCTATTTTTCCTAATAATTGGGTTTCTTTTCATGAAAGTGGGAATGTCGCTATCTATCCTATGTGTGCAGAAAACAGAAGAGATGAAAGGAGAGAGGATATTTTTGATATTTTATCAGATAATTATAATTTTGAAATAAATTATATAAAAGATTTTACTGAATTTGAAGATCATGATAAATATCTCGAAGGAACTGGCAGTATGGTCTTGGATAGAGAAAACAAAATGTGTTATGCAGCAATTTCTGTAAGAACGGATGAGCAAGCTGTTTTACAATGGTGTGATGTTTTTGATTACACTCCCGTTTGCTTTACTTCAAATCAGGATGTAGATGGAGAAAGAAGGGAGATTTATCATACAAATGTGATGATGTGTGTAGCTGATAAATATGCAATTATTTGTTTGGAAACTATAGATGATAAGGATGAAAGAAAATGGATTAAGAGTACTTTAGAAGAAACTGGAAAAGAAATAATTGAGATTACGGAAGAACAGAAAAACAGATTTGCAGGTAATATGTTGCAACTTATGGGAGATAAAAAATATCTAGTTATGTCGAAATCTGCTCATGAAAGTTTAACAGAAAACCAAATAGAAAGAATAGAAAAATATAATCCTATTATATCAAGTTCATTGGATACTATAGAATCTTGTGGTGGTGGTAGTGCCAGATGTATGATGGCAGAAGTGTTTTTGCCAAAACAGAAATAATGATAGAAAAAATTTTACATACTGAAATTGAAAAATGTTTGTCAGAATTATATTCTGCAGAGAAACAGGATATTCAATTTCAGAAAACAAGAAAAGAATTTGAAGGAGATGTTACTTTAGTTGTATTCCCACTAATTAGATCATCTAAAAAGGGTCCTGAAGAAACTGCAGAGGAAATTGGAAATTATCTGAAGAAAGCAGTTTCGGAGGTGGATGGTTTTAATGTGGTAAAAGGATTTTTAAACTTAAGTATTTCTTCTGATTTTTGGTTAAATCAGTTTATAGAAGCATATAAGATAGAAGATTTTGGTATTGTAAAAGTAGATGCAGCTGCTCCTACTTATTTAGTGGAATATTGTTCCCCGAACACTAATAAGCCTTTACATTTAGGACATATCAGAAACAATCTTTTGGGTTATTCGGTTGCAGAAATCATTAAAGCCTCTGGTAAGAATGTAAAAAAGGTTCAGATTATAAACGATAGAGGGATACATATTTGTAAATCTATGATAGCTTGGCAAGATTATGGTAATGGAGAAACTCCTGAATCTTCTGGTTTAAAGGGAGATCATTTAGTTGGAAAATATTATGTAGAATTTGATAAACATTATAAAACTGAAATAGAAGAATTAGTTTCTTCTGGTATGGAGGAAAAACGAGCAGAAAAAGAGGCTCCTATATTTAAAAAGGCACAAGAGATGCTACTTAAGTGGGAAGCAAAAGATGTTGAGGTAAGATCGCTTTGGGAGAAAATGAATAGCTGGGTATATTCTGGATTTGATGTGACTCACAAAAGATTGGGTGTAGATTTTGATAAAAACTATTACGAAAGTAACACCTATTTACTTGGAAAAAAAGTTGTTGAAATTGGTTTGGAGAAAGGTGTTTTTTATAAGAAAGAAGATGGTTCAGTTTGGATTGATTTATCAGATGATGGTTTAGATGAGAAGATTATATTACGTTCGGATGGAACGGCTGTTTATATGACTCAAGATATTGGGACGGCTATACAACGACATGAGGATTTTGGATTTTCTAATATGGCCTATACTGTAGGTAATGAGCAAGATTATCATTTTAAAGTTTTGTTTTTAATATTAGATAAATTAGGATATGATTGGGCAAAAAGTTGTTATCACCTTTCGTATGGTATGGTAGATTTACCTACTGGAAAAATGAAATCTAGAGAAGGAACGGTGGTAGATGCAGATGACTTGATGCAGGAAATGGTAGATACTTCAAAATCTATTGCTAAGGACTTAGGAAAGTTAGAGGGGATGTCCGAAAATCAGGCTGATGAGTTGTATGAAATAGTTGGTTTGGGAGCTCTAAAATACTTTATGCTGAAAGTAGATCCGAAAAAAAGAATGATGTTCGATCCGAAAGAATCTATTGATTTTAACGGAAATACAGGACCTTTTATACAATATACTTTTGCTAGAATTCAGTCGCTTATTGTGAAATATAATTCTGAAATATCAGAGATAAAGTTGGTGGATATAAATAAGGAAGAACAAACTTTAATAAAACATATCTTAGATTTTCCATCTGTAATTCAGGAGGCGGCTACAAATTATAGCCCTGCTCTTATTGCAAATTATACTTATGAATTGGTGAAAGAGTACAATTCTTTTTACCAGAACACACCGGTATTAAATGCAGAAAATAAAGATGTAAAAATATTTAGAGTTGCTCTTTCTGAGACAGTTTCTTCTGTTGTGAAAAACTCTATGAAACTATTAGGGGTGGAGGTTCCAAACCAGATGTAGTTAAGAAATTTTCTTATTTCTTTCTTCTCTTTTTTTCTTCAATAATATTAGTAAGTTCTCTACCCATTTGCCCTGCAATAGAGGTGTTTTCTTTTGCTCTTCTTATTAGGTAAGGAAGTACATCTTTTACCGGTCCATATGGTACATATTTTACTACATTAAATCCTTTTTTAGCTGCATTGTATGATATATGATCGCTCATACCTAATAATTGAGAAAAATAAACTCTTTTATCATCTTTTGAAATATTATATTTTTCTAGTAAGTCTACTAATAAGATAGAACTTTCTTCATTATGAGTTCCAGCACAAACGGAAACAATGTCTATATTTTCGATACATAACGTAAGTGCTTGGTTATAATCTAAATCAGTATTTTCCTTTTTTAAATGAACAGGGCATTTATAAGCTTCTTTTTTTGCTCTATCTATCTCTTGTTCGTGATAAGCGCCTCTTACTAATTTTAATCCGATAAAGAATTCTTCTTCTCTGGCAGTTATTAAAATATCTTCCAAATATTTCACTCTATCATGTCTATATAATTGTAGGGTATTAAATATAAAAACTTCTTTTTGGTTGAATTTTTTCATCATTCTGATGGCAATTTCATCTATTGCATTTTGTATCCAACTTTCTTCTGCATCAATAAAAACGGGTACTTTGTTCTCGGAAGCTGTTTTACATATATTTTCTATTCTATTTTCAAAATCAGATTGTTCCAATTTTTCATTTTCTGATAGTTCCGAATTATTACTGATCTTTTCTAATAATGAGAATCTAGCCAAACCTGTAGGTTTAAATACCGAGAAAGGAATACTACTTTCCATATTCGCCTTTTTTATAGAAGCAATGGTTTCATTCATAGCTCTATTAAAATCTTCTTTAGTCTCTTTTCCTTCAGCAGAAAAGTCTAAAATAGTTCCAATATGAGCTTTCCAAAGTTTATCAATTGTCTTCTGACTATCTTCTATTGTTGTTCCACCACAAAAATGTTTGTAAACCGTAGCTTTTATTAGACCTGAAATTGGCAACTTAAAGAACAATGCAATTTTCACAAATACAGTTAATGTTTTCGAAATGAAAGGATTACTTATAGTTTTAAAGAGAAAATAGGCTCTAATTAAATCCTTATCCGTTTTATCTTTAAAAGCAACTTTTGTATTATCAAACATTTTCATTGTAATGGGTTGACGCAAAAATAAATATTTAGTTGAAGAACATTATGTTCTATCTTTTATTAATTTGATAATTTTCTACTAATATTTAATCCATCTCTTACAGGAAGTAAAACAGTTTCTACTCTTTTATCAGACAATACTTTTTTGTTGTAGTTATGCAGAGCCATCGTTTCTTCATCTTTATTTTCTTCTGTAACCTTTCCACTCCATAAAACATTATCTGCAATTATATACCCTCCAATATCCATTTTATTTATTATCAAATCAAAATAGTTAGAATAATTTTCTTTGTCAGCATCAAGAAATGCTAACTGAAATTTATCGTTTAATTGTGGGATGACTTCCACCGCATTTCCTATATGTTGTATAATATTTTCTTTGTAGTCAGATTTGTCAAAATATTTTTTTGCTACTGATGTGTATTCTTCATTTATATCTAAAGTATGAATTTTTCCATTTTCTTTTAGTCCTTCTGCCATGCATAAAGCCGAATAACCCGTATATGTTCCTACTTCTATAATATTAGTAGGATGTATCATTTTACTTATCATTGACAAAACCCTACCTTGTAAATGACCAGACAACATCCGTGGAATCATAACATTTGCCCAAGTTTCTCTATTTAGATCAGATAATAATTTAAGTTCTTTTTCAGTGTTTTCTAATGAATAACTACTTATTTTTTCTGGTAAAAACTCCATAATATTTTGGTATAAAAAAAGCCACTATATAGTGGCTTTTAAATGATTAGATAGATGTATTATTTCTTAGAATCAGTAGATTTAGATTTTGAACATCCTGAAGATTTCTTCGTACAACAAGATTTTTTATCAGCAGTCTTATCTTTAGAACAACAAGCTGATTTTTCTTTTCCTTTACTACATTTAGTTTTACTTTTTGAACAAGCTGCTTTTTCTTCTTTAGAGCATTTTGTTTTAGATTTAGAACAACAAGATTTCTCTGATTTTGAACATTTTGTTTTAGATTTAGAACAAGATTTCTTCTTTTTTCCATTGCAACAAGTTCCTTTTGCTTTGTTTTCACAAGTTTCATCACATATTTTCCCTGTTTTGCTGCAGATTTTCTCTGTTTTACTCTCTACTGTCTCTTCAGTAGCAACTTTTTCTTCAGTAGTAGTTTGTGCGTTTATATTAGTGATTCCTATGAATAGGAACGATAATAATACAATTGATAGTTTTTTCATTTTATGATTTGTTTTAATTAAAAATTCTGACAAATATACTAAATATTTATAAAACTTAGAAGACTAGTAAGTAGCAATTACCGATTGTCCTGATTTTACTACTTCATTCATTTTTACATTTATCTTTGTTCCTATTGGTAAAAAAACATCAACTCTAGAACCAAATTTAATAAATCCGTACTCATCACAAGATGTAGCTACATCTCCTTTTTTTGCATAAGTAACAATTCTTCTGGCAACAGCTCCTGCTATTTGTCTGAACAGAATTGATATTTTATCGTTTTTTACAACTACTGTACTTCTTTCATTTAGTAATGATGATTTTGGGTGCCATGCTACCAAATATTTACCTGGATGATATTTTGTGTATTCTACCTCTCCCGAGATAGGGTATAACTGATTATGTACATTTAAAGGTGACATAAAAATGCTTACTTGTATTCTTTTGTCTTTATAGAATTCTATTTCTTCTGTTTCTTCAATTACTACAACTTTTCCATCACATGGAGAGTAAACAGTTCCATCCTTTCTTTCTAGTTCTCTATTTGGCTTTCTGAAAAAATATACCGACATTACAAACAAGAAAGAAGTAAGTGAAGTAATAAAATATGCAAGATATTCATGAGGATAGATATGCACTAGATAATTTAATAAAGCAAAAATTATAATTTCGTTTCTTAATATCTTATAACCTTCTTTGTGTATTGTCATTTATATAAGTTTATTAATATATAAAGTATAGGAATGCTAATCATAAAAGCATCCATTCTGTCAAGTATTCCCCCGTGTCCAGGGATAAAATTTCCAGAATCTTTTACTCCAGCTTCTCTTTTGTAATGGGACTCTATAAAATCTCCTATAGTTGCTGTAAAAGGTAAAATTATACTCATGATTATGATTAGTGGCAGTTTAATAGATGAAAAATCAAAATAAATATCAAAATAATTATAAGTGATATAGGATGCAATTATTGTGAAGATAAAACCACCAAAAAATCCTTCCCATGATTTTTTTGGAGAAACAGATGGTAAGATCTTATGTTTTCCAAATTTAACACCTACTAAATATGCAAATGTGTCAAATGTCCAAGTGAGAATAAATATAAATAGAATTAGTTCTGTATCAATTTTATGTATTAAAGATAAAGGAATTATTACATACAAATAAGATATGAAAGATGTTTTCCCTTTTCTTAGTTTATACATTTCGTATAGAGAAAGTAAAAGGATTAGAAAAAATAGAATATGGAAAGTTCCTTGAAAGGAAGTTCCGAACCACATAATAGCAACATAAACTGCACCAGAAAGAGCTCTCTTAAGAGTTTTGTTCATGGTATATATCTATTATTTCTTTACTCTTTTCCATATCAGTATTTTTCATATAGAGTTCTATATTCCCAAATATAGTATAGGAGGAATCTTTTTTATTGATAGCTACTGATTTAATGTTTTTCTCCTCCAGAAGTTGAATAAATAAATCTACCAGATTAGGGTTTTCTGAAACAAATATCTTATCCCAATTCCTTTCCACTTTTTTTATTGGGTTTTGTTGTTTCTTTTTTTGAAGAATTTTTGTCCATTTCATTTAGCTTTTCTTCCTCATAGTTCTTCCACTTCCTTTCTCCAAAAATACTTTCTAGGTCTGATTTAAAAATTACTTCATTTTCTAACAATGAAGTTGCTAGTTTTTCTGTTTTATCTTTATTTTCTATAAGTATTTTCTTAGCTCTTTCATATTGATTTTCCACAAGTCTTGTTACTTCTTCATCTATTATTTTAGATCTTTCTTCAGAATAAGGCTTAGTAAACCCATTATTTTGTCCTGAAGAATCATAATAACTGATGTTCCCAATTTTATCGCTCATTCCGTAAATAGAAATCATAGCATAAGCTTGTTTTGTTACTTTTTCTAAATCAGATAAGGCACCTGTCGAAATTTTTCCAAAAAATATTTCTTCTGCAGCTCTTCCTCCAAGCGCAGCACACATTTCATCTAATAATTGCTCAGTAGTTGTAAGCTGTCTTTCTTCTGGAAGATACCATGCTGCTCCTAAGGATTTACCTCTTGGAACAATAGTTACTTTTACCAGAGGAGATGCGTATTCCAACATCCAACTAACTGTTGCGTGACCTGATTCATGAAATGCAATTGTTTTCTTTTCAATAGGAGAGATAATTTTAGATTTCTTTTCCATACCACCAATAATTCTATCCATAGCATCTAAGAAATCTTGTTTCTCTACTTTTTTCTTGTTTTTTCTAGCAGCTATTAAAGCTGACTCATTACATACATTTGCAATGTCAGCTCCAGAGAAACCAGGAGTTTGACGAGCAAGGAAATTTACATCTATATTTTTATTTAATGTAAGAGGTTTTAGGTGAACTTCAAAAATCTCTTTTCTTTCTACTAAATCTGGTAAATCAACATAAATTTGTCTGTCAAATCTTCCAGGTCTCGTAAGTGCTTTATCTAATACGTCTGCTCTGTTAGTGGCGGCCATTACTATTACACCTGTATTTGTCCCGAACCCATCCATTTCAGTTAATAACTGATTTAGAGTGTTCTCTCTTTCATCATTACCTACATTAATGTTGTTTTTGCCTCTAGCTCTACCAATTGCATCTATTTCGTCAATAAAAATAATGGATGGAGATTTTTCTTTAGCTTGATTAAATAGATCCCTTACTCTACTAGCTCCAACACCAACAAACATCTCTACAAAATCAGATCCTGAAAGTGAGAAAAATGGAACTTTTGCTTCTCCAGCAACTGCTTTTGCAAGTAAAGTTTTTCCTGTTCCTGGAGCTCCAATAAGTATGGCCCCTCTAGGTATTTTTCCTCCAAGTTTTGTGTATTTCTCTGGAGATTTTAAAAAATCTACAATCTCCGTAATTTCTTCTTTTGCACCTTCTAATCCTGCAACATCATTAAAGGTGACTGAAACATCTTCTTTGTTAATTAATCTAGCTTTTGATTTTCCAATATTAAAAATTTGGCCACCGCCTCCTCCAGCTCCACCGCTCATTCTCTTCATAATAAAGAACCAAATTCCAATAAATATAGCAAGTGGTAAAATCCAACTTAATATTTCTCCAAACAATTTACTTTCTTCTCTAGCTCCTATTTCTACTACATAATCATTCGTTTGTTTTTCTCTAATCTGCTCTTTTATATCTTTTATATCAGTAACTATAAATATCAATTTAGGCGCTTTTTCACTGATATTGTTTAATTCTACTTCAGCATAATTAGAATTTGTTACAAATGTTACTTTCTTTACCTCTTGATTCTCTACTTTTTTAAGGAATTCAGTTTCGGACACTTCTTCTGCTGAATTAGTAGATGTAAATTGAAGTCCTAAGAAAATTAAGGCAATAATTCCGTAAATCCAATTAATTTTAAATCCACCTCCAAATAGTAAGTTCTTTTGTGGTTCTTTTTTATTTGATGTTTTCTTTTTTTGCATCTGTTATTAATTTTCTATTGTTCTTATTTCGGCATCACCCCACAAATCTTCTAATCTGTAAAATTCTCTTGTTTCTTCCTGAAAAACATGAACTACAATATCAGAATAATCTATTAAAACCCATTCAGAAGTATTTAACCCTTCTATATGCCATGGTTTCTCTTGTATTTCTTTTGATACATTTTTTTTAACACTATCAGCAATTGAAGAAACATGAGTGTTGGATGTTCCGCTACAAATTACAAAATATTTACAAACTGCTGTTTCAACTTTTTTTAAATCTAAAATCGATGTATCTATTCCTTTTACTTCATGAATTCCCTCAATAATTGTTTCTAATAAGATGTCCGAAACATCTAATCTTCTTTTGCTCATACTTTTTTTTAATTAAGCGAATGCAAAAGTAATAATTTGTACCGATATTAGCACCTTATTTATGAAAGGAGTATTTAGAAATAATATCATTCATTTTAAGGAGGTAGAATCAACAAATCTACTAGCATTAAGTATGATAGAAGAGAATACAACACCCTTACCTTTTGTTATTACAACTGATTTTCAAACTTTAGGAAAAGGTCAGATGTCAAATAAATGGGATTCTGAAAATGGAAAGAATTTATTGATGAGTGTTGCAATAAATACAGATATTAAAATAGAAAATCAATTTATTTTAAATGTTATTTCGTCACTCTCGGTATTAGATTTGTTGGAGGATTTGAATCTAGAAAACTTATCTGTAAAATGGCCAAATGACATCTTGGTTGGAAAGAGAAAAATCTCAGGTGTTTTAATACAAAATAAACTTTTATCAGACACAATAAAAAGTGCTGTTATAGGAGTCGGATTAAATATTAATCAGAGTAATTTTACTACCTTTAAAAGAGAAGCGACATCTGTAAACAATGAAAATATAACTAATTTATCTATTTCAGAGATTAGTGATAGACTATTATATTTTTTGGAGTTTAGATTTTCCAAATCTGATAATGAGAATTGGAAAGATTATTCTAAAAAGTTGTATTTAAAAGATAAAGTAGCTCCTTTTGAGATTGAAGGAAAAAAACAAATGGGAATTATAAAAAGAGTTAATAAAACTGGAGAGTTAGTTTTGGAAACAGAAGATTCTATTAAAAACTTTCAGATGAAGGAAATAGAATTCTTGATTTAAAGAGTTCTTAGTTTATCAGAAAGTACATTCAGAAAATTAGTAATTGGTTTTTCAACCATCATTTTCATCATCATATTTAATTCAGCATCTACTTCTAATCTTGCTTGGCACTTTTCTCCGCAATTTGTAATAAAACAATTTAAAGAAAATGCAACAGGACTATCGGTAGCGGAGAGTCTAATTTTAGAGAATGGAGTTTTCTCACTAAGAAATAACTTTAGTTTAGGCATTCCTTTCATTTTAAAGTAACAACTATTAGTATCAGATTCAAAATCTTCTATTTCTGGAGGCATTATTTCTTTCAGATTATTTAAATCAGACAGTTTGTTGTAAAGTTGCTCTGAACTTAGGTTTTCTACTACTACTTCAGGGCCTTTAAATGTTGACATATTTTATTTTTTCCATACAGAAGGGTCTTTCCTCCAATCTTTTAGGATAGACATCTCTGTTTCTGTAATATAATTTGATTCTACTGCTTGTGGTAACATATGGTTGTAATCGCAAAGTGAAATAAAATCACAGTCTGCATTATTAAAGTTTTGAGTAGCGGCATCAAAACCATAAGTAAAAATAGAAACCAATCCTTTCACATTCATGCCAGACTCTCTTAATGCTGAAACAGCTTCTAAACTACTTTTTCCGCTACTTATTAAATCTTCTACTAATATAACTGATTGCCCTTTTTCGAAATAGCCTTCAATTTTATTTTGTTTCCCATGTTCTTTCGTTTTTGATCGAACATAAATAAATGGAAGTCCTAATTCCTCAGCAACAAGAGCTCCATGAGGAATTCCTGCAGTTGCAACTCCAGCAATTACACTAGCTCCTTTATAATGATTGTTTATTACAGAAGCTAAGGAAGTTCTAATAAAAGTCCTGATTTCTGGATAAGATAGAGTTCTTCTGTTGTCACAGTAGATAGGAGAGTTCCATCCAGCAGCCCATTTAAAAGGATTGTTAGGTTGTAAAATAATTGCGTTTATTTGCAATAAGGATTTAGCAACTTGTTTGGCAATATCAATATCGTATATCATGTCGCAAAAGTATAAAGTTTACGTTAATAACACTCTAAAAATAATAGAAGAAAATTGGCAAGATTTTTGTTCTAAGTATATTATGATTGAGGCAGCTGGTGGTTTAGTGTTTAATAAGGATGGAGATATACTGATGATTTTTAGAAATGGAAAGTGGGATTTACCAAAAGGAAAACTGGAAATGGGGGAGTCTGTAGAAGAATGCGCAATTAGAGAAGTAGAAGAAGAATGTGGTGTTTCAGGTATAATAATTGAAAATAAAATAAAAGATACGTATCATACTTATGTTTTAGAGGGAGAAAATATTCTTAAAAAAACATATTGGTATAAGATGAAAACAGATTATTCTGCAAAGTTAGTTCCTCAAATAGAGGAGGGAATTACAAAGGTTTCTTGGGTAGATAAAGATCAAATTTCAAAAAAACTAAAGAATTCTTATGGAAATATATCAGATGTATTAAATGAAATGTCTTAGAAAGTTTCTTCTTGTAAAATTCCTCCAGTAATTTTCATTAATTCTAAGTAACTTTCATTCAGATTATAAGCTGATTGCAAATATGAAATTCCTGAATTTAGATAGGCAATTTCAATATCTCTTAAGGTAAAAGAATTAATTACTCCTCTGTTGTTTTTATCATTTGCTAGCAGATAGTTTGTTTCAGCAATTTTGAAAGCTTTTTTATTGAGATTATGGATTGTTATATTGCTATTATATTTCTGATAATTTATGGAAAGTTGTTGTAGTACTTCTCTTCTTATTTTCTTTAGTTCTAGTTCGTTTATTTCTTCTTTTATTTTATTTTCTTTTTTTGTATTTTTATACTTCCCTCCATCATAAAGTCGTAGACTTACTGTTAAATTTGCATAATAATTTAATGTTTTTCCTGTATTGTCTCCTTCATAACCAGAATCACCAATATCATAAGTATTTGTGTTATAACTTCCTCCTGAATTAAAAGAGACCATTGGACGGTATATACTCTTTGATAAAATAATATCTTGTTTGATAATCTCCATATTTATGTGTTGATTTCGTAAATTAGTATTATCCGAAAGAGTTTGATTTTTTAGGTTTTCAAAATTAAATAATTGACTTCTATCGTTTATTTTATCTGTAAGATTCCATTTTTTATTTAGCTCTACACCTAAAATTAGATTCAGGTTTTTCACCGAATTATCATAATTCAATTTTTGTAAAATTAGATTTGAACTATCGGTCAGTAAAGAGTTTTCTGTTTGTAGAAGTTCTAATTTACTACTACTACCAATTTCATATTTTGTTTTCTGATAAATCAATCTTTCTCTAGATAAATTTACTACTTTTTGTAAGAGTTCTAATCTTTCTTTTTGAATAACACAATTGTAATAGGATAGAAGAATTCCTTGTGTAGTGTTTTCAATAGTTAAAGTTAAGTTTCCATTACTTAATTGTTCTATTTGACTTAGTTTTTTCTTATTTGCTTTTATTCCGTACCCATTAAATAAAGTCCAACTCATATTTGCAGTAGCACTCATACTCTCCGCTTTTAATGTCTCTTGAATAAATGAAGTAGGGTTATTCGATTGATCTGAAACAGATCTTTCATTCTTTGCTGAGATATTGATAGTTGGTAAAGCTCCAGCATTTGCCAAATTGTTTTTCACTTTACTTATTTCTAATTTTTTTTCTGATAACTGAATATCAAAATTTTGTTTCAGTCCGATTCTAATCGCATTTTCTAGTGATAAACTTTCTTGTGACAATAAAATAAAGGGACTTATTAAAAATAATATGATTATGATTTTTTTCATTATTCTAATATTTCATTTGTTCTGTTCTTTAGTTTTGTAAAGGGCTCTACTTCCATTTTTGTTGGAGGATTTTCACCTCCGTTCCACAGCCACCATCTTGCTCTCCTTATATCATTAAAATACATAATTAGTGATGGGAAATATAGAAGGAGTATTATTGTTCCGAAAAGAACACCAAAAGCTACTGATATTGCCATTGGTATTAAAAATTGTGCTTGAAAACTCTTTTCAAAGATTAGTGGAGCTAAACCTACAAAGGTTGTAATTGTAGTTAATATAATTGCCCTGAATCTACTTTTTCCTGCTCCAATTACTGCTTGTTCCATATCCATTCCTTCATCTAGATTCCTGTTGTATTTATCAAGCATGACTACCGCATCATTTACCAAAATACCAATAAGAGCTACAACTCCCCAAACACTCATGATTGAAAATGGTTTTCCTATAATTCCGTGTCCTAAAATAGCGCTAAATACACCAATAGGAACTACCATTAAAATTAATCTTGCTTGGTAGAATGATTTGAAATTTAAGGAAATTGTTATCATAATAAGAATAATGCTAATTAAGAATGCAATTCCTAATCTTTTTCCGCTATCTGCCGCCTCTTCTGCTTGCCCCATTATTTTATAAGATACATTTGGAAACTCTGTTTTTAAATTACTTAGGTATTCTTTTTCAATTTGATTGTTTACTTCTGAAGAGAACTCTGCATTATAAAGTGACGCATCAACACGAATCTCTTTTGTTCCGTTTATATGATTTATTTTCACCCTACCTCTTTTGTACTCGTAATTTGCAACTTCTTCAAGTGGGATTAAAGACCCTGATAAGGTTTTTATTTTTACTTTATTTAGATCTTCTATACTGTTTCGATTCTCTTTAGGATATCTGATCCATATTTTCACCTCATCTCTTCCAATTATTAATCTTTGAACTTCTTCTCCAAAAAATCCTTGCCTTATTTGTTTTAGTATTATCGCTTCATTAAGTCCTAGTGCATACGCTTTCTCTTTCAGTGTAAGATGAATTTCTCTGTTACCTACGCCTCCATTATCCAATACTTCCTTCACCATATTGATGCTAGAAATTTTTTGTTTTAACCAATTTACAGCCTCTTTCAGTTCTACGTCATTTTCTGATTGTAATGATATTGAAACTTCTTTACCAAATTGTTGGAATCCACCAACAGATATCTGTTCCATCAATGCAATAGAGTCAGGATGTATTCTTCTTTGTATCTCGTTTGAAATATCAATAGTAGAGATTAGATCATTTTCTTTAACAGCTACCCTTATAGACCCTACATGTGAACCTGAAACACCTAAATTCTCTGTAAAACCTACATTTAATGAAATGTCAGTAAATAGAGAATCGTCAAATTCTTCTATTAATTCTTCATGATAATCGTTTATTATAGAATCACAATACCAAAGGAAGTTTTCAGTACGAAATTCTCTTTCCCCAGGTTTGTATGAAAACTCAATCTTTACTTCATCAAAAGGTATAGAGGGGAAAAAGGTCCATCTAATAGCTCCACTAATAAACATGACTAATACTAAGATGATAAATAGAAAAGGAGTCCAAACATGCCATCTGTAATTCTTAACAAATCTTGCATTTATTTCACTATACTTATTCCTTAATTTTTCTACTAAATTCTCTACTTTTCGTTTTATTTTACTGAAAGATGAAGTAGATTCTTTTTTAAAAACTTTCTTGGAAGATAAATGTGCAGGTAGTATTAAGAAGGCCTCTACTAAAGAGAATAATAACGCAGCAATTACACTAAATGCCATTTCTTGCATCATTTCCATTTGACCTCCTACAAAAAGGAGTGTAGAAAAAGCAAAAACAGTTGTAAGTACAGAGGTTAGAACAGGAGTTACTACTTCCATTGTTCCGTCTAGAGCTGCTTTCATAGGACTTTTCCCTTTCTCAAAATGACTATAAATATTTTCTGCAATTACAATTCCATCATCAACTAGAATTCCAACTACTAGAATCATTCCAAATAATGAAATCATATTTATAGTCATGCCGTACATTATTCCGATAGAAATCATACCAATAAATGAGAATGGAATACCAAATGCTACCCATAATGAAAGTCTGAACGAAAGAAAGAATCCTAAGATTATTAGTACTAACAGAAGTCCTATCATTAGATTTTTACTTAAGGTTTCTATTCTTTGATCAAGCATGTCTGCAAATTGAAAGAGCGTAATAATCTCATATCCTTGATTTTCTTCATTAAATTTCTTAATATAATCCTCCATAGAGGAAGCTATCTTCTTAATATCCTCTTCTGGTGTTTTTTTAATTAAGAAGCTGATAGACCTTTCACCGTTTACATAAGATGTTATAGGGATTTCTGAGAATTCAAGATCTACTTTAGCTATATCTTCTAATCTTACTATATCTCCATTTCTTTCAGAAAAAATAACAATTTTTTGTATCTCTTCAGAAGTAGTATGCCTATTATTTGATCGTATTATTATTTCTTCCTTCTGAGTTTTTATGCTTCCACCAGAGATATCTATATTACTTCTTTTAATTGCTGCAGATACAACGTCAAAAGTTAGATTATATCTTAATAACTGTTCTTCCTTAATTTCTACTGAGATAATTATTGGAGCATATCCAAGTACTTGTATTTGACTTATTTGATCATCATTGAGTAGATCTTGTTCTATTTTATCGGATTTTCCTTTAAGTAACCACAGATCATCTGGACCCTTAAGAGCGTAATATCCTACCATATTTCCCATTCCACCCATTCCTCTTGATTTTTGCTTTTGAATAGTTGGTTTCTCTGCTCCTTCAGGGAAAGAGTAGATTGCGTCAACAGAGCTTTTTACATCTTGTAAGACTTCATCAATATTAAATCCTTCATAAACCTCTACAGTTACTTTTGACATGTTTTCAGATGAAACAGACATAATCTCTTCAACTCCTTCAATTCCATTTAAGGATTCTTCAATTCGGGTGGTAATTCCTTCCTCAATTTCTTCTGGAGACGCTCCAGGATAAGATACATTTATATATATTTTATTTGGAGATAGTTCTGGAAAAAATGATTTTGGCATCATTACTAAACTCAAGATACCTGCAATTGCAGTTATAATTATTACTGCATTAGCGTAGATTGGGTACTTTATAAAATAAGCAATTAACTTTTTCATCTTATTTTATAATAGGTTTTACAATAGTTCCAGCTTTGGTGTTAATAAGAGATTCGCTAACAACCATTGTATTATTGATAATATTATCAACTATTACATTGTTTCCTTGATTGGAGATAATGTTTACATTTATTCTCTCTAATTTATTTTCTGTATTTACAATAAATACTTGTTTGTCCAAGACGCAGCTTCTTGGTATTTTGCATACATTATTTATTATAATTGAAGAGATTTTCGCATCTAAATACATTCCATCATAAAGGAAGTCTGCATCATCATTAATGGATACAAAAACAGAAATATTTTGAGTGTTTTTATTTACAAAGTTTCCTTTTCTGATAATAGATCCGTCAAATGTATGAGAACCATCCATTAATGTAACTTTACTTCCTAATTTTATAAAATCAATTTCGGAAGTATTTACTGTAAGTTCCACCTCCATATTTCCGTTTCTTATTACGTCAATTACAGGACTTCCCATATTTACATTTGATCCTATATCTGTATAAGATCTTGAAATGACACCATCAAAAGTGGAACGAATTGTATATTTTTTTAATTTCTCCTCATCTGATTTTATAGATAAGTATTCTGACATAATTCCTCTTGAGATGATAAAGTTTTTTTCTTTTGATGTAGAGGTTTCAGGGAGATCTCCAATAGGGGAGTTAAAAGAGATAGAATTAAAAAACTCGTCCCATTTTGTGTATTCTTCAGGGAAATCTAGTTTTATATCTGCCAAATTGGAAGAAAGTAAATTCATAAAATTACTTTTTTTGGCATCTGCTAAAAGTTTTATGTCTGTGTTTTTTACTCTGAATAATACATCTCCCTTACGGAATTTTGTTCCTTTTTTAATTGAGAAGTTCCCTTCTAACTTTCCGCTAACCTCTGAAGAGATATTGATATTATTTAAGGAAACAACTCTACCAGAACTACTTATTTCAGATTGTAAATCAGAATTATTTACTTTGATAACTGACACTGATTTTATCATTTCCTCATAAACCAAAGAGTCTGTAGTTCTTGATGATCTTATTTCTTCTGCATGCTGTTCTCCATAACTTATTCCCATGTCATAACTAACATATGATACTAGTCCGAACATTAGTAAGATAATGATACTTACTATAATAATTAATAGTTTTCTTATTTTCATTTTTTAATTAATTTTTCTATTGTAATCCATAATTTTTCTCCTTCTAGATTTAGGTCAGATTTAAAACCTTCTAATTTCCAGTTAAGTATTGTTTTTCTAATTCCTCCCATTATAATTGTTGCTAATTGTTCTGGGTCTATATCATCTCTTATTTCATTATTTTTCTGACCTTCTTTTAATAGTTCAATTATTTTCTTTGACCTTTGTTTCATTATTTTGGAGACTATTGAAGACAATACACTAGAATATTGGAAAGAATTTTCTGAAAATATTACCATTACAATGGCAGGATTTTTTTTGATATGATCAAACTTAAATTTAAGAATTTCTTGAAATTTTTCTAGTGAAGATTGGTCAGAATTTAATATCTTGAATATTCCACTTTTAATGATCTCTCTGTGAAATAGGAGTAGTGATTTTAAGATTTCTGTTTTGTCTTTAAAATGACGATAAAGTGCTGGTTCTGAGAACGACATTTTTTTTGCTAAATTTTTGATAGTAAGATTCTGTATACCTTTTCTTCCTATTAAATCTTTTGATGCATCAATTATTTCTATTTGCCTTTCTGTAAAATTCATTTGGCAAATATATTAAAAGTTAGTTAACACTAACTAACATATTATAAAATAAAAAAACGGAATTATTGAAATATTCCGCTTTTTCAAAAACTTTGTAGATCTTTATAGAGATTCTCTATAATTTAATGTTTAGTTTTCTTTTAGTTTAGAGTTCTTTAGGAACATCAATAACTTCTATAACTTCAATTCCTTCTGATTCTAATCCTTCCACTATTTCAAAACTCATAAAGATTTTTCTTATCTCATCAGAAGATGGCCTTGGAGCGTCAACTGAAATTACATTACCTTCTCTATCAAATAACATAAACCTTGGGATGCCATTTATTGCGTAGTCTTTCATTATTTGACTCTTCCATCCATATGTTGAGATTAATTGAACTCCCCCCATATCTTTCTCATTAATCATATCTATCCATTTTTGTTTCGCTTCTTCAACATCCACAGAAACACTCATAAATATAATATTTGCATCATGATAATCTTTTTCTAACTGTATAAGAAAAGGTATTTCGTATCTACATGGACCACACCAAGTAGCCCAAACATCTACATATACATAACTTCCTTTAAAGTCAGATAATGAAATCATATTACTGTCCATGTCAGGATACGTAAAATCAATTGCAGCTTTTCCAATCATTTCTAGCATTTTTTGATTTTTTGTGTACTGTGCCAGAAAATAATTTATCATTTGTTCATGTTCTTTTTTCTCAGATTCAATAAAATTATCATTTAAAGCTAACGAGATCATCTTCAGATGCATGGGATTAGTTAAACTGTCTAATTTTTGATTTAATTCTGTTGTGTCTAAGATAGTTTTAACATTAGGATAATCCATTTCTTCTATATATAGAAATTTCCAAGCTAAGAAATTACTTTCTTCAGAACCTGTATAAATGATTGTTTCATCAAATTCTTTTGTGTCAATTGTAATATGAACGGTGTCATCCGGATTGCAATACATTGCTGTTGTTTCATCTCCATGATGAAAGGTTATGTAACCGGAAGAATCTAAAGGAAATGTTAAGTTGAATTTTCCTATCCAATCAACATAAGTAGTAATAGACGTGTCTCTTGTGAAAAATCTAGCTTCTCTGTTTCTTGGCCATTTAATTTTTCCACTAATAACAACTTGGCTAATGGTAGTTATTTCCCCTTCTTATAAAGGTTCAGATATTTCAACTTGATTAATGGCAGTTAAGTCTTCAACAACTGCTTGATCTGTAGTATCTTCAATTATTTCAACTGTTTTTTCACTAGTGTAATTGTAGGATAACACCGTAATACAAATGATAATTAAGGCAGCGGTTAGATTGTTTATGTTTTCTTTCATAATTATTTATTTTTTTCAAAGATAAAAAATATTTTCACATGTCTTACTTTCACTTATAGAAAGTAAAATAGTCTCATCTATAATTTTTTAAGTTTGTTTTAGTAGATTGATTAGCGGTGCAAAAAGCGGAGCAATTTTTATTTTAAGATCTTGATATAATCATGTAAAAAGTGTAGAGGTTGTAATCGTGCTATCTTTACTTTTTTATCTTAATATTTCCTGTAAATTTCTTTATGTTTGCAAACATTAAATAATTAGGAAATCTTATTTATTTCCTTGGAATATTAACCAAACATAAAAACCTAATATTATCAAAAAACAATCAAAATATAATTGGTCACTAGTTTTTTTCTTGACAATGTTTCCACTAATTGGTATTTTCGGAACCTCAATATATATCTATTTTTATGGTGTTGTATGGTACGAACCAATACTTCTTCTTGTCTTTTGGTTTATTTCAGGAATGGGTATAACTATGGGGTATCATAGATTGTTTTCTCATAAATCATATCAGACTAATACTTTCTTAGAATGGGTTCTAATGATATTTGGATCGTTAGCTCTTGAAAACACTGTACTTAAATGGTCTTCAGATCATAGAAAACATCACTCCTTCTCAGAAACAGAAGATGACCCATATTCTATTGTAAAAGGATTTTGGCATGCTCATATAGGTTGGGTATTAAAAAATACAACTGAAGAAAAGAGTAGAATTGTAGGAGTTAAAGATTTAGAAAAGAAATCTGCAATTATTTTTCAGAACAAATATTACTATCATATTGCAATTATTGGAGGTGTATTGATACCATTATTAATTGGATTAATGTATGGCAGGCCATTAGGAGCAGTTCTTTGGGGATCCTTTCTTAGAATAACTTTAGTTCATCATGCTACATTTCTTATTAATTCTTTATGTCATTATAAAGGAAAGAGAACATATGACTCTTCTTCTACTTCTAGGGATTCATGGTTTATATCATTATTCACTTTTGGTGAAGGATATCATAATTACCACCATAAATTCCCATCAGATTTCAGAAATGGTATTAGTTGGTTTGCTTTTGATCCAAGTAAATGGATAATTAGTATATTATCATTCTTTAGAATTACTAGTCATTTAAGAAAAACAAAGGATCACCTTATTTTTAAGTCTAAGTTTGAGACTCTGCACACTACATTGATAGAAAGACTTAATAATTCTAATGAGATATACCAAAATCTGTATAAAGACAGGCTTAGTGTTTTATCTAAATCAGCAAATGATATATTATTAAGTTGGCAAAAAATAGATATAAATGTAAATAGCATTTCTTCATATATAGATAAAAAACATCTAAAAGAATATAGATCTGAGATTAAGAAAATATTCAAAGATCTACATAATATTTCACGAAAATTAAATAAAAGAGGTTTGGTTACAAATACTATTTAGATTTCTTTTTGGTGGACCTCTCGGTCCTAATTTCGAACTTTTTTAGGAAATTAAATTCTTTGGATATGTAAGGCTATTGCTAGATATAAAAAATGTTATAAGTTTTTTTGAATTCATAAGATGTTATTTAAAAATATATTGTAAGTTGCAAGAGACTACATATTTTTGCAGTGTTAAAATCGATTTAAGCACTTAAAACAAATTATTAAATTTAAAAAAACAAAATTATGAAAAAATTATTATTAACAGCATCAGCAGCTTTAACAATCTTATTTGCTCAAGCACAGCAGTGTCAAGCAGATTTTAGCTATATGCAAAATGGACCAACAACTATCTTTACAGATTTATCTACTGTAAATCCTAGCTGGTCAACAAACTATTCTGTAACATGGGATTGGGATTTTGGAGATGGAACACCTGTCTCACATCAGCAAAACCCAGTACACACATATGCAAATAATGGTATATATACACCTTGTTTGACAGTTACTTATTTTGACTCAACAATTATTAATTGGTGCACCTCTGTTTATTGTGACTCTATACTTATTGGTAATTCAATTCCTGCTTCATGGGACTGTAATCCAGCTACTGGATGTTATGATCCTGGTACTGGTTTAGGGCAATATACATCTTTATCTGCATGTCAAGCTGTTTGCGGAACTCCAACACCTTCTTGGGATTGTCCTGTTAACACTCCAGGAGGATGTTATGATCCAGGAACTGGTAATGGGCAATATACATCTTTAGCTGCTTGTCAAGCTGTTTGCGGCACGCCAACACCTTCTTGGGATTGTGGTCTCTTTGGTTGCTCTGATCCAGGTACCGGAATGGGTCAATATACATCATTATCATCATGTCAAGCAGTTTGTGTTGTAGGTCCTGTTGTATTGTGCGATTCCATAACTGCTTCAGGTTCACAATTTCAGATGACATTACACTTGAATAATGTCAATACATTTGTTGATTATTGGGTAACTACTGCAAATGATGGTACAATTTTGGGAGAGGATAGCATGAGTACAACTCATAATGTTTTCAATTATAATCCAAGTACGAGTTTACCTTATGATACAATAAATGTTTGTATTACTTACACAAATCCACAGGCATTAAATACTTGTTGTGAGACTTGGATTTGGGATGCAAATCTAGGAGTTTGGGCTAAGATGGGTAGTGTTACCTCAATAGGAGAAATAAACTCATTTGATAAAAAACTAATTAAAGTAGTTGATGTGCTAGGTAGAGAAACATTAATAAATAGCAATCAAACCTTATTCTTTATTTATGAAGATGGTACGATTGAGAAAAGGTATATTATTGATAGAAAGTAATGTATAAGAAGATACTTGTTTTCATATGTTGTGTTGTTTTAGTTTCTGAAACTGTAAACTCACAAGTTGTTAGTGTAGAAGGAGTGTGGCATGCTGATACAGTTCAGTATGCCGCTCCTTTTTCATTAGGATTTTGGTTTATAAATACAGGAAACACATCTATATTAGATTCGGTTATTACTGCTAACATAGTGATTTCTCCAGTTAATGCAGCTCCACAAAATTGGCAGATATTAACCTTTACACAAAACATACCTCAAGGTATTTTTGCTCCTGGAGATAGTCTCTATATGTTAAATAATCCTCTTAATGGTGGCCCACAATTGTATCAACAAGCAGGAGATAATTTAGTTGTCATCTGGCCAAGTTTTACAG
>Ga0209252_1000566_pt1 | contig 28113 bp, 27 predicted proteins | sample SaaInlV_135m_DNA_3_FD_184673 | JGI IMG/M metagenome (GOLD analysis project Ga0209252, IMG submission 184673) | Marine microbial communities from expanding oxygen minimum zones in the Saanich Inlet - Saanich Inlet SI074_LV_100m_DNA (SPAdes) (version 2) | ecosystem: Environmental > Aquatic >... | reverse complement strand
CACCAGAGGTTCGTCCACTTCGGTCCTCTCGTACTAGAAGCAGATTCCTTCAATTCTCCTGCGCCCACGGCGGATAGAGACCGAACTGTCTCACGACGTTCTAAACCCAGCTCACGTACCACTTTAATGGGCGAACAGCCCAACCCTTGGGACCTTCTCCAGCCCCAGGATGTGATGAGCCGACATCGAGGTGCCAAACCTCCCCGTCGATATGAACTCTTGGGGGAGATAAGCCTGTTATCCCCGGCGTACCTTTTATCCATTGAGTGATGGCCCTTCCATACGGAACCACCAGATCACTAAGCCCTACTTTCGTACCTGCTCGGTCCGTCGACCTCACAGTCAAGCTCCCTTATGCCTTTGCGCTCTTAGCATGATTACCGACCATGCTGAGGGAACCTTTGGGTTCCTCCGTTACCTTTTAGGAGGAGACCGCCCCAGTCAAACTACCCGCCTAACAATGTCTCTCACCCGGATTCACGGGATGGGATTAGAATACTAACAATACAAGGGTGGTATTTCAAGGATGGCTCCACGAAGACTGACGTCTCCGTTTCAAAGCCTCCCACCTATCCTGCACAAGCAGAATCAGTATCCAATGCTAGGTTATAGTAAAGGTGCACGGGGTCTTTTCGTCCGGCCGCGGGAAGCCGGCATCTTCACCGACACTTCAATTTCGCTGAGCTCCAAGTAGAGACAGTGCCCAAATCGTTACACCATTCGTGCAGGTCGGAACTTACCCGACAAGGAATTTCGCTACCTTAGGACCGTTATAGTTACGGCCGCCGTTTACTGGGGCTTCATTTCAAAGCTTCGCCGAAGCTAACCTCTCCATTTAACCTTCCAGCACCGGGCAGGTGTCAGTCCCTATATTTCGTCTTACGACTTAGCAGAGACCTGTGTTTTTAGTAAACAGTCGTTTGGGCCTGGTCACTGCGACCACTCAAAAATTAGGACGCGAAGTCCTTCTCCCCAAGTGGCACCCCTTCTCCCGAAGTTACGGGGCTAATTTGCCGAGTTCCTTTACTTGGATTCTCTCAAGCGCCTTAGGATTCTCTCCTCGCGTACGTGTGTCCGTTTACGGTACGGGCAGTCTAATATCTAACATAGAGGATTTTCTTGGCAGCATGATTAGGGAGAGTTTGTGGGCTAGGCCCTCCTATTCGTGTCTCAGGATTAATGTTCCGGCGGATTTACCTACCAGAACTCCCTACACACTTAAACCCGGACAATCAAAACCGGGATCTCCTTTCACTTCTGCGTCCCCCCATAGTTCAAACAATATTAAACTGGTACAGGAATATTAAACCTGTTTTCCATCGCCTACGCCTTTCGGCCTCGGCTTAGGGTCCGACTAACCCTGAGCAGATTAACTTTACTCAGGAAACCTTACGCTTTCGGCGAGCCTGCATTTCACAGGCTTTATCGCTACTCATTCCAGCATACTCATTTCTATCTCCTCCAGCTGCCCTCACGGGTCAACCTTCGCAGGTTAATAGAACGCTCGTCTACCGATCCATTCAAAAGAATGAATCCCATAGCTTCGGTATAATACTTAGTCCCGGAAATTATCGGCGCAGAACCCCTTGACTAGTGAGCTATTACGCTTTCTTTAAAGGATGGCTGCTTCTAAGCCAACCTCCTAGCTGTCTGGGCGATTCCACATCCTTTATCACTTAGTATTAATTTAGGGACCTTAGCTGATGGTCTGGGTTGTTTCCCTCTCGGCTACGAATCTTATCACCCGTAGCCTCACTGCTGTACATCATGTATTCGGTATTCGGAGTTTAATTGGGGTTGGTAAGCTTGTAGGCCCCCTAGCCCATTCAGTGCTCTACCCCCGATACACTAATACAACGCTGCCCCTAAAGGCATTTCGACGAGAACCAGATATCTCCGAGTTTGATTGGCCTTTCACCCCTAACCACAACTCATCCAAGCACTTTTCAACGTACCCTGGTTCGGTCCTCCAGTGCGTGTTACCGCACCTTCAACCTGGTCATGGCTAGATCACTCGGTTTCGGGTCTGCCGCATGCTACTAATTCGCCCTATTCAGACTCGGTTTCCCTACGGCTTCGATCTTTCAATCTTAACCTCGCAACATACGAGCAACTCGCTGGATCATTATGCAAAAGGCACGCCGTCACCCCGACATCCGAAGACATCTGGAGCTCCGACCGCTTGTAAGTGCACGGTTTCAGGTTCTATTTCACTCTCCGCTAGGAGTACTTTTCACCTTTCCCTCACGGTACTAGTTCACTATCGGTCACATGGGAGTATTTAGCCTTACCGGATGGTCCCGGCAGATTCACACAAAATTTCTCGTGTTCCGTGTTACTCGGGAACAAAAACCAACAAGATCGCTCATTTTTGATTAAAGGGCTATCACCTTCTATGGCTGGTCTTTCCATACCAATTCATCTAACGATTGATTTTTTGACTTGTCGAGTCGTCCAAGATTGACTCAGTTTCTGTCCCACAACACCGCTAGCGCAACGCTCTTGGGCTTGACACGTTAACGGTTTAGGCTCTTTCCTGTTCGCTCGCCGCTACTTAGGAAATCATTTTTATTTTCTCTTCCTGGGGGTACTTAGATGTGTCAGTTCTCCCCGTTGGCTCAACCCACCCTATGAATTCAGGTGGGAGTAACCCGGCATAACCCGGGCTGGGTTGCCCCATTCGGAAATCTCCGGATTTAAGGTTGTTTGCACCTACCCGAAGCTTATCGCAGCTTACCACGTCCTTCATCGCCTCCATGTGCCTAGGCATCCTCCATACACTCTTAGTAGCTTTACCAAAGGCTCTTGATCACGTGAATGATCCGTCTCTTATCCGAAGATAAGAGATGATTTTCACTATTTTTATTTCAGTGTCACAAAATGAAGTTACCGTCTTCCGCAGATTTGCAGAAGACGATTCACATTTGTGAATCGACATCAATTCCCAATTTTCAAATAACATTTTTTTTTTGGATTTTTCCTCGACGAGTCGAGGGAATTTCCGAAAATCTTTGGTAGAGATTAACTCGACAATTCAAGATTATCTCAAAATCTTTTTGGTGGAGCTGACAGGGATCGAACCTGCGACCTCCTGAATGCAAATCAGGCGCTCTCCCAACTGAGCTACAGCCCCATAACTAATACGGGTAGCAGTAGATCAAGTGGGCCTGCGTGGACTCGAACCACGGACCTCATCCTTATCAGGGATGCGCTCTAACCACCTGAGCTACAAGCCCAAAAAATAAGAGGTATGCGTGATCACAAGGATTTGAGTTCGACCATATCCCGATACGAGTATCAGGATTTCTCCTTAGAAAGGAGGTGATCCAGCCGCACCTTCCGGTACGGCTACCTTGTTACGACTTAGCCCTAGTTACCGGCCTTACCTTCGACGGCTCCCTCTCCGAAGAGTTGGGCCACCGGCTTCGGGTACTGCCGACTTCCATGGCTTGACGGGCGGTGTGTACAAGACCCGGGAACGTATTCACCGCGGCGTGCTGATCCGCGATTACTAGCGATTCCTACTTCATGGAGTCGAGTTGCAGACTCCAATCTGAACTGGGGCCGGTTTTTTGGGATTGGCTTACTCTCGCGAGTTTGCAGCCCATTGTACCGGCCATTGTAACACGTGTGTAGCCCTGGACATAAGGGACATACTGACTTGACATCATCCCCACCTTCCTCCCGGTTATCCCGGGCAGTCTCCTTAGAGTCCCCACCATTATGTGCTGGCAACTAAGGACAGGGGTTGCGCTCGTTGCGGGACTTAACCCAACATCTCACGACACGAGCTGACGACAGCCATGCATCACCTGTGATAGTGTCCTTGAGCAAGCTCGTAGAGGTCCCGACTTTCATCGGGATTTCACTAACATGTCAAGTCCAGGTAAGGTTCTTCGCGTTGCATCGAATTAAACCACATGTTCCACCGCTTGTGCGGGTCCCCGTCAATTCCTTTGAGTTTCAGCCTTGCGGCCGTAGTCCCCAGGCGGAGTACTTAACGCGTTAGCTCCGATAGTGAAGGGGTCGAATCCCCCACCACCAAGTACTCATCGTTTACGGCGTGGACTACCAGGGTATCTAATCCTGTTCGCTCCCCACGCTTTCGTCCCTCAGCGTCAATATTGTGCCAGAATGCTGCCTTCGCCATTGGTGTTCCTCCTGATATCTACGCATGTCACCGCTACACCAGGAATTCCACATTCCTCTCACATATTCTATCTTACCAGTTTTGATCGCAGATCATCGGTTGAGCCGATGGCTTTAACGATCAACTTGGCAAGACGCCTACGGACCCTTTACGCCCAGTAATTCCGGACAACGCTAGCACCCCTCGTATTACCGCGGCTGCTGGCACGAAGTTAGCCGGTGCTTTCTTGTGAGGTACCGTCAAGTCTGAACATTATTTACATCCAGATTTTTCTTCCCTCACGACAGATCTTTACACTCCTAAAAGCTTCATCAATCACGCGGCGTTGCTGCGTCAGACTTTCGTCCATTGCGCAAAATTCCCCACTGCTGCCTCCCGTAGGAGTCTGGGCCGTATCTCAATCCCAGTGTGGCTGATCATCCTCTCAGACCAGCTACCGATCATAGCCTTGGTAAGCCGTTACCTTACCAACTAGCTAATCGGGCGCAGGCCCATCTTGAAGTGCGAGCCGAAGCCCGCTTTAACAGCATCTTCCGAAGAAGTCGCTGCATTATTCGGTATTAGTCCCGGTTTCCCGGGGTTATCCCAATCTCCAAGGCAGGTTGCCTACGAGTTACTCACCCGTTCGCCAGTTTAATAATTCCCCGAAGGGAACGTTCTCCTTGACTTGCATGTGTTAAGCACGCCGCCAGCGTTCGTCCTGAGCCAGGATCAAACTCTCCATTGTATGTTTGATTCTGTACTGTCTTTGTCACCCCGTTAGGGGCGACTCTCAAATCCAATTAATTGGACCACGCATACCAAATTTTCAAATATCAAATAATGCTGTCTTAGACAGCCGGCAATAATACTACATACTTAATAATTTCTGCAATACATTTTTACAAAATAATCAATTTATTTTATTATAAAATCCGGCACATTGTAATCCATGAATCTCTCAATAGGTAATTTAGTCGTTACCCGTCCTGTGTACCGCCTTATAAGCTTCCGGTTTGAGATATCAATATCGTGGACCGATTTCCACATGCTTCCGGCATAAAGACCTATTGCGATTAGAGCCGGCGGAATCAAAGCTGTCCCGCGACTAGATCTCAAATTTACATTCTCAGGAATTCGATATCCTGCAGATGAATGAAACAAACCATTTTTTGTAACCAAATCACCAGAAAGAGGCACAATATTTTGACGATTTCCCGTAATTGACAATCCACCTTTTTGGACTATGGCCGGCATTGAAAACATTGCCGTATATAATAATAATGATGCACTGATTGATCCGACTGCATTTTCAGTTTGTTTCAAATACACAAACCCTCCCCCTGGAGCAAGGGACGACAATAATGCTGGTGTCTTTTGTTTTAGTGGTGCATTTTCTGCTGTTTTAATTGCCTTATACCACGGTCTAATTTGTTTAGAATAATGACTAAGCCTGAAGATGGCTTCTGCTGCCTTAAATGATTGTCTTGACTTAGTCCACTCCAATAATTCAAAATGGGCATAAGCTCGGAAAATTAAATCATAGGGATCATCTGCATTTTCAGTGGTATCTAAAACTCCCTGATAATCTTCATTTATAAGTGAAATATAAAGAAGTTGATATTGAGCCGCATTGACTGCAACCGATTCTGATTCATTTTCATGAAGGATTCTATTGTAATAATTTTTTGCTAAATCCCAATTCTCCAATGATTCGTAACATTTCCCAATTTGAAAATAGGCAGCCATTTCCAATTCATCTTTTGGATATCGGTACAAATATTGGAAATAACTTAAAAGAGCGCGCTCGTAAAATCCCTCATCATATAAAAAATTAGCAAAGTTCACCAATTCCTGCCGCTGAAATGATGTATAACCTCGCCATTCCGATTTTATATCCTCAGGGCTAACATATTGCTTCTGCGCCCATGAAAAACTAACCACCATATAAAATATGGCCAAATACAATATAGTGGATTTGGATTGTAATGTAGTTTTCATACCTCGGAACCGGAGGCTAATATAAAGGAGAAAAAGGGGAAAGTTAAAGACTAAGCGGAGCGGCGGTGTCGGCGCATTAGGGGCTTTTTATCCCGGAGAACAAATTCTTTTGTAATTGTAATTCGGATCACGCGATCTTCAGAATATTCGGGGAGATGAAACATCAAATCCAGCATAGACTTTTCCATGACTGACCGGAGGGCTCTGGCTCCAGATTTACGTTCAATCGCCAATTCAACAATCTCTTCTAACGCTTCTTTTCGAAACTCCAAATCAATGCCTTCCATTCGGAATAATTTTTTATACTGTTTAATCAAGGAATTTTTTGGTTCAATCAATACCCGCATTAAAGCTTCTTCATCCAAATTTTCAAGCGTTGTTTCAACCGGCAACCGACCAATCAATTCCGGAATAAAACCATATTTAACAAGATCTTCCGGGAGGACCTCCTTTAGAATTTCATCTTCTTTTTCTGTTTTAGCTAACGATTTTGCAAACCCGATTTCTGTTGAATTAATACGTTGGCTAATAATTTCCGAAAGGCCATTGAATGATCCACCGCAAATAAATAGGATATTTTTTGTGTCGATAGGAATGAGGCTTTGCTCAGGGTGTTTCCGCCCACCTTTGGGTGGTATTTGGGCAATGGTTCCTTCTAATATTTTTAAAAGTGCCTGCTGCACACCTTCCCCAGAAACATCGCGGGTAATGGAAGGACTGGAACTTTTACGTCCCACTTTATCAATTTCATCAATATATATGATCCCAGCTTGGGCTTTATAAATATCATAGTTTGCGATCTGAAGTAAACGAACCAGAATATTCTCTACATCCTCGCCAACATATCCTGCTTCTGTTAAAGTTGTGGCATCAGCAATGGCAAAGGGTACAGCTAAAAACTTGGCCAATGTTTCAGCAATCAAAGTTTTTCCCGTCCCGGTTGGGCCTATAACCAGAATATTACTTTTATCCAGTTCTACATCATCTTCTGATTGATCAGAAAGAATCCGTTTATAATGATTGTAAACTGCAACAGCGACAGTGCGCTTAGCTTTGTCCTGACCAATGACATATTGATCTAAGTAAGCTTTTATTTCTGAAGGACGGTGGAGTTTTGGTCCAGGTTCACCAGTTTCTTTGGTACCAGAACCCACGGGCGTAGATATGCGCATCGCTCCCATTATTTTCTTTCGGATAGAATCGTATCAATCAAACCGTATTTTTTAGCTTCCGCAGAACTCATGAAAAAATTTCGGTCCGTATCACTATTAATCTTTTTGAGAGTCTGCTTTGTATTCTTGGCTAAAATTTTATTGAGAGTATTCTTTAATCTAAGGATTTCATCTGCCTGAATTTTAATATCCGAGGCTTGTCCCTCAGCGCCGCCTAACGGTTGGTGGATCATGATACGTGCATTTGGCAAAGCAGACCGCTTTCCCTTTTTACCACCAGCCAAAAGGAATGCTCCCATGCTGGCAGCTTGCCCCATACAGATTGTGGCCACATCAGGTTTAATATAATTCATGGTATCATAAATTCCCATTCCCGAGGTAATGATGCCGCCGGGTGAATTAATATAGAGATAAATATCCTTTTCACTATTTTCAGCTTCTAGAAAAAGAAGTTGAGCTATAATGACTGAGGCCACGTTATCATCGATGGGTGTACCTAAAAATACAATACGTTCTTTCAATAATCGGGAATAGATATCATAGGCCCGTTCGAAACGGCCCGTTTGCTCTACCACCATAGGAATCAATTGGTTCATGGAATCTTTATTCATAATTACTTCGCTTTTGTCTCAGATTGGTTACGGAGGTCTTTTGTCTTCACTTTAACCTCTTTGATTTTCGCAAATTCCTGTAAATAAGCCAAGATTTTCTTTTCCATTAAATCATCTTCTAAACGTTGACGATTGCTTGGCTTTTTGAAATATTTATCTAACTCCGAAGTATGCTCTGGATTGGTTTCTTTGCGTTGGTCGATTTCAGATTTTACATCATCTTTAGACACTTCAAATTTCTGTTCGGCAATGATCGCATTTCGAATTAAATACCATTGAAGGTTGCGCTCCGCTACCGGTTTATACATTTCTATTACTTTTTCTTTATCCACTTTCCCAGGATTATTTTTTATAACATCCTCTACCATATGGCCTAAGTATGATTCGGCCATTGATGGTGGAAATTCCGGATTCACATGTTTAATCATGGCATCGGATAACTGCTGATCTAATGCTTCATCTGCTCTACTGGCGTATGCTTTTTCCAAACGGTCTTTGATACGGCCGCGATAGTCATCCACATCTTTTGCTTCAGGATCTGCCATTTTAATATAATCTTCATCAACCTCTGGTAAGACTTGTCGCTCTACATTTTTAACAGATAATTCAAATGTTCCCAATGTTCCTTGTTCATCCATGGGTACAGAAACTCGAGTCGTTTCACCTGGCTTTACACCTGTCAGTTTCTTCTCATTATCTCCGTCAAAGGGGGATTGGCCTACCTTTATATAACGAGTTTCTAATTTTTTACCAATTATTGCAATGCCCGATTCATCTATTTCCTGAAGGTCACAAATAACAAAATCGTCTATCTTTGCACCATCCTCTACGGTTTGGACTTCTGCGTGTCCCTGGCGAACTTCATCGATAGCAAGATCAATATCCTCATTGTCAGTGATATAAACCGATTTTTCAACCTTAAGGCTTTTTTTCTTCAGTTTTGGAATAATTACTTCAGGCTCAATTTCAAAAGCAACTTTAAATTTGAAATGTTCCCCATGATGAAAATGCACATCGCTGACACTGCCCATATTCACAGGATTAATTTCATTCTCTTTTAATGCTTTTAAATAATATGTATTGACAGAATTTTCAACAAAATCAGCTTCGATGGAGGGCTGAAACTGGTTCATCAATACTTTACGTGGCACTTTCCCAGGACGGAAGCCAGGTAGTTTTATACGTTTTGAAAATTTCTTAATTGCTTGTTCGAAATCCTTTTCGATTTCATCCCATGACATTTCAATGATAACCTCACGGGCGAAAGTATTGATTTCTTTGAGTTCGATATTCACGATATTTCCTTGAAAAATTGAGCGGGAATTTACCCTTTAATTTTCATTTCAAAGTGTCATTTTTGCTGGATTAATATTCAACTATTTACCACTAAAGTTTGTTATAAACATGGTACCGCGATAGATTAAATACATACCGCCAATTTGGATGATGTGAAAAATATCATTGGAATTAAAGTGCTTATGGAAGCCATATTTTGTAACGGTAAAAGATGAGCCCAAAAGTGTAACAAAGAATCCCACAAAGATCCATAACGCCCCATTATCGCCCTTACCTAACCAGCCGTACAGCATAACGCCCATTACAAATATGACACTAGGAATATATAATTTTATCGCATTCATTAAATCGTGATCAAAGTAGATCCAAATAGTAAAAAGAAAAATCACTGCTGTAATGCCCCACTTCCCATACTGCACTGAATCAAAGGGTAAAAAATAGTAAAGTGTCCCCATGAGCATTGCAAAAACTGAGAAACCAATTCCCAGCATGGTGAGTTTCCAAACAAAATCTCGAATAGTTTCGTTCTCAGGATAAATCGTGTGATAAATGGCGCCGAAGAATGCAGTGAAGGCGATCAAATAAAAATAGTTCGCGAAATGCCAATGGACTTCCATGAGTCGAACATTGAACCACATTTGAATTTCACGGGCAAACCAGATGCCGAATATCATAATTAATAAATCCGTAAAAACTGTCATTGGTTCATAAATAGGGAAACGAGTCATTGGAAAAACTACAATATATTCGAATCTAAATAGCTAAGGTTTCTTGGCTCGGAATTAAGAAGCTGTCACGCCCTTTATTAATTTCATGACCCTTCTTAGTCCTGTCCATACAGAAAAATAAATATTGGTCATTGTAAATCAGAAACACATAATTCACTTCTAATTCGCCTTTTTTGTAAAAGGGCTTTTTAACATCCAATCATTAAACTGTTCTGTTTTTTGTTTAAGCACAAGGCAGGTGACTATATCGCCTTTTTTAAGGATTGTATTATGGCCGACAGGAACTACTGACTTTTGGTGTTGGGAAATTAATGGAATCAGTAATCCTACTGCTGATTTACCAAAATATTTATCTGCTGCTATTTCGACTTCGGAATTGCATGTTAATTTTATTTTTTCAGTTTGTTCTTTCCGTACCCATACGGCCCATTTTTCCAAATCCATTGCACGGGCAAATGGTATTCTTCCCCCAATTTCATTAACCATTTCTGATGTAATTCCTTCATCATCCCTTTTTAGACCCACATAAATCCTAGAGACTTTTCCCACTTCTTTGGCTCGATTGGCAAACAGCATATTAACTTCTTCATTCTCAGATAAACCAATAGCTCCTTTCCGAAGATCAACAGCGGCTCTTAAGAGTACACTTTCTTCCATCCCATTACCATAAATGACTCTTAAATTTTCTTTTTCGGCCAAACGACACAGGCTGGGGTTTTCATCAATTAATACAATTTCTTCATTTTCCGATTGAAGCAACCTGGCCAATGCACGAGCAACCGCATTGGCCCCCAAAATAATCCATCCATTTTCACTTTTTCTTTTTAATCCTAATAATTGAGCAGCCAAGCCACCGGTCAATCCAGCAGAAAGTACAGTTACTGCAATTAGTAAAAATATCATCGCCCTTAATTGGGAACCATCCACTCCATTCTTTTCAAGTTCAATTGCAAAATAAGATGCCACGGCAGCTGCCACAATTCCTCTGGGAGCAATCCATGCCAAAAGTGCTTTTTGTTTGATTGTTAAATCAGAATTAATTGTTCCAAAAATGATATTTAATGGCCTTACAATAAAGACCAATGCCAATACAGTATATAGTCCACCCATGCCCAATGAGTACACATCGAACATCCGAACATCCGCTGCGAGTAATACAAATAACATCCCAATCAGCATGACGGTCATCTGTTCTTTGAATTCCATCAATTCTCGGGTGACAAGTGTTTTACGATTGCCCACTACCATTCCTGCAATGGTTACAGCAACAATACCACTTTCATGGCTCAATACATTTGAAATTTGAAATAGGGCAAAAACTAGTGAAAGTGTAAATACATTTTCTAACCCTTCAGGCACAAGATTTCGAATCCCCAAAAGCCAGGCAATAATGAAACCACCAATTATTCCAATAAGTCCACCAACAAATAGACGCCCTAAGATAATGAAGGGACTTGCTAAGAATGTGAATCCAGATGGACTTAAGACTACTTCTAAAGCAACCACTGCAATGATGGCGCCGATAGCATCTAAAAGGATGCCTTCCGCTTCTAACAATGTTGCCACAGATTGACGCAATTTTATCCGTCGCAACAGAGGATTAATTACGGTAGGCCCTGTAACTATCACCAGCAATCCAAATAAAACAGAGGTACTCCAATCCCATCCTAAAAATAATTTTGCCGATAGAGTGCCGCCAATTGCTGTAATAATTGCACCCACAGATATGAGTGACTTTATAGTTTTCCCTTCACGTTTCAAACGATCAAAACGGAGATTCATGCCACCTTCAAACAAAATGATAGCTACAGCAAATCCCACAATAATCGGTAACGCTTCACCGAGTGTTTCTGGACGAATCATATTTAGACCATCGGGACCGGCTAGAACACCGCCGGCAAGCAACAATACAATACCCGGAATTTTAATATGGCGGGCGGCCGATTGAGCAATCATCCCGAGGGCTAAGGCTAAAGCAATGGTAAAAGCAGGATCATTCATGATGATTTCCTTGCGCTGCAGTAAATACAGGTATCCCCAACCTGAACGTGGAAGCCACATTCGGGGCAATCCCATTCATCTGTTTCAAGATCATTGTATGCATCTTCCGATCGGTTGGATCTGGCGATCAAAGCAGCAACACCTATGAAAATAGCGATTAGCAAAAAAAGAAGAAAAAGTGATGCACCCATAAAAGAATTTACTCATATCAAGCGGTTTTAGGATTCAATTGATTTATTCCACAAGCATTCTGCTTGTCCGACTCTGGAATGGATTGATTATAAAGAATGTATTATTAAACGATTTGAAGGAAAATAATAAGCACATTCAAAACATGAACCGTGAGACAAATCGGGCAGGCGACTTTCAATCGGAATAAACCATAAATTAAATACAATCCAATAATGATGAAAAAGAACCCCATATATAATGGTATACTTTTATCTACCAAATCTAATGGGACACCTAATAGTGCAAAAGTATATCCCATCATAAAAATCGCACCCACCAACGCATTCGAGGCACCAATTATTCGACCATATTTAGAATCTACAATGGATGTACATTTCCCTGAATCCAATTCACAAAAACGAGGAACCCACCATTGTTGATTAGAAATCCATCCACGGTACACCCAATAGAAATATAAAGAAAACGCCCCGCTGACAAATGCCAACAGGGCGCTGAAATAATAAAGCGTTGCGTTCAAGCTACTGCTTTAAGCGATAAACAACGCCTTCAACTGTACTTAAAAACTTATCTACTTGTGAGTAAGTGTGAAACATGTATTCCATCTCTTCATAGGTATCAACTGGATAAGACTCTGCATCATAATCACGTAAAAAGTTAGATTCCATTTTGACAATCATGTCACGCAAAACCTGCTTGGGCAATTCCTTTTCACGAAGAAAATTTACCTGCAAATTGATGTGACCATCGGATGTCATATGAAAGATGGGAAGCATACCAAAATCTGAGTCACAACGAAATGTAAAAGTGCCATGACCGTCACCGCGCCCCCAAGACATTTCACTGGCATGTGTTTCAGAAAATTCAATAATTCGTTCACAAATTTTTGCAATCTCCCGTGAGCAATTATTCCGTAAATCTTCTACAAATCGATTTTTAGTCCATTTAGACATAATTATTTTTTCCTCAAATCTTAATAATATGACGCGAAAATCAAGGAGAATTTAATCCTTTTTTACCACAGGTAAAGAACTCGATTTGAAATTTTTAGAATGGGAATGGAATATTTAATCCTTCTAAACTAAAGGTTATGCGCATACGATCTTTTACCCAATTCCAATCTTTGGCGGTTTTTTGATCTGATTCCCAACTTTGGTATAGTGGTAATATGATTGGACCAAATTTGAGTCCAACTGCTGTAAATGTGTCCATGTAATCATCGCCCCCTGCAATGTCAATAAAAAGAGGGATATTTGGAGAAATATTCACACCCCACGAAAATCCGGTTGAAGAATGCGTTAAACCATAAATATGATTGTTTCTATTAACATGGACTGAATTATCCTTGACCAATCCTCTTAAAGCAGGACCATGTTGGATATATTGTCTATTTAAAACAGTTATACCCGACTGACCGGTTCGATCAAAAACCACCGATGTAAAATTCGGGTCTACACCACCACTCAAATAGGTACGATATTGGTTGGGTACATTTTTATCATTCAAGAATGATCCGGCCCAAAATCGGATATCCGTACCATGCTTTTTTGAGAATTTTAATTTCAAGTTGACTTCTGTCCAGGCAGAAGAGAACCCTTCTCCTGCTTGAACACCAATGTCGAAGTTGGACTGTTTCAGGATACCATCCAATTTCCTGGATAAACTATATTTGATTGATGCTGTGCCATGATTTCCAAACGTATAAATGTCCGAATCAAATGCATTGCTGTCCAATTGTGCAAAATTAATAACGGCCGAAATTTTACTTTTCGATTCGTTCTTTCCAAAAGACCCATTAAAATCTATTTCAACCCCTGTACGACCTTCAAACTGGGAAGCTTTTAATTTCAATCCTGATTTCTTAAATATTTCGTTAGGGTCATATTTTTTATTAATAGAAAACTTTCCCACCAACTTACCATTTTTCATATCCAACATCGGTCGAATGGTGGAGATTTTATCATATCCAAAAATGAATCCTTTATAAAGTATCAATCCCGGCGTCCATCCATTAAAATAATTATAACTGAACAACCATGGCGCATAATTTATATCATGATCATAAAAAGTTGGCTGATCCCATATCCAGTTAAAATGAACTTCCTTCCGAGTAGAATTATTGGTGCGATTCACATCGGGCATATGTTCATCTGGATCAATGATGGCATACCATGTTCCATTTGGGCCATCGAAGGTTGTACGCCACTCAAATCCCTCTATCCAGCGCCGTTCCAATACTTTGTGATTATTGCCGAAAAAGACAACTTCTACTGGTGTTTTCAAATTACCATTATTAGAGATTATAAAGCGATTTCTCTTTTTCTGGATTGAAAAGTCAAGGTAATCGGTTGTATTGAAAACACCATCAAAATACCAACTTAAATCTTTATCCGTATGCTTTTCAAAAATAACACGAACATCTTCAGGATAGGGATGTCTGAATTTCCAAGTTTCATAATAGTTCTGCATAATTTCATCCATTTTTTCCTCACCCAAATAATGCTGAAGAAAACGGGTAAAAACGGAGGTCTTGTTATAATTCAATCCATAATTGCCTCCTTTATATTCATCTGCTTTGAGGTTCAGTGGTTGTGCATCAGGACTTTTTGCTGACATGGCATAAGAGAAATATTCGAAAAAACTAAATTTTAAATTCTTCGCAATTCCCAATTTATCTTGGACCAATTCACTAATGACAAAGCGTTCATTCTGATCGGCATATTTATCCTGCCAATATCGGATACAAGTATATTCATTAAATCCTTCATCCATCCAAGTGTGATACCGTTCATTACTCCCGAGGATGCCATAAAACCAATTGTGTCCCACTTCGTGCATGATGACCATTTCTAACATGTGTTTGCTGGGCATGGATGCGATAACAGTAATATTTGGATATTCCATTCCACCGCCAGCAGACATATCGCCATCCACAGCGGTGATGTGATTATAAGGATAGTCACCATAATAGCGACTGTACCAATAGCCCGAGTCATGGAGATACTCGATTGAGTTCCGCCACTGTTCAGCATTTTTTGGAAGATAAAAAGACCAAAGAGTTACTGCATGCGTTGAATCAGTTAATGACAATTCTCCTTTTTGGACGAGCCACTTCTTATCGGCAAACCATGCAAAATCATGAACTTTCTCTTGGTGAAAATGGAGTGTCTTCATTCCAACATTTAACGTATCGGACTTCTCTTCTTTCATCTCCCCTTCAATTTTAGATGTAGTCCATTTCTCAAAATCTTCCTCTGGTAAACTATGTATCGAATCGGTAACAGTTGTTAATGAATCCAACCATTTATATTCTGCTTCACCATTAATCATATCCCCTGTGGCCATGATTCGATAATCTTTTGGCAATGTGATTTTTACATCAAAGGAACCAAACTCACTATAAAATTCTCCCATATTTAAATAGGGCATTGGGTGCCATCCCTTGTGGTCATACACTGCCGGTTTCGGATACCATTGTGTTATTTCATAATGCTGGCCAGTATGACCCAATCGAGAAAATTGATTCGGAATTTTTACAAAAAAAGGTGTTTCAATTTGGACGGATTCACCAGGATTTAAGGGTGTATTCAGTTTTATTTTCACCACATCAATCCATTCGGGATGGGATTCCCAATTGACTTTTTTTCCATCAACGGAAAAGTCCAGACTGTCTATAAATCCCCTTTTGGCAGAATCTGCTCGGGCAAATTTTGACTCGCTTCCTTTCTGTTTCGCAAAGGCAGTTGAATCATTTTTATAAGCATTGGGCCAAATGTGAAACCAGATAAAAGATAAAGTGTCAGGAGAATTATTTAAATAATTCAACTTTTCATAAGCGGATAAAGTATGATCTTTATCATTGAGGGTTACCTCAATGTCATAATCCACGACCTGCTGAAAATAGTCAGATTCTTGGGCTGATATAATTGAAATGAAAAATATGGATATGAATATCCTGGAAATAAGTATCCGTCGCATGAAATTCTCCGTTTGATAGAATAAGAAATTACTTGCCTAATTAGATAATGGGATAGGGAAAAAGTGGTCAGTCTTTTATGCCCTTTATCCGCGGCTTCACCTGGCTGAGTAATGCAGGGAGAAACGTAAGATCTCCCACTAGGGCCGATAGAATGGTTATGGCCGAAAGTGCACCAAACTGGATTGTGGGTGTGAATTCCGAAACGAGAAGAACTAAAAATCCAGAGACCAAAATGGCCGTGGTGGACATCATTGCAATGCCCGTACTCATTAATGTTGCATCATTAGCTTGACGATAATGGCAGTCTGCTTCCGATAATTCCATTCTGTATCTCGTCAAATAATGCAGTGTATCATCCACCGCAATTCCAAATGCTATAGCGAATGTCATAGCTGTACTGGGCCGTAAAGGAATTTGAAAAAAGCCTAGAACTGCCGCCATAATCATCATGGGAATAATATTGGGTAAAATAGAAATAAGAGCCATTTTTACACTTCGAAATAGAAAAACCATGAGTAGTGTAATGACGCCAAAGGCAATGAGGAAACTCCCCGCAAGGTTGTAAACGAGATAATTGTTTGTGCGCAGTGCAAGAAATGCAGTTCCTGTGACTTCCACAGTTAATCCGTTTGGTACAACTGATAAAATAAATTCATTAATCTCTTTTTCCATTTCAGCGCTACGGCGTGAATCTATATCTTTAATCTGAACAGCAATTCGGAGTTTTGTATAATCCACGTTCATGAGTGATTCGAATTCACTTTCATACAATAGCATATATTGGGAAATCATATTGCGGGATTCGGGTATTTTATAAAATGAAGGATCACCATCATTCATGGCGCGGTGAATTTCTTTCATATAATCGGAGACAGAAATGACCTTCCCCACTTCAGGAATCGTGCTTAAATATTGGGATAACTCATCCATGAATGTTAGTACTTCAACATCCTGAATATCCTCGTAGGGACCAACCTCATCAATTTGAATAATGACCTCTACGGGAAGGACGGCACCCATTCTTTCTTCGGAAAAATGCATATCATCCAAAAGCTGATTTCCAGGTCTCAAGTCTTCTAATAGTTTGGAATGAGGATTCATCTGTACAGCACCAAAAATGCCAATTACACAAATTAACAACCCAACATAAATAATTCGTTTCGGGTAAGCGCGGACAAATAGAATAATCTTGTTAATGATTCTCATCCGAAATCCCTTAGAGTAAGCATCCAATTTGGATTCGGGAGTGCGCTCCAAAATCATGAGCATCGATGGAATAAATAGAACTGTAATAATAAAAGCGAAAAGAACGCCGATGGCAGTAAAAATACCAAACTCTTTTACAATTTCTATATTTACAAAGGATAAAGCACCAAAACCTATAGCCGTCGTTAAACTGGTGAGTAAAATGGCAGTACCAATTTTTTTCACCGTTTGAAATAACGCTTCACGCCGGTGGCCCACAGCCTTAAGTGTATGAAAATATTTCACCAAAAAATGTACTGAATCGCTTATTCCAATAATCATGAGTAAGGTGGGAATCATATAAGAAATAATGTTTACTGTTACCCCGAAGGCAGTCATGATTCCAATGGTCCAAATGATGGTTAACCCAACTACAGTCAAAGGTAGCAGAAGTCCAATCCATGATCTGAAAAGGAAAAATAAGAGAATAATCAGCATAAATAAAACAGGACATAGAAATTTTATATTGTCGGCAATCATATATTGAACATACCGTGTCCGAATAACAGGCAAGCCCGCTTGGTGCCACTCCCAATCCACCCCACTTTGATTTTGATCAATTTCCTTAAGGATACGCTCGCGGCCTTTATGTTCGTTATAATCCCTATCCACTTCAACTAGGATTGCGGCCACTTTTCCATCTTCAGAAATAATATAATTTTTTACCAATTCTGAAGACATGATTCTGTTTTTAGCTGAAAGTAGTGAATCGGTTGATATAGGAATTTCATCATAAACAGGCTGAAGTAAGTAATCACCGCCTTCAGTAAATAATTCAATATTGGTCAGGCTTGTGGCCGATTCTACTCCTTCAATTTCTTCAAGACGTTCTGTTAATGCCTTATTTTTAATGAGATTATTGTGGGAAAAAGGATCATCAGATTCATAGATCAAAAAGATAACGTTATCCACACCGGCAAATTCTTCGCGAAATGTCATAAAGCGATCGATAACTGGATCATCTTGACTGAAAAGTTGCTCAATAGTGAAATCCATTTTCAATCCAGGGAGATAACTTCCTAGGATTAACGTAATCATAGCCAAAAATGATAAAGTGTATTTTGGATGGTCCAAAAGTTTATGAATGAGTTTTTGGGTAGCTTTTAGCATTTTGAAATAAAAGTGGTGAGAATGGGTCGCAAATTTATGGGCTAGATGTCCATTAAAAAAGCCCCTCCAAAGATTTGAAGAGGCTTTTTTAATTAAGGACGAAAATCTATTTAAAGATTATCAGCATTTTCGCTTAAGTATTGAGCAACGCCTGCGGCTGATGTTTCCATGCCAGAATCACCTTTCTGCCAGCCGGCGGCACAAACTTGGCCATTGGCTTCAAAAAATTGAAGTGCTTCAACGATGCGAACCACTTCATCCATGTTCCGACCCAATGGTTCATCATTCACTATTTGATGACGGACAACACCATTTTGGTCAATTACGAATGTAGCACGCATGGCAACACCGCCGGGGTAATAAGAATCACCACCGTCAGTTTGAATACCGTAAGCTTGGGAAATGGAATGATCCATGTCAGCAGCTAAAGTATATTTCAATTGGCCAACACCACCTTTATTAATTTCAGTATTCCGCCAAGCAAAGTGTGTATGGTGAGAGTCGATGGACACGCCCACCACTTCTACACCGAGTTCAGTGAGCTTATCCATACGGTGATCCATAGCAATTAATTCCGATGGACATACAAATGTGAAGTCCAATGGATAAAAGAAAACGACAGCATATTTGCCATCTCTAGTTTTTGAAAAGTTGTAATCGCCAACGATAGTATCATCTGGCAATACAGCCTGTGTTGTAAAATCCGGTGCTTGTTTTCCTACGAGTACACTCATGATTATTTCTCCATTATTATTTGTGTTTATTACATGTGCCAATGATAGTCATCTCCACTTCATCAACTGCAAATTTGAATTTCTTTTTAACATTTGATCGGATATCCTTATCTATTAATTGCACATCAATTAAATCACCGCAAACCTTGCATTTGAGATGATCGTGATGATCTGTATTCCAATCGTACCGTGCAATGTTGCCATCATAGATTACACGCACTGCGCCATCATCCTCCAATTGTTTCAGATTTCGATACACCGTACCCAAACTAATATTTTGGATTTCTTTCTTGACTCTGTGAAAAATCCAATCTGCGATAGGGTGAGAATTTGTTTTATAAACAATTTCTCGGATAGCTTCTCTTTGACGACTAAATCGCATGTTTTAAAATAGCGCTAAATAGGAATAGTTCCTATTATTGTTTAATTCTATTTAAATAAAAAATAAAAAGTAATGTAAATTTCAGTCAGGATTTTTCTCAACTAATTAAAGGAATAATATTATGGCTGAATTTACATGCGAACATTGCGGTATGGGTGTTACTGGTATGAATTGTGCAAAATGTGGAAAAGAACTGGTACATGATCACATCACGAAGGATGACGGTACCAAAGTTGGCGTGGCTAAATGTCCAGATGGATGCGGCATGATTAAGTCCCCCATGTGCTGTGGGCAAGATATGAGCTGCAACGTTTAAGCTAAACTGCAAAAATCAATGAATTAAACCCCCGTTTAAATAATTTTTGAACGGGGGTTTTTATTTTATAATATTCATTAAAATATAAATTTGTAAAACGAGCACAAGGATTGCAATTAATGTTCGCAGCATTTCCATTGTATGGTTATGCTTATCCAGCCACCGTTCTAATTTATTCCGTTTTTCTTTTTGTCCGGTCATGAGTAGAAAATAAAAAAGCCCCACGGTTTCCCATAGGGCTTTTTCTATAGACTGATTTTAATTTTTAGAAGCCCTGTACTTTGGCAGATTTTTTGTAAATCTGGAAAACGAGATGCCAACCAAAAACGATCATTACCAATAAGACACCATATCCTTCTAAATAATGAGATACACCAACCGTATGTTCATTTATCATAGTCCAAATTAAAGGAACAGACATATATGTATTATGTTTTGATCGTAGGCCTGCCATCCCAGCATCAGCAGGATCGGGCGCTTCACCATTTTTAATTGCTGCAATTATTCGCTGCTGTGCGGGCCAAATTCTGAACCAAACATTGAAGGCCATCATCGAACCAAACATGGCGCCAACATGGATATTATAGGCTCTGTAATCAACCATTTCAGCGACAAAGATCAAGAATCCTAAAACACCAGCAATACCAAAAAAGCTAATGATTGTTGCTACGCGCGTATTTTTTGCTAATGGACTTTTATAAAAGGCGTCATACACAAACACCATCAAAAATGGTAACAAATATGCTAAATGTTTAAATTTACTGGCTGATTCACCAACACCTAATTCCCTAAACATAGAATCGTTTAGGCTCATCCAAAAGATGAGTAGCATTAATACCAATCCAGTAATCCATGTCCATGCAGCACCCCATCTAAAAAAGTATAAGGTTCTTGGCATAATTTCCGGTATCACCTTTTTCTTGGTGTCAGCATCCATCGTTGCGACAACATGACCATTGATCCAGTTGAAAAAATAAAGCAAGCCGATCCAGAGAACACCTGCGATTATATGTAACCATTTAAAAATGGGTGTAATGAATTCCATCAATTCCTCCTAATTATGTAAAAATATTGGGTTGCGAATCTTACAAAGTTACGATGGGTATAACTATTTTTTCAAGCTGGACGATGCATTAAGCATTGGGATACGGAAATAATTCCGCCAATGATTTTACACGACCGTAATCATCTTTATACATGACGTGTTCTCGTTTGAATTGAGTATAATTATTCAATCCCGAAGCAGCGGCCAATGAGTTTAGTCCATTTCGAATCGTTATAACGTAATTCAATACACGCCACTGCTTTTCATCCACGACCAATGCTTTCTGGTGATCGCGATCGGTGGTAGCCACACCTACAGGACATTTATTGGTATGGCATTTTTGGGCGCCAATACAGCCCACTGAGATCATCATTCCTCGGGCAATATTAACCAAGTCTGCCCCCATGCCCATGGCTATGGCAATTTTATCGGGACTGAATAATTTACCCGAGGCAAAAACTTTTACGCGATCTCGCACGCCATATTTACGCAAAGCATTGTCCATGTAGATTAATCCCGATTTTATGGGAAGTCCCATGGTGTCGGCCATTTCTTGATAAGTTGCACCAGAACCGCCCTCTCCTCCATCCACTATGATTGCATCAGGACCTCGGCCCGTTTCTGCCATAACGCGGCAAAGTTCATCCCCAGAATCAGGACCACCCATAACCACTTTAATGCCTATAGGTTTCCCACCCAAATCCCTTAGTTCATCAATAAAATCAAATAATGTTTTTGTATCATTGAATTGCCGATGACGGTTGGGCGAGTCCACATTCTTCCATGGTTTTACACCTCGAATTTCTGCTATCTCGGGATTGACCTTACTCCCTTCTACATGACCACCGCGAATCTTAGCCCCTTGCGCCATTTTAATTTCGAACATTCTCACTTGCGGATTAGCAGCTTTCTCCTTGAACTTTTCAGGATTGAATTCGCCATCCTCAGTACGAACGCCAAACAATCCAGGGCCAATCTGCATAATCACATCACCGCCACCTATTGTATGATATTTTGCCAATCCACCTTCACCCGTATGTACCCATGATCCCGTGGCTTTTCCTAAACCTAGACTAATGGCACTAATGGCATTTTCACCCAATGCACCAAAACTCATTGCTGACATTCCAACGGGTCCATGAACGCGCCATGGAACTTTGCAATTTGGACCAATAACAATGGCATCCTCATCCGTCAATCTCCAAGGTTGAATTTCAATTTCCTCTAATTGTTCTTTCCTTGAAAACAATCCTTCTGTCCCCATATATCGACTTGTTTTTATTTTGGGTTCGCAAACTACATTCATTTCTTCAGAGAGTTTTGGAAACATATCGTTTTTTAAATACCATCCCGATTGATTGAAATCGCGTTTAGACCCAAAGGCGATGAGTGTTTTCATATACTTTCCAGCGACCACAATATTTGTAAAATCAGTACGGCTGAAAGGACGCCCCTCGGTATCGCTATCAAACATATACTGGCGCATCTCAGGGCCCATCATTTCAAAGATATAACGAATACGACCTAATAATGGGAAATTTCGTAGAATAGAATGCTGACTTTGGAGTCTATCTTTGATATACAAATAAATAAATAAAATGGGTGGTACGGTGATTACAACGATAAATACAGTCAACAGAATGTTGAGCGCTAAATTTTGAAACATTAGTATTCCTCTTTATTCAATTCAAATTCTTATTTGATGTTACGATTAGGAAATGAAAATTTCAATTTCCAATATTTTTTATTAGAAGGATATATCTTGTTCAATCATATACATATAAATTAGATTTTCAAGATGTTCTTTCAATTTTAACACTCGCTTCTGAACAAAATATTTCGAGGATTCTCCCATGACTGGTAAAATGACTATAGAAAAGTTTATTGAAGGCATACCCAAAGCAGAACTTCATTTGCACATCGAAGGTACATTTGAACCTGAACTTATGTTCGAAATTGCACACCGAAATAATATTCCCATTAGTTATAATTCGGTTGATGAACTCAAAAAAGCATACAACTTTAATAATCTCCAGGAATTCCTGGATATATATTATGCAGGGGCAAGTGTGCTTCTACATGTTCAAGATTTTTACGATTTAACTTGGGCTTATCTCACTAAAGTTCATGAACAAAACCTGATTCATACCGAAATATTTTTCGATCCCCAAACACACACAGATCGGGGCATACCTTTTGATACGGTCATCCAAGGAATCCACAGCGCATTGGAAGACGGTAAAGAAAAGTTGGGAATCACTTCCCAAATAATTATGTGTTTTTTACGCCACCTTGATGAATCATCAGCTTTTGATACACTAGAACAAGCATTACCTTATAAAGAATGGATTATCGGCGTAGGATTGGATTCATCTGAAATGGAAAATCCGCCATCAAAATTCGAACGTGTATTTGAAAAAGCAAGAGATGACGGATTTTTAACGGTAGCTCATGCAGGTGAAGAAGGTCCATCTGAATATATTTGGGAAGCCATTAATTTGCTGAAGGTTTCTAGAATTGATCACGGCAATCGATCCCTTGATGATGATCAATTAATTAAACACCTTGCAGAAAAACAAACACCCTTAACTGTGTGCCCCTTATCTAATCTTGCCTTAAAAGTTGTGGAAGATTTAAAGGATCATCCTTTGGTTAAACTAATGGATGCAGGATTAATGGTTACCATTAATTCAGATGATCCGGCCTACTTTGGTGGCTACATGAATGAAAATTATATTGGAATTGCTAAAGCGTTAGACCTATCCAAAAAACAAATTACCGAACTGGCGAAAAACGGTTTTAAGGCGAGCCTTCTTTCCCAACCCAAAAAGGATGAAATGATTCAAGAAATTGACTTTTATTATTTAAATAATTGAACCATTATTTAACAATTAGAATTGGGCATTTACAATTCTCCATCACTGTTAATGGTTTACTTCCTTGAAAGAATTTTTTGATAGGATTACGCCTGGAAGAGCCCATAACGATAATATGATTATTACCAGCCACATCCACAATAATTTGGGAAGGGTCGCCAGTTTTAAATACATTTTTTGCTTCAATTCCACTGCGTCTCATAAATTTAGCTGCCCGCTCCGCGGCTGCTTGATATCCATCGCCAAAATTATTCGTTTTACTGATTGTCAAAATATCAACACCAATATTGAATGCCTGCGCAACACGAATGCCATACTTTACCGCCCGGCGGGTACCAGGTGAATCATCCACCGCCAAAAGGAGTCGGTAATCCTGATTTGGATTATATTGGTTCACAACAAATATTGAACTGTCAATATATTGAACTAGGTCATGGGCCATCCTGCGTTTTCCACTTCCGCCCATAATTGTAACATCATAATTCCCAGTTTCGACTTCGTCCCTGAGTTCGGCAATAATGTCTCCATTTCTCAAAATCAAGTTTACATTGTCACAAAGTGTTCCTTTCAAATAAACTTCTGATCTACTTCCACTTGTTTCTACCAGCATATTCTTAGGAAATCCCGCTTCAATTTCCTTTTGTTGGATAAATTCTTTTTCCGCCAAATAAGAGAATGCCCATTCCAGCACATCAACACCAGGACGGTCAAAATTCCAAGATTCCATTCTTTCCTGTGCAAGCCCAACTACTTTGGTTGAGAATTCACTTACCTTTTCTCCTACATCTACAATTGTTGTAGAAGCATTGAATGCATGGGCGATTTTCATCCCAGCACTCAATGTAGGTCCTGAATATTCCTTGCTACTTACTGCAATTAAAATTTTCATATTAATCCAATATTAATTCCATTTTACCCGAAAAACAGCCAATATGTATTGGCATAAATAACTAGTAGAATAATGGAAACTAATCCCATTTTCCAACCGACTTTTAGAAAATCTTTCGCTTTTACCATTCCACTGGAATACACGATTGTACACGCGGGCGCTGCCACTGCAGTGAAATATCCAAATGCTGATGCGATGGCTGTAACCAATCCCATATGTAAAGTATCGCTTCCCAAATTCATCGTAATTGGTCCCAACACCGCAACGGTGGCAGAACTTGAGAGCACATTGGCCAAGGTTGTTGTCATTATTATTACAATAGTATCAGCTACAAATGGCATTGAATTAATAATCGGTCCGATAAAATCAACAATCGAACTTGCCAGCCAAACAGCTGCGCCAGTCGATTTTATATTTGACCCCAGCGATATGGTGGAACCAAACAAAATGATAACGCCCCAATGGGTATTCCTATTCAAATCTTCCCATCGGACAAAACCTGCCACAAGATATAACAAAACGCCCGTAAGTGCAATTGTGCCAAGGCCAACGGATTCACTCAGAACAACCCATCCTGCAAAAACCATTAAAAATATAAAAGCTGCTACTGTATTCCGACCGGTCATTTCTGCTGATTTTGCTACATGAACAACCAATTTTCTTATACCAGTATCCAATTGAGAGAATTCCGGTTTAAAGGTTTTTAAAAGTACCCATGAAACAATGGGGATTTGAATTAATACCAAGGGGTAGACGCGCACCATCCAATCTAGATAAGAGATGGACATATTTGCATCGCGGAGATAATCAATCATTATTACATTTCTGCCACCACCGGAAGGAGTACCGATGGATCCCACGAGGCACCCATAAGCAATTGAAAATAAAATAACCGCGGAAAGATTTTGGACCTTATGTTTATGCTCAGAAGTGTAATGGATTAAAGTCATCCCAATGGGTAGCATAATTGCCGCCACTGTATGCTCACCAATGAATGAAGCTAAAAGGGCCGAAATAGCTGTAAATCCAAAAACGATATTTCCCGTTTTATTCCCTGTTAACTTAATGATACCTAAAGCAATGCGGTTATCCCAACCCTGTTTTACAATGGCCACAGCCAACATAAGGGAGCCCATGATAAAGAAGACAGCATCATTCATAAAAGATTTTGCAATGGCATTGGCAGAACCAATTCCAAAATACACTTCTGAAACAAGGATATACATAGCAATTGCAGGTAAGGGAATCGGCTCTGTAATGATCAACATCAATGCTGTTATTACAATAATGATTGTGCGGTATCCTTCAATCGACAGACCTTCTGGTGTAGGTAGGAGGAGAAGGATTGCACCAATGGCCATTGTAATGAGAAACCATTTTTTTTGGGTGACCCAAAAAAGGAAATTAGTCAGAGATCGGTGTGAAAAGCCTAACATTTAAGAAGGTAATTTAGCATTAATGAATGGTCAGTGGTCACATTTACTCGGGATTCTCGATCCATCGTTTAATATGGCCCATTTCCAAATAGGAACTCGTTTTTTTAGTTCAGTAATGAAAAAATCTATGGCATTTAACCCTTCTCGGCGATGTTTGGACCAAATGGATATATGTAGACTGGCTTCACCCACTTCCACTCGACCAATCCGATGTCGACAAAATAAATCATGAATTGGATGCTTTTTACAAACTTCATTCGCCAATGAAGTGAGCTCTGCCTCAGCCATACCTTCATACTGTTCATATTCAAGGGCTGTGATTTCTTCTCCATGTTCTGTCGCTCGAACGCGGCCATTAAATACAAATTCTGCACCATCTTGCTTCCTATTATCTTCCGATGGAAAAGGGAGAATCTGTCCATAATTGATTTCGACAATGACCATTTAACCTCCTTGAACCGGAGGAATAAAAACAACCTCATCGCCATCTTTCAATTCAACTGATTGAATGGTATAAGATTGATTCACAGCTGTTCTTAAGATAATATCGTCGAGTTTTCCATTGGCCATTTCTCGAACTATTTTTTCTAAGGATTCAGTTGTGGTCCCATCCTCTAAATCTAATACCAATTTCTTTTGATCCAAGGCATAGCGCACAAAGGAAAAACATTTTATCGTTATAATCATTTCAATCTTTTCCATGGTAAAATATTGATAGTGATTTTTTCACCTACTTTCAAATGCCCATTTCCCGGTTCAGATTCAAGAATACAGTTGGCTTCCAGCGACGATGATAACATGTGAGACCCCACTTTTGCAGATGGTTCACAGACCAATTGTCCATTTTCAATCCAAGCTTTGCCAAATAAGAATCGATATTTCACTTTTTCTCGCGGAAATGTTTTTTTCAAAATCGCGGTTACTTTTTTCGATTCTTTTTTTCCCATGATGGTTTCAATCACGGGCCAAACCCATTCCATAAATCCGATATAGGATGAAATAGGATTCCCCGGAAGTCCAAAAATTAATGTGGAATTTCCAGTTCCAAAAAAGAGTGGTTTACCTGGTTTTTGTGCTACTTTCCAGAAATCTTCTACTACGCCTAATTCCATAAAAACATCTCGAGCATAATCATATCGCCCCATAGACACGCCACCAGAAGAAATAATGATATCACAGGTTTTCAGCGCTTCGGATAAAAATGTTCTCAAGGAATCTTTATCATCTTTGATCACATTACGCATGACGATTTCACCGCCGGCTTTTTCTACCAATTCGGAAAACACATATAAATTTGAATTATAAATCTGTCCTTCTTTTAATTTATTCCCCGGTTCTATCAATTCATCTCCCGTGCCAAAAATCGCAATCTTTGGTTTTCTCGCAACTTCAATTTTCCCATATCCAAAGGTGGCCATTGTCCCAATTTCATTGGGGGAAATTCGCACTCCTTTTTCAATTAGAATTTCTCCTTCTTTAATTTCTTCTCCCATTTTTCGAATGTGTTTTCCTGGCGAAGCTTCAATCCTAATTTGGACAGATTCAGCGTCAGAAAATCCACTGCTATCTTCCACCATGATGATGGCATCGGCACCATTGGGGATTTTTGCGCCAGTCATACATTGAATGCATTCTCCTTCTTTTAATTGAATATCACTTGGAGTGCCCGCAGAACTGACCCCAACTAACTTTAATATGACTGGGTTTTCTGGCGTAGCATCCTTTGTATCGCTGGATAAAACGGCAAACCCATCCATGGCTGAATTATCAAATTGTGGTGACGGAAATGTGGCTACAATATCTTGCGCAAGTATGCGATTTCCCGTTTCAGATAATGAAACGGATTCTGTTTCCATCGAGAAAATGTGATTTGTAACGATTGATTTTGCTTCTTGTAATGGTATCATAAAATTCCTTTTATTAAAGATAGAATGGCTATGATGATAACGCTACCCATGACTTTTTGAATTGTTT
>Ga0209252_1000565_pt1 | contig 28121 bp, 18 predicted proteins | sample SaaInlV_135m_DNA_3_FD_184673 | JGI IMG/M metagenome (GOLD analysis project Ga0209252, IMG submission 184673) | Marine microbial communities from expanding oxygen minimum zones in the Saanich Inlet - Saanich Inlet SI074_LV_100m_DNA (SPAdes) (version 2) | ecosystem: Environmental > Aquatic >... | reverse complement strand
ATATAATTACAGGAGAAACAAGATCTTTTGGGAATGGGTCGGTTAATGTCTATCTTATAAAAACAGATGCAAATGGAATAGAACAATGGAATAAAACATTTGGAGGGGTAAGTACTGATGTCGGCAGGTCCATTCAACAAACCACAGATGGAGGATATATAATTACAGGATATACATGGTCTTTTGGAAATGGATCGGCTGATATCTATCTTATAAAAACAGATGCAAATGGAATAGAACAATGGAATAAAACATTTGGAGGAACAGATAATGATTATGGTGCGTCTGTTCAGCAAACCACAGATGAAGGATATATAATTACAGGATATGCAGAATCTTTTGGAAATGGAGATGATGAGGATGTCTATCTTATAAAAACAGATGGAAATGGAAATGTAACTTCAGAGTTTACTATTCCAATTAATCCAAACAGAAAATTAGAAAAGGTAGTTGATATATTAGGTAGAGATATAAATCCTGAAAAAAACAAACCTTTTATAGAAATCTACAATGATGGAACAGTAGAGAAGAAAATGATTATTGAATAAATATCTTTTAAGAAGGAAACAAAATGAGAAAAAAGATATGCTTATGGTCTTGTCCTAGAAATGTTTCTACTGCACTTATGTATTCCTTCAGAGAACGTCCTGATACTTTAGTTTTTGATGAACCTTTATATGCACATTATTTACAAGTTTCTGGAGCGAAACATCCAGGAAGAGAAGATACATTAGTTTCTCAGGAAAATGATGGAGAGAAAGTGGTACAAGATATCATATTAGGAGATTATCAAAAACATTGTTTTTTTAAGTTGATGACTCATTTCCTAATTAACATTGATAAAGAATTTTTAAAAAAGGTAACAAATATTATATTTATTAGAGACCCTAAAGAGATTATCCTTTCTTATTCTAAAGTCATTAAATCACCTAAAATGTCAGATATAGGAGTTAAAATGCAATTTGATTTATTTAATTATTTAGAAAAGTCAAATTCCAAAGCTATTGTTTTGGATGCAAGACATCTTTTAGAGAATCCAGAAGAGATTTTAAAGAAATTATGTGATATGATTGATATTCCTTATTTTAAAGATATGTTAGAATGGGAGAGAGGTCCAAAAGAAGAGGATGGTGTTTGGGCAAAATATTGGTATGATAATGTTCATGATTCTACATCATTTCTGCCATACAAAAAGAAGGATATTCAGCTTGCTAAAGATCTAGAATCTTTATATCAAGAATGTCTTCCTTATTATAATTTTTTAACTGAAAAATCAATTAAAACATGATACAACAATTTGACGATAGAAACAAGGATATAAAAGTTTGGATAAATGGGGATTTACTTAATAGAAATGAGGCTAAAATTTCTGTTTTTGATAGTGTAGTGCAAGGTGGAGACTCTGTTTGGGAAGGGATTAGAGTATATGATGGAAGAATATTTTGTTTAGACAAGCATTTGAAAAGATTAATGGAATCTGCAAAAAGTATGGATTTTAAAGATATTCCATCCGTAGATGAAATTAAAAACGCTATTTTTTCTACATTAAAAGCAAATAACATGATAGATGAAACTCATATCAGATTAACTCTAACAAGAGGAGAGAAGATAACATCTGGAATGAACCCTCAATTGAATCAGTTTGGATGTACTTTAATTGTTCTTGCAGAATGGAAATCATCTATTTATGATGGGAAAGATTTGAAATTAGTTACCTCTAATATCAGAAGAAATTCTCCTTTATGTTTGGACTCTAAAATTCATCATAACAATCTAATAAATAATATTCTGGCAAAAATTGAAGCAAATCATGCTGGAGTAGATGATGCTTTAATGTTAGATATAGATGGATTTGTTTCTGAAACAAACGCCACCAATATCTTTATGATTAAAGATGGAATAGTATATACTCCTTTTCCAAAGGCATGTTTGCCAGGTATCACTAGACAAACAGTTATAGATATCTGTCAATCAAATAATATTCCAATAATTGAAAAAGATATATCTGTAACAGAAATGTATAATGCTGATGAAGTTTTTTCTACAGGAACTATGGGAGAATTAGCAAGAGTAGAAGAAATTGACAAAAGAAAGATAGAGAATAAAGGAGATGTACTATCTAATCTACAGAATTTATTCAGAAAGTTAACAGAAAAAGATGGTGAAAAGATACCTTTCTAATCTGTTTTTTCTTTCTTTTTAGCAGAAGGCTTCTTCTTTTGTTTTACTAATTTCATAACTAGTTTGTCACCTTCTTTATTTAAATCTACTTTAATACTATCTCCCTCCGTAATATTGGAGTTGATTATTTCTTCCGCTAAAGGATCTTCAAAATATTTTTGAATAGCTCTTTTAAGTGGCCTTGCTCCAAAATGTTGGTCAAATCCCTTGTCTGCTATAAAATCTTTTGCTTTTCCTGATATTTTTACAGAATAACCAATCTCCATAATTCTTTTCAAAATATCTTCCATTTCGATATCAATAATTTTATTAATATGTTCTTTCTTAAGACTATTAAAAACAATAACATCATCTATTCTGTTCAAGAATTCTGGAGCAAAACTTTTTGCAAGAGCCTTCTTTATAACACTCTTTGAATGATCATCAGTATTGTCTTTTCTAGAAGAAGTATTAAAACCAACACCTTGTCCGAAATCCTTTAATTGTCTAGAACCAATATTAGAAGTCATAATTATTATAGTGTTTTTAAAGCTAACTTTTCTACCCATGCTATCTGTAAGCTCTCCATCATCTAAGGCTTGAAGTAAAATATTAAATACATCCGGATGAGCTTTCTCAATTTCATCTAACAATATAATAGAGTAGGGTTTTCTTCTTACTTTCTCAGTAAGTTGACCTCCTTCTTCGTATCCAACATAGCCTGGAGGAGCTCCAATCAAACGAGAAACAGCAAATTTCTCCATATACTCACTCATATCTATTCTGATTAATGAATCTATAGAATCAAACATCTCTTCAGCTAGAGATTTTGCAAGATGAGTTTTTCCAACTCCAGTAGGTCCTAAAAAAATAAAAGAACCAATTGGCTTGTTAGGATCCTTAAGTCCAACTCTGTTTCTTTTTATTGCTTTTACAATCATATTGATTGCATCATCCTGTCCAATAATCTTATTTTTCAGGTTGTCAGGCATTTTTACAAGCTTTTTACTTTCTCTAGTTGAAACTCTCTGAACAGGGATACCTGTCATCATTGCAACAACATTTTCTACATTTTCTTCTGTAACTACCTCTTTTTTACTTTTCAGTTGTTTTTCCCACACATCTTTCGCATGAGAAAGTTTAGATTCAATAGATTTTTCCTTATCTCTGATTGTAGCAGCATCTTCAAACTTTTGTTTACTAATTGCTTCTTTCTTCTCTGATCTTATTTCGTCTAGATCTTTTTCCAAGTCCAAGATATTTTTTGGCACCTCAATATTTGTAATATGAACTCTAGAACCAGATTCATCTAAAGCGTCTATTGCTTTGTCTGGTAAATATCTGTCATTCATGTATCTATTGGTTAGGTAAACGCAAGCTTCTATTGCCTCATCAGTATATTGTACATTATGATGATCTTCATACCTATCTTTAATGTTCTGTAGTATTTCTAGTGTTTCCTGAGTGGAGGTAGGTTCTACTAGAATTTTCTGGAACCTTCTTTCAAGTGCTCCATCCTTTTCGATATTTTGTCTGTATTCATCTAAAGTTGTAGCACCAATACATTGTAATTCACCTCTAGCTAACGCTGGCTTAAACATGTTAGACGCATCTAAAGATCCTGAAGCTCCTCCAGCTCCAACTAAAGTATGAATTTCGTCAATGAATAAAATAATATCAGGATTGTCATTTAACTCGCTAATAATGCCTTTCATTCGTTCTTCAAACTGACCTCTATATTTCGTTCCTGCTACCAAAGCCGCTAAATCAAGCATTATTATTCTTTTATTAAATAATATTCTGGATACTTTCCTTTGAATAATTCTTAATGCTAAGCCTTCAGCAATTGCAGATTTACCAACTCCAGGTTCTCCAATCAAAATCGGGTTGTTCTTTTTTCGTCTACTTAGTATTTGAGAAACTCTCTCAATCTCTTTATGTCTACCTACAATAGGATCTAATTTGTTTTCCTCAGCTAATAAAGTTAAATCTCTTCCGAAATTATCCAAAGTAGGAGTTTTACTTCTTTTACTTGAATGACGAACCTTTTCTTTACTGATGTCTTCAAATAGATTATCATCATTTGTAGGGTCATTTCCTTCATCATTGTCATCATATTTATCATGAATACTAATATATGTTTCCAAAACATTATTATAATCAATCCTTAGTTTATCTAGAGTAGAATGCACAATATTATTTTTATCTCTTAATATAGAAAGAAGTATATGTATTGTTTTTATTTCTTTCTCTTCAGTAGTTTGTAGTTCAATTAAGGATTTGTCTAAGATGTTTTTAGTTTGTTTAGTCAAACCTTTCTCTGTAGAGTGAAAGTCTAGAGTTTTGTTTTCTTTTACCGAAATAACTTCTTCAATAATTTTTCTTAAGTCACTCATTTCTAGTCCTAATGTATTAAGAGTTCTGACCGCAGTACCTTCTCCCTCTCTTATTATTCCTAATATTAAGTGTTCTACTCCAATTTTTTCATCTCCAAGTCGCAAAGCTTCTTCATTTACGTACTCCAAAACTACCTTCATTCTTTCTGAAAATTTTCCGTTCATAATTGTAATTTTTAATTGTTAATATTACACTGCAATAATTAGGTATTTTTTTATACATCTAATCAAGTATATACATTTATTTTTTCAACAAAAATTGTTCATAACTTAAATGTATATTATAAGAGCGTTTTCTGTAATAAAATACGGAATTTATGTAAATTTGTTTCTTTAATAAAAATTAATAAAATGCAAGAAGGAGAAAAGATTATTCCTATTAATATTGAGGAAGAAATGAAGTCAAAGTACATTGATTATTCAATGTCTGTTATTGTTTCAAGAGCTTTACCAGATGTAAGAGATGGTTTAAAACCAGTTCATAGAAGAATTTTGTTTGGTATGCATGAGTTAGGTGTGAAATCTAGCTCATCTTATAAAAAATCTGCTAGAATTGTTGGGGAAGTTCTTGGTAAATTTCATCCTCATGGAGACACCGCTGTATATGACGCTATGGTTCGTATGGCACAAGAATGGTCAATGAGATACCAATTAGTTGATGGACAGGGTAACTTTGGATCGATAGATGGAGATAATCCTGCGGCTATGAGATATACTGAAGCTAGAATGAGAAAAACAGCTGAAGATTTACTTTTAGATATAGATAAAGACACTATAGATTGGCAAAATAATTTTGATGACTCCTTAAAAGAGCCTACAGTGTTACCTTCTAGGTTACCTAATTTACTCCTAAATGGAGGTACGGGTATTGCAGTTGGAATGGCTACAAACATGCCTCCACATAATTTAACTGAAGTAGTTGAAGGGTGTATTGCTTATATTGAGAAAAGAGGTGATATTGAAATATCAGATTTGATGGAATATGTAAAAGCTCCAGATTTCCCAACTGGAGGCACAATTTACGGTTATGATGGAGTTCGTTCCGCTTTTGAAACCGGAAGAGGTAGAGTTGTAATGAGAGGTAAAATCAGGTTTGAAGAATCTGGATCTAGAGAAAGAATTATTGTAGAAGAAATTCCTTTTATGGTAAATAAATCAGACATGATTAAAAAAACAGCTGATTTGGTAAACAGTAAAAAAATTGAGGGAATATCTGATATTAGAGATGAATCAGATAGAACAGGAATGAGAATTGTTTATGAATTAAAAAGAGATTCAATTCCTAATATAGTTCTGAATAAATTATATAAATACACACAACTTCAATCAAGTTTTAGTGTAAACAATATCGCTCTTGTACAAGGAAGACCAAAATTATTAAATCTTAAAGAATTAATACAATTATTTGTATCACACCGACATGAAGTTTTAATCCGTAAAACTAAATTTGAATTAACTCAAGCTGAGAAAAGAGCTCATATTCTAGAAGGGTTACTTATTGCATTAGATAATCTGGATGCTGTAATAAAATTAATTAGATCATCACAAACCCCTGAAGATGCAAAAAATGGTTTAATAGATAATTTTTCTTTATCTGAAATTCAATCTAAAGCAATTTTAGATTTACGACTTCAAAAACTTACTGGATTAGAAAGAGGAAAAATAAAAGATGAGCATGCTGAGATCATGGAAAGAATTAAGGGTTTTCAAGAAATCCTATCAAATGAAGATTTAAGGCTATCCTTATTAGTTGATGATTTAAAAGAAGTAAAAGATAAGTATGGCGATGAAAGAAGATCTAACATTGAATATTCTTCATCTGAAGTAAGTATTGAAGATATGATTCCAAATGAAGAGGTTTTAATTACAATTTCTCATTTAGGTTATATTAAACGAACATCTTTGTCAGAATACAGAGCACAAGGTAGAGGAGGAGTTGGAAGTAAAGGGGCTACTACTAGAGATGAGGATTTTGTAGAAGAAATGGTAATGGCGAACAACCATGATTATATGCTATTCTTTACTGAGCAAGGAAAATGTTTCTGGCTTAAGGTATATGAAATTCCAGAAGGAAGTAAAACATCAAAAGGTAGAGCTATTCAGAATTTAATTAATATTCCATCTGATGATAAGGTAATGGCATATATAAATACAAAAGATCTGAAAGATGAAGATTATATAAATTCGAATTATATTGTAATGTGCACTAAGAATGGTCAGGTTAAAAAGACCTCATTAGAACAATATTCTAGACCAAGAACTAATGGAATTAACGCGATTACTATTAAAGAAGGAGATCAATTGTTTGAAGCAAAAATGACAAGTGGAGAATCTCAAATTATGATTGCTGCAAAATCAGGAAAATGTATACGATTTGAGGAAAGTAAGGTTAGATCAATGGGTAGAACTGCTTCTGGGGTGAGAGGAATAAAACTCAGAGACGAAGAAGATGTTGTAGTTGGAATGATTTGTGTAAACGATATGGAATCTAGCGTATTAGTTGTTGCAGAGAATGGTTATGGCAAACGATCATCTATTGAAGAATATCGAATTACTAATAGAGGAGGAAAAGGTGTTAAAACTATTAATATTACCGAAAAAACAGGTGATTTAATATCTTTAAAGAATGTAACTGATGAGGATGATTTAATGGTGATTAATAAATCTGGAATTACAATACGTATTGGTGTAAATACTCTTAGAGAGATGGGAAGAGCTACTCAAGGTGTTAAAATTATTAGATTAAGAGATGAAGATTCTATTGCTTCAGTAGCTAAAGTTTCTAAATTTAAAGAAGATGAACAAGTAGAGTTAGATGAAGAAGGAAATCCTATTATTTCAGAAGATTTAAATGAAGAAATCATTTATAATGATGATGACACAACTAATAAAACAGAAGAAGAAAACAATGAAGAACAAAATACTGAAAACAATGAAGAATAAATTTTGGATTTTACTAACTTTTTTTAGTACACTTATGTTTGCTCAGGAAATTACTGAGCCAACATTAATTAAAAATTGCGGTAGTGGAGAGTTGGATATTGCGTATCAAAAATGGGAATTACCTAATGGGCTAACAGTTCTTATACATGAAGATGATTCTGATCCAATTGTTCAAGTTCATGTTACTTATCATGTTGGTTCAAACAGAGAAAGTGCTGGTAAGTCTGGGTTTGCACACTTTTTCGAACATATGATGTTTCAAGGAAGTGAAAATGTTCCAGACGAAAAGCATTTTAAGATTGTAAATGATGCTGGAGGTGATATGAACGGAAACACTACGTACGATAGGACAGTTTACTACCAGACAGTTCCATCTAATTATTTGGAGACAGCACTTTGGCTAGAATCTGACAGAATGGGGTTTCTTCTAGACGCGGTAACTTCTGAAAAATTTGAAAACCAAAGAGATGCAGTTACAAATGAGAAATTTCAAAATCAGATAAATCAACCTTATGGACTAAGTTATGAGATTTTGGGTCAAAATTTATACCCTCCATCTCATCCGTACAATTGGCCTGTTATTGGATATGTAGATGATTTAGAGAGAGCTAACCTTGAAGACCTAAAGAATTTCTTTTTGAGATGGTACGGTCCTAATAATGCTATTTTAACAATTGCTGGAGACGTTAATTCTGCAGAAGTTATGCAAATGGTAAATAAATATTTTGGAACAATTAAAAAAGGACCAAATGTTAGAGATTTAAGACCAAATGTACCTAGGTTAACACAAGATGTATATTGCGGCTATACCGACAACATATATTTACCAATGACTCAGATAGTTTTTCCAACAGTACCAAACTATCATAAAGATGAAGCGGCTTTAGATATTTTATCATCATTAATGGGAGAGGGGAGTAATTCTGTTTTTTATAAGAATTTTGTAAAGTCTGAGAAAGCAATACAAGCTGGGGTACAACATCCTTGTAGAGAGCTTTCTGGTGAATTCCAGTTTATAGTTGTTTCTTACCCAAAATGGGGGGAGGATCAGAATCTGTATTTTAATGAAATTGAATCTCAAATTCGATCTTCAATTGATGAGTGGGAACAAACAGGGTTTACTGACGAACAATTAAAAATGGCTAAAATGGATATGGAGTCAAGTATTATTAACTATAAGATATCATTATCTTCAAAAGTTAGTACAATCTCTTCATGGGAATGGCTTGCAAAAGGAAAACATAATATTAGCTCAGACATTGCAAGATATAATAATGTAAGTAGGGAGGATGTTATGAGAGTTTTTAATAAATATATTAAAAACCGAAATGCGGTTATTATGAATGTCAAACCAAAAAGTCCGTTTTCTGATGAGGAGTTAGTTCTTGAAAGTGTTAATCCTAACGCAAGTTTAATAACAACTGAAGACCCTCAATATAAGGGGTTAATTTACAATAAAGCTGATGGTGAATTTGACCATTGTTGCAGATCTGACGCGCCAGAAGCAAAAAGTCCTAAATCACCAAGAGTTCCGGATTATTACACCTCCGAATTTGATAATGGAATAAAAATTATTGGAACGAAATATTCTGAACTACCAAAAGTATTTTTGCAATTAAAGATAAAAGGAGGGAGTTACTTAGAAGATAAAAAAACATTAGGACTTTCCTCTATAACAGCTGGGTTAATGAATGAGAGCACTAAGAATTACAGTACCGAAGAGATGGAAAAGGCACTTTCAAAATTAGGTTCTGACATTTCTTTTTCATCAAATGGAAATTCTACTATTGTTTTTATATCTTCATTAACTAAGAATTTAGACGAAACACTTGTTTTACTTGAGGAGAAATTATTGAATCCCGCATTTAATGATGATGATTTAAAAAGAGTAAAAAAACAAAGTATTGAAGGGTTAAACTCTCAGAAGAAATCTGCACAGTATCTAGCTCAAATAAAATATAATAGTGTGTTGTATGGAGAAACTCCTATTGGAATTGAAGCTACTGAAAAGACTATTAAAAAAATAAAAATGAAAAACATACAATCTTTTTATTCTGAAAATTATTCTCCATCAGTTAGCTCAATAACTATAGTGGGAGACATTTCTGAAGAAGAGATTCTTCCTAAATTATCTTTCTTAAACAAATGGAAATCTAAAAATGTAGAAATCCCAACAAATTTCAGTTTTCCTTCAGATAAGGAAACTCAAATTTATCTAGTTGATAAACCAGGAGCTACTCAGTCTGTCATTTTGATGGGGCATAAATCAAACAAATATGATGTAGATGGAGTTTATTTCAAATCAAAAATTATGAATTACTCTTTAGGTGGAGGAGCTTCAGCTCGATTATTCCTGAATTTAAGAGAAGACAAGGGGTATACTTATGGAGTTTATTCTTTCTTTAATGGTGATAAGGAAAAAGGATCATTCACTCTATTTTCATCTGTAAAAACTTCTGCTACAGATAGTGCAATGGTAGAAATATTATCAGAAATAGAAAACTACACAACTAATGGAATAACCTCTGAAGAATTACGTTCTACTAAAAGTTCCATGTTAAATTCAGATGCATTGAAATACGAGTCACCAATGCAAAAGATAAGTTTTCTCAATAGAATTCTAGAATATGACTTAGATAAAACATATATTAAGAAACAATCTAATATACTAAATTCTATCACAAAAGATGAAGTAGATCAGTTAGCAGAATCATTAATTAATAAAGATAAATTACAAATAGTAATTGTAGGTAATTCTTATTTAATTAAAAAGAAATTAGAGGATCTGACATCTAAGAATGGTAAAAAATATAATTATAAAATAACTGTGATAAAATAATGAAAAAAATAACCTTAACACTTGTAGTTAGTTGTATAGCTCTATCAGGTTTTTCACAATCAAAGAATATTCAGAATGCTTATAACTCTTACAGGCAAGAAACAGATAGAGTAAAAACAAAACTTGCAGAGGCAAAAGATTTCATCGATTTGGCTTATAATCATGAATCTACATCAACTGACCCAAAAATGTGGAATTATAGATCAAAAATCTATCTTGAAATAATGTTAAAATCTCCTGGGATAGATAAGAATGCTGTATTTGAAGCTACTGAAGCTCATATTAGGTGTTTAGACAGAGATAAAAAGGGTAGGATAGCAGTTAGAAAATGGACTAAAGAAGAAGATGTTTTGAATGGTTTAGTTCAATGTGGATACAATCTATTTAATACTGGAGTAGATGATTATAATGCAAAGAATTACTCAACTGCAATTAAAAAATACAAGGAGATATTCAGAATTATTCCTTTAGACAAAGACAACCTTTTAAAAAGAGGAAATATTGTTCCAGATGCTATTTACAAGAACCTTTTTCTAGCTTACTTACAATTAGAAGATTTAGATTCTCAAATTGAATACTTACAAAAGTCAATTGACAACAATACAAATGATCCGATTATATATTACTATATGAGTAATATTTATTCAAAAAAAGGTGATTTTGAAAAAGCGTTAGAATATATTATTCTAGGAAAAGAACAATTCTCTTCTGAAATTATGCTTGTAAATTCTGAGATTGATTTATACATGAAGATGGGGAAATCTACTGAGGAAATAATCCAAAAACTAACTGACGCAATAGAAATTGACAATTCAAATGAAATTTTATTTATAATAAGAAGTCAGCAATATTCTTTAATATCAGAAATGATAAAAGCAGAAGAAGATCTATTAGAAGCGTTAGAAATAAACTCTGAATCTGCGTCTGCAAATAACAATCTAGCTAGTTTATATTTATCTATGACTGAACCTTTAGTTAAAAAAAGAAACGATTTAAGTTATAGAGAAACAAAGAAGATAGATGATCTAGATAAACAAATTCAACAATTACAAAGATCTTCGTTGCCATTTTTAGTTAAATATATAAGTATAAAGGAGGGTAATGAGGAAGTTGATAAAGCAGCTTTAAATACATTGTCAACCATATATTATAATTTAGGAATGGAAAAAGAATCTATAGAAACAAGAGATTTATTAAATTCCTTAGATTAGCCATTAACCATCAACATATTTTAAAATAATGAAAATTACTAATATTATTAAATTATTTATTTTGACTATTGCTATATTTAGTAGTCAATTTGCAAATTCTCAAAATCTTAAATGGAATTCAACAACTAAAAAATTTGAAAAGACTAATAAAAAAGATATTAAGAAAGAGGAGAAAAAACAAAATCATAAAATAGAAGACAAAACTAAAAATTGTAACGTATTCAATGGTTTGTTTAAAATTTATCAAGAAAAAGAAAGTGGCAAATCATACATTGAAATAGATACATCCCATATTGGTAAGGAATTTATTTATTTCTGTTATATAGAAAATGGAGTGTCAGATGCATTTGCTATGAAGGGTAGCTACAGAGGATCAAAGATTATAAAGATAAATAAATTCTATGAAAATATCGAATTTACTATTGAAAACACAAAATATTATTTTCATAAAGATAGTCCACTATATAAAAGTTCTAATACTAATATAAATACGCCTATTGTCGTTTCAGAAAAAATTTTAGCAAAAGATTCTAATAAAACTCGTTTCCTAATTGATGCAGACAATGTTTTCTTAACTGAATCATTACAACAAATAAAATATTCTTATTCAGGTTCATATAAAGGTTTTCAATTAGGTAATTTAAGTAAAAAAAATAGATACAAAAAAATCAGGAACTACCCTGAAAATACTGACGTAGTTGTAAACTACTTTTTTGAAACTAAATACCCTAAAAACAGAGGTAGTGAAGCAATTACTGACCCAAGAAATGTTTCTATTACAGTACAACATAGTCTTATAAAAATGCCAGATAATAATTTCAATCCAAGAAATGATGATACTCGTGTTGGATACTTTACTACTAAATCAAACGATATGACTAGTCTTTCTAAGTTGAACTACAGAGACTTTATAAACAGATGGAGATTGGAAAAGAAAAACCCAGATTTAGAAAAATCAGAACCTGTTGAACCAATTACTTGGTGGATAGAGAACACTACTCCTCATGAATTAAGATCTATTATTAAGGATGGGGTTGAGGCTTGGAATATTGCTTTTGAAAAGGCTGGGTTTCTAAACGCAATAGAAGTAAAAGTACAATCTGATACAGCTACATGGGACGCTGGTGATATTAGATATAATGTTCTTAGATGGACTTCTTCTCCTAATCCACCATTTGGAGGATATGGACCTTCTTTTGTGAATCCAAGAACTGGAGAAATTCTTGGAGCAGATATAATGCTTGAATGGACATATATTACTAACAGAATATATCAAAATAATTTATTTAATGAAGATAATCAAATCATTCCAATAGAAGAAATTAATATTGAAAACAATATACATGACCATAATTGTGATGCTGCTTATTTTCAGAAATTTGAGAACTCATTAGGATTAAATTACATTGAGTCATTAGATTTACCTAGCGAAATAAAAAAAGATTTACTCAAACAATCCTTATATAGACTTGTTCTTCATGAAGTTGGTCATACTTTAGGATTAAACCATAATTTTAAAGGAAGTACCTATTTAACAACTGATGAATTAAATAATAAAGATATTGTTGATAAAAAAGGGGTGTGTAATTCTGTAATGGAGTACCCAGCAATTAACATTGCGAAATATCCGCAAAATCAAGGGCTGTTTTTTGACATTAAACCTGGGGTTTATGATATTTGGGCTATTAAATATGGATATTCTTCATATAAAGATTCCATAACAGAGAATAAAGATCTGCAAAAAATCCTTCTGAGATCCACAGAAAAAGAATTAGCTTTTGCTAATGATGCATTTGATATGAGAAGACCTGGTAAGGGTACTGATCCTGATGCTATGATATATGATTTATCAAGTGATCAATTAAACTATTCATTACAAAGAATAGAAATGATTAATAATATTTTAGGGACTTTAAAAGAAAAATATACAGAAAATAATGATACTTATGATGAATTATTTAGGTCATATAGAACATTAGTTTATTCATATTTTCAATCATTAGAGGTGGTTTCTAGACAAATAGGAGGGGTTAGAGTGGATTTATCTCATACATACCAAAAAACATTATCAAAACCTTTTGAGAGCGTTGATGAAAACACACAAAAAGAAGCAATGGAGATTATCTCAAAATATGGTTTTAGCAACAAGGTATTATTGCAAAGTGATCTTTTTCCATATCTTCAAAAACAAAGAAGAGGGTTTAGTATTTCTGAGGATCCACAAATTCATGAAAGAATATTAAAATACCAAATGAGAATACTAAATCATCTATTGCATTCAAATGTTCTTGAACGTATGAGTAACTCATCTTTATATGGTAATGAATATGAAATTACAGAATACATGATAGATTTAAGAAAATCAATTTTCGAGAGTGATATGAATGGTGATGTTTCATCTGTAAGACAATATCTACAAACTAGCTATGTAGAAAAATTATTATCAATAATTGATGATAAATCACAATATGATTTAATTTCAAAAAGCAAGGTATATTATAATCTAAATTGGTTAAGAAATAATTTAAATGTAAAGTCTGGCAATCTAAATTCCAGACAACATAAAGATTATTTAGTTTATCTGATAGATAATCAATTAACAAGTAATTAATAACATTAATTAAACTTGCTTAGTAGGGTATTTATATACAAAACCCCTAATTCCTATTTAACATAATATTAATTATATTCCAATGAAAGGAATTGTTTTAATCTAGTAAACTATTATTGCATAAAAAAACCCTAACATAGTATGTTAGGGGTTTTAGAAGATTAATAAAATCAATTATCCGTTCTTTAACATTGGTAAACCTGTTTTTGAATTCTCAATAACTACTTTTCCTGCTGGTAAATCACATCCAGTACTTCTTTTGTCTTTTGAGAAATAATAGATAGTTTGTACTCTACCAGTTGATTTCAAGGTAACATCTTTAGAATTTAGATTATAAGTTCTACCTTTTGAATTTGTGTGCTCGTAAGCCATAGTAATAATTTTTTAGTTAATAATTTATTTTATGGTATAAATATAGTAAAATATTTCAATTGTTGACCTTTTTTATCTAGTAAGCAAAAAACACCTGTTGATAACCACTATTTTTGCTCATAATATTCTATTTGACTTATGATCGTCTTTTTTCTGTAAAATCTAAAACCACACAACCTAGGGGTACTTTTTAATATATTGACAATCAATAAGTTATGTATCATTATGAAAACATATTGTTTTTATATCAACACTAGGTTAAAGGTAATTATTATACCTGAAATGATAGTTAATAACTTTTAATGATATTATGGTGGAAAATTCCTCTTTTTTATCATATTTTAGGATGTTTGAACATTAATTTGCTAGATAAAATCGCTATTTCCTGAAATAATATTATGTATTTTTCATATTTTATACAATTCTTTTCCCCTCGAGCAGTTAATTAATTTATACTTTTGAAGCGATAAATTTAAACAATATGAAAAAGACTCTTATAACATTTATTATATCTATTTTCTTTGTGAATAGTTCGTTTTCACAGATTAATATTGAGTCTCAATTACAAGAATCAAGTAAATCTGCTATAATATGGCTCAATAATATAAATAGTGAAAATTATCCTCAAGCTTACACTGGTCTTTCAGATCAGATTACGACTAGATTTGATTCATTAGACTGGATATCTGGTGTGGATCAAATGATGGTTTCATTTGGAGAGTTTGGAGGAAGAAGAGAAGTAAGTAGAGAATTTAAAAGTAGTATGGAAGGACTTCCTGATGGATATTATGCGATATTTCAGTACGAAAGTAATTATAAAAACACTCTACAACATTCAGAACAATTAATATTACATCAGGATGACAAAAGAAACTGGAAAATCTTAGATTATAGTTATGAGTTTAAAGATGGAGAAGGATATATAGAAGAATAATCTTCTTACCTTACAAGCACTATATTTCCTGATTCAGTTTGTAATTGATGTTCATTTGGAATGTAATAAGTTACAACAAATACATAAACTCCAGATATTGCCTCTTCCCCATTATTTAAGGATCCATCCCACTCTCCCATCTTATAATATTCTTGGTAGGGGTTATTGTCATTGCATATATTCTTATCTGTAAAGTTATCTGTTAAAAATATTTCTTCAGATTCAAAGATAATGTCTACTCCCCATCTATTGTAGATCTTTAAATTAAAATCTATGAATTCTCCTAGTCCTAATAAATAGAAGTCATCATTACAATTATCTCCATTTGGTGTAAATATATCTGGATATAATAATTTATTCTCCGAAATAAGACAAACTGATGTAGAGGAAGAATCTTTACATAATCCTTTATTTTCTAGAAACAATGACACTTTAAAATTTCCTGTATCCTTATAAACATGGGTTGGATTTTCTCCATGAATATAAATTGATGTGGATCCATCTCCAAAATCCCAATAACAATTATTAGAAATCTCATTAGGATTAATTAGGCTTCCGTCTAAAAATTGAATTTCGCCATCTAATAACGATACACAGGACGTGTTATTAGCAAAGAAAGAAGCAAATACATTGTCGTATCCAGGGATGCTTACTGTGTCAGAAATCAAACAATTCGTATTCTGATCTACAACATCTACTCTGTAATTTCTATTTACATCTTGAGAAATACTATCTCCAGATGTAATTGGGTCTGTAGTCCATGAATATAAATAATTCCCAAGAGGTAAAGCTTCTACAGTAGCATACCCAATTTCACCATAACACATCTTTTCGGAAGTTGTAAAGCTTAAATCAAAAGTTGGTAATACAACTATTTGAATAGTATCTATATTATTATCAGAACAACCATCTACTGAGGTAACTATATAATTTGTTGTAGAAATTGGAGAAACGAATTGCTCGAAACTATTACTTAGAGCATTATTCCAACTAAAAGAATAGTTTGATGTTCCTCCACTTACGCTTACTCCAATTGATATAAGTTCACCTAAACAAATAGTATCTTTAGTGAAATAAGTTGAACTTACAAATTCATTATTTACAAATATAACGGTATCAATAGATTGTTCACAGTTACCTGCCCCATAAGTATAGGTAATATTGTGATATCCTGTTCCCGCATCAGATGGGTTAAAAGTGTAATTGTTTACTCCACTCCCACTTAAAACCCCTCCTAAGGGACTTACATTTATATTTATTATAGTATCTTTAAAACAATAGTAATTTTCAAATCCATCAAAACTTAAAATCGGATTATCATAAATTGTAATATTAAAAGTATCTGCACATCCATTTGGAGCCATATAACCTACCAAATGACTTCCTATTCCTAAGGAAGAAGGAGAGAATAAACCTATATTATTATTCACAAATCCATTTCCTCCCCAATATCCTCCTTGCGGATTCACATTTAAAATAATATCTGAAGAAGAGGAACAAATAAGTGTGTCAGTAAGAATGGAAGAAGGAAGTACTTTTATAATAAAATTATCTGAACAACTATTTGCGGTATAAGTAATCGTATGATTTCCAATACCGGCACTTCCAGGGCTAAACTCCCCCGGATAATTAGAAGATGTAATTCCATTTCCACTCCAGACTCCATTCCAAGGGGTTCTGGGGATCATATTCATATCTAATGTTTGTGTTCCACTATTACTACAAAGAATCAAAGTATCATCCTGAATATCTGTATCTACCACATTATAATATGCGGTATCTATACATCCATTTGCAGAGTATGTAAGAAGGTCCGAACCTAAACCTAATGATGGGTCAAATGTTCCTAATGTAGTATTTGTAATATGATTTCCTGTCCATACCCCTCCATTTGGAGCCCCTGCTATATTAAAAACTCCTTGAGTGGGACAAACAATCATGTCACTACCAGCATCAATTTCCTTTATAAAGACATCTACATAATCATCACAGCCTTGGATAGAGTAAATTAAGTTATGAGTTCCGTTAGAAGCAACAGATGTAAGTACATTTCCATCTGTAGTAACTGGACCTGAAAGAATTGCAAGTTTATCTACAGCCACATCAGATTGATAGTCCCCAGTTATCACCCTTAATCTGATTAAAACTTCAGTGCCATTATATTGAGAAAGATCAATTATAGCTTCATTCCATTGATTTCCCATATCACCTCCTTTCCAAAAAATACTCCAATTCCAACTCATCCCATTATCGGTAGAAACATCAACCGCGAAACTACCTTGACCTGCACCATATTGATGATACCAAAAATACAAAACAGGGTTGTCATAAGAGGATAAATTTATACATGGGCTAATAAGTGATGCTGTTTTAGCTGGAAAATTAGGACTTGAAGCCTCAGTATATATATAATGTAATCCTTCTAAGGCAGATTGAGGTCCAGTACCTCCAGAATTAGTGCCTCCACTCCATGTCTGCCAATCAAAATCATTTGTAGGATCTGGCGTCCATCCTCCGAAACCCATCTCCCAGCCTTGTTGATGAGGAAAATTAACAATTGGATTATTACAAGAACTTGGAAGTTGAGGATTATCTGGTAAAACTGACCAAATACCATTTGGAGGACTATATGAAAGTGGATATGTTCCGGACTGCTGGCAAAGAGCACTAGGTGCTTGAGTATTAACCCCTTCAACAGTTACATATAAAGTGTCCTTACATCCATTTGGGAGTGTGTAGAAAGCAGTAATTATGGTATTTACTCCTCCTACATTTATATCTCCATTTGCTTGTATACCGTTTCCTGACCATGTTCCACCTGGGGTAGTAAGTGAAGTATTTAAATTAAAAGTAGATGAGTTTGGACAAGCAGAAATATCATTCCCAGCGAATATCTCTAAGATAGTAACATCCATATTATCCGTACATCCTGTAAAACCATAGTCTACTGTGTAAGTTCCAGATATTAATCCATTAGGATTAAATGTTCCATTTATATTATTTGTAATTCCCGTACCAGACCAAGATCCTCCTAAAGGAGCAGCTACCAAATTAACTGGGTTTCCATTCTGACAAATACTTATATTATTCTGGGTTTGTGGAGGAGTAACTACATTTATAGTAATTGTATCGGAAGTTGGTAAAGAAGTTCCATTATCACTAACAGTTACTGTATACAGAGTTGTTGTTACCGGACAAACAGTCTGTACGCCAGGGCTATTGTTCCAGGCTGGATTCCAAACATAGTTATATGAGGTAGAGTCACCTCCTTCAACATTTACATATAAGTCTGCACAATCACCTAAACAAATTGTTGTATTATTTGCATCTAAATCTACTTGTAAAGGACAATCATTAACTACAAATTGTATGTTAGTTGATAAATCCCATATATTATTACAATCATCTGTAAAATAACTCTGAAAATAAATAGTATAAACACCACTTTCATTCAGTCCTGGATTGATGTTTAATTGAATTGTATTGGTAGAATCGTTTGTGCAATTTATTGCAGTTGCATTTACTGTTTGATTTATTTGTCCTCCTACATAAATTTGAGCAGTTGCTACCGAATCACAATGTATTAATTGGTCTAATTCAATATTAAAAACTGTTGTACTACAGCTAGCAGCAATTGGCAAACTTATTATTGGATCTGCTGGTATTGAAACATCTGTTTCCCACATTAATTCAAATCCTTCTTCCGCTATATTCTGATCAGAAATAAACCCAATTGTAACGCATCCTGAAGATACAATTTGAGGAGGTAAGTTTGTTCCTGAAAAAACTCCTAAGACAGGATAAGTATTGTCCGGACCATCATAAATGGTAACATAATCATTTATTAGTTCAGTAGAGAAAAAAGTAAAAGTAATTGTAATCTGAAGTGCATTTGTTGGACAGATTGTAAAATTGAAATTTTCATCATGAGAATACCAAGAAGGATTTAATGCGTTCGACTCACTATCTTTTAAGGTTCCTTCGCAATCGTATACCGTTAAATCTTGCATATTGTACTGTGCAATCATTAAGTTGCTAAATAAAACACAATATAATGCCAGATATTTTTTCATATTACCTACTTACAGAAATTAATGGTGTAGAAATGTCATTACTCCACTCTCCTTCCCTATCTTGTATACGCATAGTGAAAAATAAGGTTTCTAAATTTCCACTTCCAAGTATGAAAGGAGCGTCTATTTCTAGTTGTATTATTCCTTTTATTTCTAATTCATTATCCGGAGGATTTAAAGGAATAAGATGATAGTAATCAGCATTTGTTAATCTACTGTCTTTAACTTCTAACGAAAGATAATCAGGATCGTAAAAACCCATAAATCCTTCTGAATGTTCAAATTCTATTTCTACAATTATATTTTCCTGAAATTCTTGTAATGATATTGGTGATGTACTTAATAATGAAATATTGAAAAGAGAATCATCTTCTTTTTTGCAAGATGAAATAATAAAAACTAAAAGTGAAATAAACAATATCTTTTTCATTATAATATTTCAAATGTAAAATGTCTAATAAATTGATATGAACTTCCATTGTTAGGTATTTCAGTTACCTCATTAACATCATCCTTAATATAAATCTTAAAAAACATCTCATCACCAGATACTAATGAAGAAATATCATATGTGATTTTATGATAATATTCCACAGTCTGACTTACATAATATCCGATTTCCATTAAAGGTGTATTAACTACCGTTAATGATAATTCTGGTTTGGAAGAGAAATCAAATAAATTATCAGAAAATTTAACTTTGTTATATGAAAGATCTGTTGGAGATAGATTGTCATCAACAACCGAAAACCAAATCTCCAAGGAATTTGTTCCTGGAGGAACAAGTACTGTTCCTCTTGACCCATCTCTAGGGAGAGCGTTATTACTTCCGCTAACAAAGGCGACTACTCCTTGCATCTCTGGTTTGTTATTTGGCAATATAGCTTCATTCCCAAACATGTCAGGAGCTCCATTTTCTATCCATGTTTTTATATTAGAAATATGTTCTTCCTTTTCTAAATGCCAAATATGTTTCTGATTTGGGTCATAGACAATATCTGCTGTTAATGGCATTACCTGAGAATTTGCATCAAAAGTTGATGTTCCATTTGCATCTGCTAATAAACGGGCATAAAGGACACTTTCAGATGGGTTTCCAGCTTTCACTCTATATTGATAGCTTCCATTAGGATTATTCTTTATTACGGGATGATAAACTAGAGTATTATAAGAACTTTCTATAGTTCGAAAATCTGGCTCAAAAGAACCATCATGACAACCTGCATTTGCACAAGTTGGCAAAAATATATCATTATAAATAGAAGCGAAATTAGTAGGATCTGAAAAATAAATTGTTGTATCTAACTCTGGAGGATACAAATTTGGATTGTCATAAGGATTTATTTTTTCCTTTTGGCAAGAGAAAAAAGAGATAATAATTAACAATAACAATAATATTCTCTTCATCTTAAATTAAATCAAACAAGGAGTTATTGTTATACACCAATCCAGAGTTAATTACATCATCTTTAAATCCTAAAATCTCTGCAATTGTAGGAGTAATATTCACTATATCTCCTACTCCATTGGATTCACTTCCTATAATTGAATTACTGTCAATACCAGGTCCAGCAATTAAATTAAATATCCTTCTGGAATTTGCATCTGAATGATCATAACCCCAAAATGCATTTGCATCTTTTATGTTGTTTGGTTCTAAATTTCTTCCGTGTTCCGGAGAAACAATAATTGATGTATTGTTTGCCATTTCAGGAATCTGATTTTGAATATAATCCCAAAGATGTCCAACAGCATGATCTGCTCCATGAAGAGATTTCAGATAACTCGTAAAGTTTGCATGACAACTATCCACATTTGAAAGGTAAACTACTGTTAAAGTTGGTTTGAATCTTTTCATTACCTCACAAGCGTATCCGATAGTTTGTCCATCTCCACTAGCAGCATATGGAGGATGTGCTACTGTTCCATTTTCTTTCTTTACAAACATATCTTTTACAAATTGTTTAATCTCTGCTTTTTCCTCAATTGTATTACCAATATCTGGTAAGGCATTTCCTTGAGAATACCAAACATTGTCTAAAAAGTATTTCATTTTGTACATTGGGTCCAACTCATCATCAGGATGATATATTTTAGCATTTTTAAGATGTTTTTCTCCATCATCACCAAAAGTAATAGTAGGTGCTAAAAAATTTGCTCCATATTGAGAACCATAACTTTCGTGTTCGCTATAATCTAATAGAGGAATTGAATTTCCAATTCCATTACCAACAAACCATGTTTTTGTAGCTTTTTCACCTTGGTGTCTTCTTAAATATTCGAAAATAGTTGGCCTTAATGGTTTTACTCTTAATCCTTGAGAATACATATAATTACCAGTAAGTAGAGTGTTTACACCTGAATAATGTCCTACTGTAGAAGCATTAACTTCTTTAAATAAAGTTCCTTGCTGTTGCAGAGTTTGAGAAAGTAATTTAGGAATTGGAACATTCTCGTTATTAGAATTATTTTCTCCATAAACCAATTTGTCTGTTGGTGCTGCTCCGTCTAATAAATTATACATAATATTCCCAGATGATGGATAGTCTTGACTCCCATCTAAATATTGTTGTAAAACAGATTCTTGCTGACGAACTCCTCCAGCAAAAGCAATAAATACGACATGATCTGCCATTCTATTTCCTGTAGCGGCAAATAATCTTCCGCTAGGCAATATAAAAGGAATAGAAAGTGCTGCTCCTCCTAAGGTAGATTTTTTTATAAAGGTTCTTCTTTTCATATTAATAATATTGATATTCGTTAGACAAAGAAAATGCCATATATACCATTTCGGCACTTACATTAGGATGAGATTCGAAAAAAGAAAGAAAGAACTCTCTTTCTGCTTCTGTTATATCTCTTACAAAAAATCTTTTATATGTTTCTTCAATAAACAAATCCAAATCATCTCTCATTAAGGAATCGGAAGGTATAATAACACCACCTTTATTCATAAAGTTTGAAAGGATAATTTCGTGAGCTACTTGTTTATCTCCAATAGATTGTATACATCTATCAATTTCAACTAATTCGTTAGCAGAGAGCGCTTGTTGAAACAAATTAGCATGTACAATTGATATATACTGATTAGTACTTTTTAGTTTATTCTTATTTGCATTATAAGATGTTGCATTCACCTCATTTAACTCATACACATCATCCTTTTTACAAGATGAAAATAGTAGTGGAAAACACAGTGAAATTATCAATAGTTTTTTCATATTTTTAATTTTAGTCAAAATGTGCATATTCATCACTACTCATAATAATTCTTTGTATTTTCTGATAATCGTTGTTTATAATTAAATCATTCATCAATTCATCTTTCTCTTGAGCTGTCGCTTCTCTCCCTAAAAATGTAATGTATGTCCAATTCACTAATCCTTCATAAAATTCATCTGAATTACAAATTATATCTGCCATATCAAACTTAGAGTTTCCAGAGCTCCCCATCAGTAACTGAGTAGAGTTATCATCAATCATTAACTTACACTCATTAAATTCATAATCAGTAGGAAATCGAAACAAGAGGTTGTCAAAAACAGCATTTATATAATTAAAGGTATTCATATTGATATCATCATATATAGAATTGTAAATCATCCTTTTGTGGTATTCTATTATTGAAATAGTTCCGTTCAAATATTGTTTTTCTGATTTTATAATATCATTTAATTTATTGTATTCCAGCATCTTTTTATTTGCATCTATCATGTTTCCTCCTAAAGAATCATTCAGATAAGATTGATACCAGTTCGCATTTTCACTATTTATATAAGCATTTGACGCTCCTTCAATCAATCTTACTTTTACCATATCGTAAAATCTGTGGAAATAAGCTATTTTATAAGAAGAATCACCAACTACAAAATTAGTGTCATATTGTAACTTATAGAGTAAAGTGTCTCGACTTCCTATTGAAACATCATTGTTTCTTAAAAATTGAACATCATTTATCATTTCATCATCTAAAGGCTCTCTTCCTAATAAATCAATATATGCACGGTTCACATAGTTTTCTAGAAGTAATGTTGGAATTTCATCATAATAAGGAGCATTATTATCTGGTATAATATTATCTTTTTTACATGAAGATGTAAAAAATAAAAGAACTAAAATATAGACAATATTTTTACACATAAATTATTCAAAGATCACTATTTGGTTAAATGTTCCTTTATCGTTTTCTATTCTTAAAATATAGGATCCTTTTGTTATTTTTTCAGAATCAATCACAATAGAATTTGCAACTTCTATTTCTTGTAATATTAATTTTCCTTCTATACTTAAAACAGAAATGGTGAAAATTTCGCTATGAGGTAAGTCAACATAGAACTTATCTGAGGCAGGATTTGGATAAATATTAATTTCAGAAAATATTTCAGAATGCGTACCACCCATAATAACAGTACAAGAATCAGCTATACATGCTGCCATTGTTGAGTACACTGCCATTACATACGTTTGTCCCAAGGTATAATTTCCAGGACCTACACATGTAGTAACTCCAGGGTTTATTCCTCCCATGCAAGCAAAATTTGTAGTAAGATTACAAGAATCTACAGTAACAAATATTTCTCCTCTTCTGTCACAACCATTAACATCTATACCTTCAACAATATATGTAGTAGAACTATTAGGATTATCATGGATCATATGCGTTGTGTCTCCTGTAGGCACCCAAACTATATTTGTTAAAGGAGTGTTCCAAAATTCCAAAGTAATAGTATCCCCTAAGCAGATAATAGGAGGAGATGGCGTTGAATAAATTGGGATGTCTTGTACCGAAACCGTAAAGCATGCTGAGTCTACACATCCAGTTGAATCTGTTGCTACAACACAATATGTTCCAGGTGTTGTAACTGTTAGTAGATGTCCTGTTTGACCGGTTGACCATTGATAAGACACAAATGGATTAGATGAAGCCGAAGGAGATGCTTCTAAAATATGTGGATTACCCCAATTACAAATAATAGAATCTCCATCAATCTCTACTTCACAAGTAGAAGGCTGAGTACATGGTAATAATTGACCATTTGGACCAATAGCAGATGTATAAGTAAATATTCCCTGCTGCATAGCCATACAAGGATTACTGTATTGCGCTCCATCACATCCACAGACAGGATCAAATTGCATAGTGCAAGGCCCTACTCCTCCAGTAGGAATACAACTTTCACAAATTGTAGTATCACAACCTGTCATAATATCAGTAATGGTTACACACCAACCTGAGTAAAAAGGTTTCTGACTGGAAGAGCCCACTGGCGTACCATCATTCCATCCATAAGTATATTGCGACATGCCATTAACAGATGCATGCATCATTATGGGAGGTGCTGAATAAGGAACAGTAACTACTGCACCAACAAGTGTGCATGGAACTTGTCCGTATGTACATAGTGTTAAAAATAGTAATGATAGGATGAGTATAGATTTTTGCATGATAAAGTGATTTTATTATTTGGTAAATTTAGTTAATTTAATTGATTTTTACAAATCAGATAATTTAATTATGATCTCTAGTAAAAACTAGATTCCCATTATTTTCTTCAGTAAAGATATAATTCAAATTATCAAACCTTTTAATTTTATCAATTGATGAAATCTTATTTTTGATAATATAATTACACATCTCCCCTCTTGCTCTTTTTGCGTAAAAGGAAATGACTTTTGATTTTCCATTTTTCATATCTTTAAAAATTGGTGTAACTATAGGTATAGGGATTTGTTTTTTATTAATTACCTTAAAGTATTCTTCAGAAGCAAGGTTTACTAAAAACTTATCTTCTTTTATCTCATTTAACAATTGACCTGTTACAGATTCCCTCCAAAAATCATATAAATTACTATCATCTCCTATTTTTAATTTTGTTCCCATTTCTAGTCTGTATGGAAGAATTAAATCAGATGGTTTTAATATTCCGTACAATCCGGAAAGTATCCTTAGTCTATTATTTGCAAAATCAAAATCAGATTTATTAAATTTATCTATTCTCATATTTTGATATACCTCTCCTTTAAAAGATAACAACGCTTGTTTCGATTCATTTTTCGGAAATGGAAATTTCCAATTATCATTTCTCTCTTTATTAAGGATTCCCAGATTTGAGCTTATTTTCATTAACTTAGAAAGCTGCAGATCAGAATAAGAAGATAATTCTTTCATTATAATCTTAGATTTTTCTGAGAAAACAAATGTTGAATTCTCAAGAAAAGTCTTCTCACTAGAGAAGTCTATTTTTTTTGCAGGAGAAATAAGTATTTTCATTTATTGTATTTTTGCAAAGCTAAAATAATAGTTATGAATCAATTATTTGTACGTAATAAATTTTTTATTCTTCATGTAATGGTTATTATCCTTGGATTTACGGGGATACTAGGAAATGAGAGTTTTATTAAACTGGAAAACTTAAATGACGAAATACAATCTAGCGCTCTGGTATTCTATAGAATGTTAATCACCTTTATTGTTCTATTTATTTTTATCTCGATTAAAGATAAACTCTGGGACATTAAATTAAAAGATTTAGTTGAAATTTCTTTTATTGGATTTATTGTTGGTCTTCATTGGATTTTCTTTTTTGAATCAATACGTGAACATACTGTAATTGGAGTTATTTGTCTATCAACCTCCTCTTTATTCACCTCTATTATAGAACCTATAGTTCTTAAAAGAAAGATTAGCCAACATGAAATATTATTAGGGGTTATTATTATAGTATCTATCTGTATTATGTGGTGGAACACAATAGATCTATCAATAGGAAAAGCGTATTTATATGGAATTATTTCATCATTATTAGCAGCTCTATTTACGGTGCTTAATGCGAAATATGTTCATAAGATTTCTTCAACAAAATTATGTACAATTGAAATGTTTAGTGGGTCAATACTTGTAGCTGCATACATCCTTCTATTAGGACATTCAGAAGTGTTTTTATTTAAAATTGAATCAAGAGATTTAATATACTTGTTAATATTATCAATTATTTGTACTGCAATGATTTTTGTTCTAATGACAGAGATAATGAAATACATCTCTCCTTATACATTAGTAATGGCTATCAATTTAGAACCAGTATATACCATTGTATTATGTTTTATTTTATCTGGATTCTACCCTCTTCTGAAACATGAAATACAAGATTTGAATATCTATTTCTACATAACAGCGTCCTTTATGATTATATCTACAATCTATCTAAATTATCATTTTAAAAAGAAAGTAATTTTGAATAAAATATAAGTTTGGATATTACGTTTCCTTTATTAAATTTGCGAAAACAAAAAATATGATTAAATACATCTTCACATTATTATCTATCTTTATTTTATCTAATTCCTATTCTCAACAGATAAATCTTCTTAAATCAAATGAGAATAATGCATATGAGATAAAAGGTGAGATTATTGGATTGCAAGATACGTCTGTAATGTTAGCATATTATTTTGGAGGAAAACAATATGCTACCGATACTGCATTTTCTAAAAATGGAAAGTTCATCTTTAAAGGTGATGAAACTTTAGATGGAGGTATGTATCTGATAGTTTTACCAAATCAACAATATTTTGATTTAGTTATTTCTGAACAACAGTTTTCTTTCAAAACAAATTTAAATTCACTGGTAGAAAGTATGGAATTTACAAATAGTAAAGAAAATACTCCGTTTTATAATTATTTAAAATTTATTACAACTCAACAAAAATTAGTTTCACCTTTAAGAGAGAAACAAAAAACTGCATCAGAAAAAGAAAAAGAAGCTATAAATAAAGAGATTATAAAGATCGATACAGAGGTAAAAGAATTTAAAGATCAGTTTGAAGAAGAATATTCTGATATCTTTTTCACTAAAGTAATAAAGGCTACAACTGAGCCGGAAATACCAGCAGCTCCGAAAGAGTTAAGCAAGGAAGAAAAACAAATATTCCAATTTGAATACTACAAGGAACACTATTGGGATAATGTAGATTTTACAGATGAAAGAATCTTAAAGACACCTATATTTTTCAATAAGATGGATACTTATTTGAATAAACTTACTGTTCAGCATCCAGATTCTATTTCTAAATCTTCAGATGTAATAGCTATACTTTCCAGACAAAACAAAGATATATTTCAATACGTAGTGTCGTACATTACTTCTACTTACGAAAGATCAAAAATAATGGGTATGGATGCTATATTTGTTCATATGGTAGAAAATTATTACATGACTGGTGAAGCGGATTGGGTGAAAGAAAAACAACTTGAAAAAATTGAAGAAAGAGCAGAAAAAATTGCTCCTAACTTAATTGGAAGACCCTCTCCTCCATTTTTAAATCAACTTGGTATTCCATTTATGAAAGATACAAATGGAATCATCCATAAATTATATGATGTAGAGGCAAAATATACATTATTGATATTTTTTGGTCCTGATTGCGGACATTGTAAGAAAGAATTACCTAAAGTAAAAAAAGTAGTAGATTCATTAACTGCAGCTCCAAAGTTTCTAAGTTCTCATAAATCTGTAGATGTAAAGGTATATGCAGTACAAACTGAGTTTGACAAAAAGAAATGGGAAAAATTCATTGTTAAC
>Ga0209252_1000560_pt1 | contig 28196 bp, 28 predicted proteins | sample SaaInlV_135m_DNA_3_FD_184673 | JGI IMG/M metagenome (GOLD analysis project Ga0209252, IMG submission 184673) | Marine microbial communities from expanding oxygen minimum zones in the Saanich Inlet - Saanich Inlet SI074_LV_100m_DNA (SPAdes) (version 2) | ecosystem: Environmental > Aquatic >... | reverse complement strand
GTGATACTAATCAAAATGGTTTGGTTACTTTAATTATTGGAGATGGAACTTCCTCCGATAATTTCTCGTCGATTGATTGGTCTACGGGACAATATTTTTTAAAGGTTGAAGTCGATCCATTAGGTGGCAGTAATTATTTAATTGAAGATACTTCGCAGCTTTTAAGCGTGCCATATGCTTTGTATTCAGGAAATAGCTTAAAGCTAACAGGCAATGATTATATAACGCTAAACAATCAAGAATTAACTATTGGTCAAGTAGACTTAATGGATGATGTAACAGGAACTTTGCCTATTGTCAATGGAGGCACGGGCTCAACATCAGCTCCTATGATTAGTGTTATTACAGTTGAAGATGCCGCAGCAGCGAGAAAAATTTTAGAGCTAGGGACGGCTTCAATTAAAAACGAGATAGATTTTTTATTAAGCTCTACAACAATTATAACCGCTGAACAAGCAACAAAGCTTGATGGTATTGCGACAAGTGCGAACAATTACTCATTACCTGACGCAACAGCTTCCGCACTTGGAGGAATTAAAGTGGGGACAAATTTAAGCATAGACGGAGATGGGGTATTAAGTTCTACAAACACAACTTATAGTGTTGGCGATGGTGGTTTGACAGAGAATGACTTTACAGATGCGTTAAAGACAAAGCTTGATGGCGCTGTTCTGATTACCACTAATCAAACAGTTGCAGGAGAAAAGACGTTTACTTCAACAATAACAGGAATTAGTATTGATGGTTCGGGTGATTTAACAATGGGGACAGTTACTATGACAGGATTTTCTGTTGATGCTGATGGAGATGTTGTTGCGAAGTCTTTAGACACAAAAGATTTGTCGGCAAACGGAAAAGTCATTACACCTTCCGGAACAACGGGGAATCAAACAATTAATTCAATGGCAGGTTCAGTCAACTTTGGATCGTCAGACACATCTGTAAGAGTTACAAATTCATATGTCGATGAAAATTCTGTTATTCTATTAACGAAAGGATCACAAGGAACAAGCGGAGGAACCCCTGAAAGAAAGCTATGGGCTGTCCCTAACAGCTCGGGTTATTTCGATATTAATGTGGATTTTAACTATGGCAATGAAACAAAAATGTTTTTTCTAGTGATAAATTAACTTAGATTTTAATAAAAATCTTTCTTTTATACATTTCTAAAATAATTATATAAATAAAAAATGTATAAAAAAGAGCCCATATCAATGAAAAAATTTGTGGGTCTATTCCAGTTGAAATTCCAAAATTCATCCAAGCTTGCTGAATCCCTTCACCATTAATAATAGGCAAATGAAAAAGCCTTCCAAGGATAGAATGAAGGACATAGGCGAATATGGCATTAGACCCAAAGACAATTCCAAACTTTGTGTAGGATTTAGTTTTTTTATGATCGATAATCCACATGCAAGAAGCTAAAAAAATCATGGCGAGTCCTGAAGTAAATAAAACATAAGAGCTAGTCCAGATATGTTTGTTTATAGGGAAACTAAAATCCCAAACCATACCTAGGCCCAGGACAATACTTCCCGCTAAATAAATAAGTATGATTTTATCTTTTAAAGACTTGGATTTATTTAAAATAAGATGACCGCAAAACATGCCTGAAATACCTGTAGCAATGGCAGGAATAGTGCTAAACAACCCTTCAGGGTCCCAAGTTTTTTGATAAAGTCTTCCTGGAGTAATGAATCGATCTATCCATGCCGCAAAATTGTTTCCGGGTTCTAAAATTCCAGCTGCTGAGCTATCAAAAGGGACTTTGATCATAAAAAACCAGTAAATCAATAGACAGAATACCCCAATCCAGATTTGCTGGGAGGGCTTAGTATTTAAATAAATAATGGCACAGAAAAAATATACTAAGGCAATTCTTTGAAGAACTCCAGCAATTCTAACGCTGCTAAAATCAAAGTTTGGAAATACAGCAAGGAAAATTCCAATTCCAAAGAGTATCACAGTTCTTTTAGAGATTTTTAGATATGTTGAAAAATCAGTTTTTTCAATTTTAGATAATGAAAGAGTGATGGAAACCCCTACTATAAATAAAAAAAAGGGGAAGACTAAATCGGTGGGCGTTACACCATGCCACTCAGCATGTCTTAATGGAGCAAATACATATTTCCAACTGCCGGGGTCATTGACAACGATCATTGCCGCGATAGTAAATCCTCTAAAAAAGTCTAAAGAAATTAATCTAGAATTCATCTCCTTAAATTACAATTTTTTTTATAATCCTAGCCCCTTAATGTCTTCTGCTTCAGAAGGCAGGTTATTTGTAGGTTTTATTGCGTCACAATCAAGAGGAATATTCAAAACTTCAGGGACTAGAAAATCTTCTTTTGAAACACCAAGGCCCTCATTTTCATAACACTTTTTCATATACATTCCCCATATAGGCAGAGCCATAGTCGCTCCTTGTCCATAGGCGATTGTTTCAAAATGAGTCGCTCTGTCTTCTGCGCCTACCCAAACTCCTGTGACTAAATTAGGAACCATTCCCATGAACCACCCATCGCTTTGATTTTGAGTTGTTCCTGTTTTCCCTGCAATTGCATTTTCAAAAATATAAGGATAGCCTGTAACTACATCTTTATAAACTGGGGTTCTTTCCTCTTCTGGAATATCATGGCGCAGTCTAGCTCCTGATCCAAACTTAGTAACACCTTCTAAAAGATTAACCGTGACATAGGCGGATTCTTCACTAAGAACATCTTTAGTTTCAGGAACTGCCTGGTATAAAAGAGTTCCATTTTTATCTTCAATTCTGGAAATCATTGTGGGTTTTACATAAATTCCTTGATTAGCAAATGCGCCATAGGCACCTACCATTTCGTAGACACTTAAATCAGGTGTTCCAAGAGCAATTGCCGGAACATCAGGAATGAAAGATTCTATACCCAGGCTTCTGGCTAAATCAGCAACAGGCTTAGGTCCCACTTTATCCATTATTTGAGCGCTTATGGTATTTTTTGAATTAGCCAAAGCATTTTTTAGGGTTCTCATTCCTCCATATTTGTCGCTAGAATTGGTTGGACACCAAGGTTCAGGATTTCCATATTTATTAGGTTCAATACAGTAAATAGCGTCTGGAAGGGAATCACAAGGCGATAATTTTAACTGATCAATTGCAGTGGCATATAAAAATGGCTTGAAAGTAGAGCCGATTTGTCTTTTTCCCTGTTTTACATGATCGTATTGAAAATGCCTATAGTTTATTCCTCCAACCCAGGCTTTTACATGTCCAGTTTGAGGTTCCATAGACATCATTCCCACTTGCATAAAGTGTTTATAATATCTTATAGAGTCAATGGGCTTCATTATGGTATCAATATCTCCTTTCCATGAAAAAATAGTCATCGGTACTTCAACCTGAAATGAATCAAACACTTCTTCTTCAGATTTTCCTGAATTTCTCATTTTCCTCCATCTTTCAGATCGTTTCATTGCTCTTTTAAAAATCATTTCCTCCTGCTCTTCTTCAATTTCTAAAAATGGAGCTGTAGGATTTAACTCTTCAGTATTTTGTTTAAAAAATTCTTCTTGAAGATTGGCCATATGGAGTTTTACAGATTCCTCAGCATATTGTTGCATTTCATAGTTTATGGTAGTATAAATTTTTAAGCCATCTATAAATAGATTATACTTTGAACCATCTTCTTTTGTATTCTCCTTAGTCCAGCCTTTCATAAATTGCTGAAGGTATGCTCTAAAATAAGTAGCTAATCCTTCTCTGTGTGATTGAGGGGTATAATTAATTTCTAAAGGAAGTTGTTTTAAGGAATCTAACTGCCTGTCATTTAAATGGTTGTTTTTTCTCATCTGACCAAACACTACATTTCGTCTTGACTTGACAAGTTCAGGGCGCCTTAAAGGATTATAATAGGAAGAATTTTTTAGCATTCCCACTAGAACAGCAGATTCTTCTATCTTTAAACTATCAAGCTCTTTATCAAAATAAATATTGGAAGCAGATTTTATGCCGTCTCCATTGTATCCAAAATCATAGATGTTTAGATACATAGTTATTATTTCTTCCTTAGTATATTGTTTTTCAAGTCTTACTGCAAGCACCCACTCTTTTGCTTTTTGAGAGATGGCTTCGAAAATATTCTTTGAACGAACGCCCACAAATAATTGCCTTGCAAGTTGCTGAGAAATTGTACTGGCTCCTCCTCTCTTATTAAGAAATACAATTGCCCTAACGGTAGCCTTAAAGTCTATTCCTGAATGGCTATAAAACCTTTCGTCTTCTGTTGCGATTAGAGCATCTATTAATTGCTGGGGAAGTTCATGGTATTTTATTGGGGTTCTGTTTTCTCCAAAATGAATTTTTCCTAAAACTTTATTGTCGGATGAGATAATTTGACTTGCTAAATTAGTGTTTGGGTTCTCTAATTGCCTAAAATCAGGCATCTCTCCAAGCCTTCCTGTTGAGGCAGAGTAGAAAAGCCCAAAAAGACTTGCAAAGCCAATAATAAAGATTGTCCAAATGCTATAATAGTATAGCCTATATTTTTTTGGTAATCCTTTGTTTTTTTTCATTATTAATTATTCCTTTCTTCAATTAAAAGACCCAAGCCTAGAATTCCTTCTAAATTAACAATAGGCTCAATACGTCCGTTGAGCCTCATAGAAGTTCTTACTTTTAAGCTATAATCAACGTTTTCTTTTAGACTAATCTTGTCTAAAAAAGGAAGTTTATGCTCTATTAAACTAAGCTTTTTATTCCCAAGCCATTGCCCGTTAGCTTTGCTTAATAAATATTCTAGAGTGTCTTTTTTGATTAATATATTGTCAGCTTTTAATTCTGTAATTAAAAAAATATTGGCATATTCATAACTGTTACTATGTCTTAAAATTAAGAATATGTTTTTAGGATTTTGATCGCTTATAAAACTAAACTCAGCAGATTCTGAATTTTTCCACCCACCAGTGAACTCATTAAATTCCAAGAAATAAGGACTAGAGCATGATCCCAAAAATAAAATAGATAAAAGGAAAAAAAGAAACTTTTTGATTTTCATAACTCTCGTATTATGCTTTTTTCCAAATTTTTCTTTTATTACGGTTTTTCTTTTTATAGTCAAAACGCGTTAAACTGTCTTGCCCAACGACATTTTCAAAACTAACATCAGAAGACGTTTCATAAATAGTGTATTGCTCTAAACTTTCAATTTTTTCTCCTTTGGCATTGATTTTTAAAATTTCTTTTACATTATCAACACTGAGCTGATGCCAATCAACACTGTCATTTTTATAAACAAACCATAAAAGGCCTTTAAAAATATCTATTTTTTGACAATAGGCAATTCCTTTTTCAGTCAATATTTTTGAATTAGATTTAGGAAAATCCTTTAAAGCTTCCTGATAAAAATCAAGCTCGTAGTTTAAACAACATTTTAATTTTCCACACTGACCTGCTAATTTTTGAGGGTTTAAGGACAATTGCTGATATCTTGCAGCAGAAGTGGTAACTGATCTAAAATCGGTGAGCCAAGTAGAACAACAAAGTTCTCTGCCACAAGATCCAATTCCTCCAAGCCTAGAGGCCTCTTCTCTTAGTCCAATTTGTTTCATTTCAATTCGCGTATTGAATTGTCTAGCCATATCACGTATGAGTTGTCGAAAATCAACTCTTCCAGGAGCAGTATAATAAAAAATAGCTTTACTATCGTCTCCCTGAAACTCAACGTCAGATATTTTCATTTTTAATTTCAATGAGATGGCTAATTCTCTAGATTTTTTTTTAAAATCTTCTTCTCTCCCTCTAGCTTTAGTCCATATATCAATATCTTTTTGAGTAGCTTTTCTTATAACTCGTAGAAATTCATCTAATTTTTTAGTGATTTTTTTCTTTTTTAGCTGGATAGCAATAAGGCCACCTTTTAATGTGACAAAACCTATATCATATCCTTTTTCGGCTTTTACTGCAACTAAATCTCCAATTGAAATAGGTAAATTTTCATAGTTGTCATAGTATTCTTTTCTTCCGTTTTTGAACCGCACTTCTATTAGTGTAGACCTCCCATTTTCATTAACTGTTTCCATATTAGAAAGCCAATCAAAAACAGTTAATTTATTACACCCATCTGTTCCGCATGTTCCGTTGTTTTTACATCCACCAGGCACCCCGCTTGAATTACTACTACAACTTGAACAGCCCATAGATGATGATTGTGATTTAAAGAATTTAAAGTTAGGTAATTTAAGCTGCTAACTCAAAACTATTATGAAGATGTTTTTTTAAATTTTAACACTTCTGATCGACCTTTTTTAAAGATCTTATTACTATTGCCTTTCCCTTTTCTTAAGTGCTTTTGCTGCTCAAAAGGCAAAGCGTTTATTTTTTGACAATCAATAGAACAACAAGCGTCATATTTTGTAGAACAACTTTTACATTGAATGAATAGCAAATGACACGCTTCATTAGCGCAGTTTACATGCTCATTGCTTTTTTCACCACATTGATGACAGTTAGAAACAATCGTGTTGGTTATAACTTCACTTCTTCTTTGGTCAAACACAAAGTTTTTACCTAAAAATTTATTTTCAATTCCTTGATCTTTAACTTGGCGGGCATATTCTATAATTCCCCCATCTAATTGATAGACCCTATCATAACCTTTATGTTTTAGAAAAGCGCTAGCTTTTTCACATCTAATACCGCCTGTGCAATACATCACAATATTTTTAGATTTTTTGTGCTCTTCAAAAGTTTTTTCAATTATTGGCAAAGACTCTCTAAAACTATCAACGTCAGGCAAAATTGCTCCTTGAAAATGGCCAATCTCACTTTCATAGTGATTTCTCATATCAACTAATAAGGTTTCGTGACTTTCAATCATTTTGTTAAAATCCTTGGCATTTAGATGTTCCCCATTGTTATTTAAGTCAATATTAAGCGAATCCAACCCATCAGCAACAATATTTTTTCGAAGTTTTATTTTTAATTTTAAAAAAGAAAAGTTATCATGCTCAATAGCTATGTTTAACCTGACATTATTTAAAAAGGTTATTTGATCTATTGTTTTTTTAAATTTTTCAAAATTTTCAGACGCAACAGAAAGCTGAGCATTAATTCCCTCTTTTGCTACATAAATTCTTCCAAGTACATCGAGCTCGCTCCAGTTAATATAAAGATGATCTCTGAATAGTTCACAATTTTTAATTATATGGTATTTGTAAAAAGAGAGTGTAAGGCGTTTGCCGCCAGCTTTCTTAATTAAAGCAGCTCTTTGTTTGGCACTTAGCTTATTATACAATTCCATTTAGAGATTGATTTTATATATAAAAGCGAAAATAATATTTTAAAATTTCTTAGCAAAAATCAAATGTTTATTGCTATGAGATAATTTAAATATATTGTACTTTAGCTTGCAACCTAATTCAATCAATTCATGAGCACAGACAAAGATTCAAAACTAAAAGCACTTCAATTAACACTTGATAAATTAGACAAAACTTACGGCAAAGGAACAGTCATGAAAATGGGAGATATTGTTGTAGAAGAATTGGAATCTATTTCTAGTGGATCTTTGACTTTGGATCATGCTTTGGGAGTGGGTGGATACCCTAAAGGAAGAGTCGTTGAAATATATGGTCCAGAATCATCTGGGAAAACAACTTTAACTCTTCATGCTATTGCTGAATGTCAAAAAGCAGGAGGAATAGCAGCTTTTATTGACGCCGAACATGCTTTTGATAGGTATTATGCTCAGAATCTTGGAGTGGATATAGATGAGTTAATTATATCACAACCTGATAACGGAGAACAGGCATTAGAAATTACAGATAATTTAATTCGATCCGGTGCAATAGATATAATAGTTATAGATTCTGTAGCAGCTTTAACTCCAAAAAGCGAAATAGAAGGAGAAATGGGAGATTCTAAAATGGGACTTCACGCCAGATTAATGTCGCAAGCTCTACGTAAATTAACTTCTAATATTAGTAAAACTAAGTGTACGGTAATGTTTATTAATCAGCTTAGAGAAAAAATTGGAGTTATGTTTGGAAACCCTGAGACAACTACAGGCGGAAATGCATTAAAATTTTATGCTTCAATTAGACTTGATATCAGAAGATCTACTCAAATTAAAGACACAAACGGAAACGTCCTTGGTAATAAAACGAGAGTTAAAGTGGTAAAGAATAAGGTTGCCCCTCCTTTTAAATTAAGTGAATTTGACATCATGTATAGTAAAGGGATTTCTAAAATGGGAGAGATTATAGATTTAGGAGTTGAACACGGAATAATTGACAAAAGTGGATCTTGGTTTAGTTATGGAGAAACAAAACTTGGTCAAGGAAGAGATTCTGTGAAAGCTATTCTTACGGATAATCCAGATCTTTGTGATGAGCTAGAGGAAAAAATAGTAGAAGCGCTTAAGGTCTAATCATCCAAATCATTCCACAGTAAATCAAACACTTGTTGCTTGAGAGTTTCGCGATCATTTTCTCCTAATCCTTTAGTGCTTATATGATTATGAACCCTAACTCTTAAAAATCCTGGGCCCCCAACAAAATGATTATAAGCAAAGTGATAAGGATATCTTTTTTCACAATCTAAAAAAGACATAGGAACTATAGGCATTTGAAAATCAGTAGAGAATCTAAAGACTCCGTTTTTAAATGGAGCAAGTTTAATTTCTGGACCAAAGACTGCGCCTTCAGGGAATATGCATATTCCTAACCCTTGACTTAACCTTCTCTCGGCATGGCCATAAACAGCTTTTCTGCTCTTTGAGCTATCTCTATCTACCATAATGGCAACTCTTTTATAGAAATACCCAAAAATAGGCAGCTTAATGAGTTCTTTTTTTCCAACAAAAACAAAGGGTATTTTACTAACTTTTAGCATCAGCATGACATCAATCATACTTTTATGATTGGCCGCCAACATATAGTTCTGCCCTTTTATAAAGGGCTCTTGATATTCTATTTTTGGAATTAAACCCATACCATATAAAATAATATTGGCCCAAATATTTCTAGCGACCCAAAAAAATTGGGGATACCAAGTTTCTTTAAGTGTTAAAACAAAAAAAACAGGAAGAAGAATTATAATGCCTGAACCAGCTAATATGTAGAACCACACATTGTAAAGTCCACACAAAATCATTTTTATAATTCTTAGCATAAATGTAAAAGTAATTAAATGAGCGATATGTTTTTTAAATCTATTACTTTTGTTTATAATAACAATTACATGTCAAGAATTTTAACAGGGGTTCAAAGCACAGGAACCCCCCACTTAGGTAATATTTTAGGAGCGATTATTCCTGCTATAAAAATGTCTAATGATTCAAAAAATGAATCATTTTTATTTATTGCAGACATGCATTCTTTAACTCAAATAAAGGACAAAGACACTTTAAAAAACAATACATATGCCACTGCAGCAGCTTGGCTATCATTTGGATTAGACATTAGTAAAACTGTTTTTTACAGACAAAGCGATGTGCCAATTGTTACAGAACTTTCATGGATTTTATCTTGCCATTTTCCATACCAGAGATTAACATTAGCCCATTCTTTTAAAGACAAATCGGATAGATTAAAGGATGTTAATGCGGGAATTTTTTCTTACCCTATGTTGATGGCAGCAGATATTTTATTGTATGATGCCCAGTATGTTCCTGTTGGAAAAGATCAACATCAACACCTTGAGATGACTAGAGATGTTGCTTCAAGATTTAACAATCTTTATGGAGAAACATTTGTTCTGCCTAGCGCTAAAGTTAGCGAAAACACCCAGTTAATTACAGGGACTAATGGAGAGAAAATGAGTAAATCTAAAAGGAATGTAATTGATGTTTTTCTGCCTGAAAACAAACTGAAAAAACAAATCATGTCTATTGAGACCGATAGCACCCCTATAGAATCCCCGAAAGACTATGTAAATTGTAACGTTTTTAAATTATATTCATTAATCGCAGACAATGATTCTATTAATTTGCTAAAAGAAAATTATCAAAAGGGAGGTTATGGATATGGTCATGCAAAAAAGGAATTATTGAACTATATCTTAACTAGATTTTCAAAGGAAAGAGAAAAATTTAATTATTATATGTCAAATCTTAATGAAATCGATCAGGCTCTAAATATTGGAGCGGCGAAAGCTCATAAGGTAGGTCAAGAGGTTCTTAATAGAGTTCGAAAAAAATTAGGATACAATTAGCATTCAATTATTTAGAATTTAAATCAAAAAAATGTATTTTTGATATATGCGGTTATCCCATTATATCAGCGATTTATTATTTCAGCACGATTGTGTAACAATTCCAGGTTTTGGAAGCTTTTTAGGAAATTATAAATCTGCGGAATATGATTTTAAAGAAGAAAAATTTTACCCTCCTTTCAAACAAATTTCTTTTAATTCTCAAATTAAAGACAATGACGGTTTTTTGGCAAAACACATATCAAAGGAATTAAATTTGAGCTATGAGGATTCTTTAAAAAAAATACATCAGCGAGTAATAGACTGGAATCAAAAACTACAATCTCAAACAATAGCATTAAAAAACATAGGTGAGCTTTATTTAAATTCTGAAAATAAAATAGTTTTTTCACCATCAAAAACAGTTAATCATTTAAAAGATTCTTTTGGGTTAACGACAGTTTATGTATCTCAACTAGCTGATTATAAATCATCAAATGCAGATAAAGTAAAGTCTATACCAACTTATTTTAAACCTGTTCAAAAATCTAATCTTTTCAAAACAGCTGCTATTTGGGGATGTTTAATACTTGGGATAGGATCATTATACTATAACGTGAACAACAATATTATTGAACAACAAATTGCTTACGAACAAGAAGTTCGGAATCAATCTAAACAAATTGTACAAAAGGCAGTTTTTGATTTAGGATCTCTTCCTTCAATAACCCTTAATGTAAAAATGGAAGAGAAGCAATATTATGTTATTGCTGGAGCGTTTAGAGTTTCAGATAATGCAAAGAAACTAGCTTTAAATCTTAAAGAAAAAGGGTACGACTCAAAAATTCTTCCTCTAAATGAAAAAGGATTAAATCCTGTTTCTTTTTCTGGATATTCTGATAGAAATGAGGCTGTTGTTAATTTGAGATTGATTCAGAAAAAAGAAAATAAAGATGCTTGGTTATTTAAAGCGAAATAGGCTAAAAGTATAGGATGCAATCTAAAACACCTGAAAATTCCAGAACAATACAAACAGACCTTGTATTACCTGGAGATACAAACAGTCTAAACAGTTTATTTGGAGGAGAATTATTGGCTAGAATGGATAGAGTAGCAAGTATTGCTGCGATTAAACATTCTGAACAAGTTGTTGTAACAGCGTCCGTAAACAACGTTGCATTTGGAGAGCCTGTTCCGGTAGGTAGTATTTTAACAATAGAAGCAAAAGTTTCCAGAGCATTCAAATCTTCAATGGAAGTATTTATTGATGTTTGGAAACAGACCAAAACTAATCCAAAAAAGACTAAAGTAAATGAGGCTATTTATACTTTCGTAGCTTTAAATAAACAAGGAGAAAAAGTAGAAGTTCCTCAAATTATTCCAGAAACAGATCTTGAAAAAAGTAGATATAATGCTGCTTTAAGGAGAAGACAACTTAGTCTTGTTTTGGCTGGCAAAATGAAAGCTAATGAAGCAACAGAATTAAAAGCTTTATTTGAATAAAATGATAAGTGTAAATAGAAAAACACACTTAGTATTGATTTTAGGTGTTTTCATCTTGAGTATTTTAAGCTGTCAAACTCAAATTAAACCTGATTCAAAAAACAAGGATGTTTCTTTAAAGATTCTAGGAACGGTTCAAGATGGAGGCATGCCACATTTAGGATGCTCTAAAAAATGTTGCATAAATTATTACAGTCAAGGATTTTCTAAAAAGAGAGTAGTTAGCCTTGGAATATCCAATTTTAAATTTAATAAGCATTATCTAATAGAGGCTTCCCCTGATATAAATTATCAATTAAAAGACTTATTAGAAGACAACAACCCTTCTAAATCTTTAGATGGAATTTTCCTTACACATGCACATATGGGTCATTATTCAGGACTTTTAAATTTAGGGAGAGAATCATTTAACAGTAGATCTGTCCCTTTGTTTGTAATGCCTAAAATGCATGAATTTATTAGTTCTAATGGCCCTTGGGATCAATTAGTTAAGCTAAAGAATGTTGAATTAAAAAATATTTATAACCAAAAAGAAGAGGCTTTAGAAGAAAATTTAAGTATAATTCCTTTATTAGTTCCTCATAGAGATGAGTATTCGGAGACAGTAGGGTATAAAATAATAGGCCCCAATAAGACCGCTCTTTTTATTCCAGATATTGATAAATGGGAAAAGTGGCAAACATCAATATTAGATCTGATAAAAGAAGTTGATTATGCTTTTTTAGATGGCACTTTTTATGATTCAGAAGAAATTAACCATAGGGATATTTCAGAAATTCCACACCCTTTTATTGTCGAAAGTTTAGAGCTATTTAAGGATCTTAATATCTCGGATAAAAAGAAGATATATTTTATTCATCTAAATCACACAAATCCAGCACTTGATAAATCTTCAGCGCCTTTTAAAAATATAATTTCTAAAGGATTTAATGTGGCAGATTTGAATATGGAATTTAGCCTTTAATTTAAATAGTGCAGATCATGTCTTCTCCACAGCATAGAGGCGATTTTATTTTGCCTTCACAACTTGGGCATTTTGAAACTTGAACTTTAGTTCCGTCTTCTAGGCTAATATGGCCATTTTCTAAAGGAATTCCACACTTTCCACATGAGGCGTTAACAGACATTCCACATTTATTGCATTTATAAGTTTCCATAAGTATTAACTAAATTATTAGACTAAAGTTAAATATTTTTAATCTTCAAAACAGTATTGCTCCCCAAGTTTTTTTAATAAATAATCATTTTTAGAGACGAGAACATCAGCATATACTCTACCTCCACCACTATTATCATTAGAGTCCTTGTCTTCATGCATGATTAATGCAAAAAAATATTCACCATTTTTTTCATATTTACGATCAATTTCTCCACAATTGTCAATAGAACTACTACAGTTAAAAAGAAATAGAGTTGTCAAAATTAAAGCGAATAGATGTTTCATTTTTAGAAACTAAAGACCTAAAATTTTATTGATATGATTAGAGTCAGTATCTCCTCCTGCAAAATCATCGAATGCTTTTTTGGAAACTTCAATAATATGGTCTTTTATAAATTTGGAGCCTTCTTTTGCTCCTTGCTCAGGAGATTTTATACAACATTCCCATTCAAGTACAGCCCAGCCATCAAAATCATATTGGCTTAATTTAGAAAAGATACTTTTAAAATCAACTTGACCATCTCCAAGGGATCTGAATCTTCCTGGCCTATCAATCCAATCTTGATACCCACCATAAACTCCTGATTTTCCAGACGGATTATATTCAGCATCTTTTACATGAAACATTCTTATGTAATCATGGTAGTAGTCAATAAACTTTATATAATCCATTTGTTGTAAAACAAAATGGCTTGGATCGTAAAGAATTTTTGCACTAGAATGATTGTTGGTGGCTTTCAAAAATCTTTCAAAAGTTACTCCGTCGTGTAAATCTTCTCCAGGATGAATTTCGTAACACACGTCAACTCCATTGTCTTTACAGTGATTTAGTATAGGAATCCATCTAGACGCTAATTCTTTGAAGCCAGCTTCAACCAGTCCATTTGGTCTTTGTGGCCATGGATACATTGTATGAAAAAGAAGAGATCCTGAGAATGAAGCCATAACGTCAATTCCCAAATTCTTGCTAGCTGATGCGGCAGATTTCATTTGATTTATAGCCCACTTAGTACGTCCCTTTACATTGTTTTGTAATTCTTTTGGAGCAAAGGCATCAAACATGGCGTCATAGGCGTAGTGAGAAGCCACAAGTTGACCCTGTAAATGAGTTGCTAGTTCGGAAATTTCTAATCCAGCTTCATTAACAATGCCTTTAATTTCATCACAATAGGTTTTGCTTTCACCTGCTTTTATAATATCTATTAGCCTGTTATCCCATGAAGGAATTTGAATAGCTTTATATCCTAAATTTTTGGCCCAATTACAAATACTTGTTAGATTGTTAAATGGTTTTTTATCTCCGACAAACTGTGCTAAAAAAATAGCAGGACCTTTTATAGTTTTCATGTTTTTTATTTATTCAATTCCATCCAAATATTTCCATCAGAGTTTGATTCAAGTGCTTTTTCAATAAAATCCATTCCTCTTACTCCATCTTCTAAAGAAGGAAATTCCGCGGGATCATAAGATTCATTATTAATGGCTCTTGCAACTCCTTTATATATATTGCCCATTGAATCAAAAATGCCTTCAGGATGTCCAGGGGGCAGCTTTGTTCCATCTAAAGACAGAGGGTCATTGTAGGGGTGACCAGACTTTAAAACTTGAACAGGATTATCATCTGATAAATGATACAAATAATTTGGGTTTTCTTGCTCCCATTTTAACGCCCCTTTAGCACCATAAACGCTAATTTTTAAATTGTTTTCTTCTCCAGTTGCAATCTGACTTGAACGAATAACCCCTTTAGCATTATTTGAGAATCTAATAAGAATATTGGCATCTACATCCATTGGATTATCATCATATAAAGTATTTAGATCTGCTAAAACTTTATTGACTTTCATGCCTGTTACAAGTTCAACCATATTAAAAGCATGTGTTCCAATATCACCAAGACAACAGCTGGTACCAGATTTTTTTGGATCTAATCTCCAAGTAGAAGATCTTTTTTCTTTTTCATGAATTATAGGGTTTAGCCAACCTTGGAAATATTGAGCATCAACTTTTTGAATATTTCCAATAACACCATCAGCTATCATTTTGGTCATTTGTCTAACCATAGGATAACCGGTATAGGTATAAGTTACAGCAAACACGGAATTTTTTTCTTTTTGAATTTTCTTTAAATCCAAAGCTTCCTGATAAGAAGTGGTCAAAGGTTTTTCACATATCACATGGAAATTGTTCTCAAGTAATTTTTTTGCCATAGGATAATGAAGAAAATTGGGAGTCAACACTGACACAACTTGCATTCTTATAGAATCATCCAATTTTGATTCTTCACTTATCATTGTTTCAAAATCTTCGTAGACCCTAGTAGTATCTATTCCAATTTGTTTTGCAAAAGCAATATTTTCATTATAGTTTGGATTGAATACGCCACCAACAATCTCATAACGATTGTACATGCTTGAAGCAACTCTATGTAATATTCCTATTAACGAATCACCTCCCCCCCCAAGAATTCCTAATCTAATTTTTTTACTCATTTTACAATTTATTAAACAGATTGTGAAATTCTTTTTTCTTCTAATTTTTTTCTAAAAGCAAATAGAATTCCAAATAGTAATACTAAAGCTAAGGGGAAAAACATCATATTGCCTAAAGCTGCTTTTCCAGCTACAACTTCAGCAGCGTCTTGTGCAATTCCAGCATTTAAGGCAATTTCCTTTTCTTTATCTAGCCATGACCCAATAACAGGATTCCATATTCCAGTAGCTAACATTCCCGCACCTCCAACAAGCGACATCCCTAAAGCGCCAGTTTTAGGCAGGTATTCTGAGACAAACCCGATCATGGTTGGCCAGAAATAACACACTCCAAAAGCAAATAATGCTGAAGCGATATAAAGCATTTGTCCGTCAACTTTTGACATCATGAAAATTGCAATTGTTGTTATTATTGCCGATAAAAACAAAACTCCTATTGGGTTAAGTTTGTGAATAATTGGACCCGCGAAATATCTTCCTAATGCCATAATTCCAGTAATTAAAGCCAAAATTAACATTGGACTTGCTCCAGATTTTTCAAGAAGCGGATTTAACCACTGCTGAGTTCCTAGTTCTGCAGTTGCCGTTAGTGTCATACAAATAGCAACTAAAATAAACAATGGAGTAAATAAAGATTTTATATTAACAGCTGTGTCTGTCTCTATATGTTGACTTTCTGGAAACTTTTCTTTAAAGAATAAATATCCGTAAATAAGAGTGGGTATCAACATAATGGCAATTTGAGATTGCCATCCTAGCCCAAAATCGGTCATGAATTTAGATGTTAAAGCTCCAATTACAATTCCGCCAGGAAACCAAACGTGAAATTTGTTAAGCATTGTTGTTCGGTTATTTGAATACATATCAGCAATTAATGGATTACAGGCAGCTTCTACAGATCCATTTGCGAAACCAATGAAAAAAGAGGAAATCAGAAGAGTTGTAAACCCTCCTGCGTAAATTGTCATTACTAACCCAAGCAAATGTGAGAAAAAGGCTATTGTCATTAATTTTTTTGCACCAAGTAAATTATATAAAAACCCACCAAATATCGTAGCAACTGGAAAACCCCAAAAGGCCATAGCGTTAACAAACCCTAGTTGAGTGTTATTTATCTCAAAATCTTCGCCAAGTTGCCCTAGAATACCAGCTCTGATTGCAAAGGTCATGGCAGTAACAATTAGCGAAATACACGCTGCGGTAAATAATTTATTTTTTGAAATAGAGTTATCCATGATTTTATTTTATTTTTTTAGATTATTCAAGATACTAATTTCTTTTAAAAAAGAAGAAAAGCATAATCATTCTAGACTAATAGAAGATTGTAACGTATTTAAACTTAAAAATAAGGGATTAAGATTTATGCGAACCATCACAAAAAGGAAAGTTTTTAGACTTTGTACAACCGCATAAACTAAACCTTGCTCCGTGTTTAATTTCGTTACCTTCTTCATCAGTCAATTGAACTTTTCCTTGCACGACTATCGGTCCTTTTGACTTTCTGTAAATTTTAGGAATTTGATCTTTCAATTTATTTAATAATAAGCGCTGGAGTGTTCTTTAAATACTTTTTATAATCTTCTAAATGCCCCCACTTTTTTTTACCACTTGCCTCTAAAAGCCTTACGCCACTAACATAAACTAATAAAACATAGGTAAAAATAGGAGAAATTAGGGTTACATATTGCCATCCGCTTAATGCTGAAATAGACATTATAGTTATTCCAAGCCAAAGAATTATTTCTCCTAAATAATTAGGGTGTCTAGATAAAGACCATAACCCAGAATTAATAAAGTGGTCTTTATTTTTAGGGTTTGATCTAAATTTAGATTTTTGAGTGTCTGCAATAATTTCTAAAATAAAACCAGTCAAAAAAGTAAACAATCCGCAATAGAATAAAAGATTTGTTTGAACCCCATTTGGATTAGCTAAAGCTGTAAGAGCACAGGCAGAGCAGACGGAAACCCACATTCCTTGTAGTGACCAAGTCATGAAAAATCTAGTTGGAGATTTCTTAATTTCTTTAAACCTTTTGTCTTCACCAGCTTTTTTTATTCTTTTAAACAAAAAACTACCCAATCTTAAAGCCCAAACAATAATAACAATACTTAGAATCAAATTGCCAATGTCATATTTTAATAAGTTTTCGCCAGATTTATAAAAAACAAATAATACAGCAAAAATATATGTAAAACTTCCAGCTAAATCATAAAATTTTTCAGTTTGTAAAAGATATGCTGGGATAAATAAAACCCATTGGATTACAAATACTATTAAAACAGTTTTCTGAACTAAATCTAAGCCAGTTGAATAGGCTAATAAATAAGAGAGTGAAAAGACAAATAAAGAAATAACAATGTGAAGAATAGAATTTTTCATAACTGCATTAAAGATAAAAAAACTTATGAGCTAAAACATTATATTATATTTGGATGAAAAATAACTTAAAATATGTTTTTTAAGAAAACACTTTTTTTAATAGTATTCTTATTTGTATTTAATATTCAAGCTCAGTCAAGAGTTGTAAAAGTATTAGATTCTATATCATTATCTCCGGTCCCTTTCGCAACAATTTATTTTTCTAACAATAAAGGTATTATCACTGATGAAAATGGCTATTTTGAATTAATCAATGAGCAGTTTAACAAAAACGATTCTATTTTTATTTCTTCAATGGGCTTTAAAAAAAAAGCCTTACAAATAAAAAGCATTAAGGACGGTATACTGTATATGAGTCCAAAAGCTATAGTTCTAGAGAACATTATTTTAACTAACAAAAATTTAAGTTCAGAAGAAATTATTGATAGAGTTAAAAAAAATATTGAAAACAATTATCAAAAAGATATTACTGAAAAAAAAGTGTATTACAGTCAAGAGCGGAATCAAATTATAAAAGAAACTAATATAACAAAGTTCAAGTCTTCAATTAAGGAAATCAATTCTTCTTTATTGGATAGTTTATTGCAAAATATTAAAAAACAAAATAAAAATGAAATAGAAAGTTTGTCTTATTATTATGGAAACAACGAAGAAAACAAACAAAAAATAAAATTAATTAAATCAAGGGAGACATATTACAAAGATGAGTTATTAGAATCAATAGAGAGTAGATTAGAAGAATCATTAAAAAATAATTTAAAATCAAACTCATATTTTAAAGTACGATCAGGGTTAATACCATTTTCTGGAAATTTAGAAATAGACGGGTTATGGGATGTAGATAGCACCAGTGAAGAATATTTGAAAAAGACTAAAGAAGATGAGTTAAAAAGAAAACAGGGCTTTGCTAATTTTCAAAAAAACAGAATATCTTCTATATATTCTAAACTATTTTATAATGATAAACCCGGGTTAGATTTTATTTTAAAATCAAAAAAGTATAATTTTTCTTCTCCAGAACTAACTTATTTAGGTAAAGATTTGGTCTATGTTATTTATTGTAAACCAAGTGGTTCTAGGAAGTTTAAAAGTGCTTTATATATAAATTCAGAAGATTTTGCAATTGTAAGAATTGATTTTGAAAATATAAAACCCTTATATAAGTTTAAATTATTAGGGGTGTTTTATAGTAGACTCTCAGAAGCAGGTAGAATGATTTTTTCTAAAATAAATAATCAAAAATATGATTTAAGTTATTTTCAGGTTACAATTAAAAAAGAATTTGGATTAGATAGGCCATTAAAAATTATTGAAAAAAATAAATTTGTTAAAGGGAGAAGAAAGCAGAATCAAATTTCTTTTAGAATTAATTTAGGAGTTGATGTTATGGAAAAACATGAAATGCATATCTTTAAGTCTAATCCTATAGATTTAAAAGATTTTGAAAATATAATAGAAGAAAATTCTATTCTTCCAGAATATGTATCTGAGTTTACTACCAATTTTTGGGAAGAATTTTAGTATTTATTAAATGAAAAACAACAAGCTAATAGTTAAATTTTTTTTAATAATCATGGGATTAGCATCTTTTTGTTTTCTTTTGGTTTCACCCGACATTCCTTTGTCAGAATTGAAAAAAAACTACACTAATGATTTTTCTAGTTTTGTTAGCATTCAAGGAATGGATGTTCATTATAGAGATGAAGGAGAAGGTCCTGTAATTATACTTTTACATGGAACGGGATCTTCATTACATACTTGGGATAAGTGGACAAAAATTCTTTCGGAAAATTATCGAGTGATTCGTTTGGATCTTCCAGCTTATGGACTGACCGGGCCTCACCCTCAAAAAAAATATGCATTAGATGATTATCGTTTATTTTTAGAAGAGTTTTTAAAAAAACTTGAACTAAATAAATTTATGTTGGCAGGAAATTCATTGGGAGGTGCAATCGCCTGGTATTATACTTCATTTCATCAAGATCAAGTTTCTCAGCTTCATTTATTAAATCCAGGAGGATTCACGACTAAACATTCACCAATAGTTTTTAAAATAGCGAAAACCCCAATTTTAAATAAAATACTTAGATATGTTACGCCCAGAAGCTTTATTAAGATGAATTTAAAAGAAGTGTATTATGATGATTCTAAATTAACTAATGAAAAAATTGAGACTTACCGGGATTTAATTTTAAGAGAAAATAACAGGCAGTCATTTATTGATCGGGCATATGTTAATCCAAAAGATCAAACCAGCAGGCTTAAATTAATTCAAACACCGACTTTAATATTGTGGGGGAGACAAGATGCTTGGATTCCTGTCTCTAATTCAACTTTATTTAAGCAGTTATTACCAAATAGTGAGGTTGTAATAATGGATGAAACTGGACATATACCCATGGAAGAGAAACCTGTAGAAAGTTTAGAAATAGTTATAGAATTTATCAATAAAAATAAATGATTGTTCTTAAACATGCTCCCACGATGTGTTTTCAATCCCTCCTCATCAAATATTTGGGATATCATTCCACCCCCAATTGGGGTAAGAAAATCTTCTTTATACCCCATGAATTCTATCAAATAAATACTGTTGATATTCTGAGTAATTTGATTCCCAAAGTTTAGTGGAAGTAATTGATAATGTCTCATTACCAGTTTCTAATTCACAATAAATAAAAATCAAATCAAACAATATCGAAGTAAAAAAAATCAATGGTCTAAAAAGTGAAAAATTCAGATTAAAATTAAAATATTGATATAATGATTTTAAATCATAAATTTGATAACAACATAAGCCATTTTAATATGAGAGCAATACTTTTTTTCTGCATTATATTAATTTCTTGCAAGAATGATAAAGAAACACAAAATATAGATAATTCTACATTTTTAAGTCCAGTAACCAAAAGCATCGTAAAAAAATCTTTTAATCCTTCTACATTAATGTGGTACTCTAAACCAGCAGAAGAATGGGAAAAGGCGCTACCCGTAGGAAATGGGAGACTTGGTGCAATGGTTTTTGGAGGTATTAAAGAAGAAAGAATACAATTAAATGAAGATACGTACTGGTCAGGAGGCCCCTATTCTACAGTGGTAAAGGGGGGTTATAAAGTATTACCTAAAATACAAAAACTTATTTTCGAAGGGAAACCTATTGAAGCACATAAACTATTTGGTAGGCATTTAATGGGTTATCCTGTTGAACAACAAAAATACCAGTCTCTCGCTAATTTGCATCTGTTTTTTAATGAGGATCAAGAATCAGAAAACTACAAAAGATGGTTAGATCTCTCCGAAGGTATTACAGGTGTAGAATACACAATCAATGGCGTTACTTACCTACGAGAAGTTTTTTCTTCACATACAGACCAAACAATTGCTATTAGATTAACTGCGAGTGAACCAGGAATGATTAGTTTTGAAACCGAATTAAGAGGAGTAAGAAATAGTGCACATTCTAATTATGCAACAGACTATTTTTATATGGATGGAGAAGGTGAAAATGAGTTAATTCTTACTGGAAAATCTGCTGACTATCTAGGAATAGATGGAAAACTTAGATACGAAGCACGAGCACAAATACACTCTGAAGGTGGAAAAATAGAAAGGAAAGGAACACGTATACATATTGATAACGCTAATTCTGTCACCATTTATTTTGCAGCTGCTACAAATTTTAATAATTATAAAGACGTCAGTGGAAATGAAAAAATCCGTGTGCAAAATTACTTAAACAATTTAAAAGACAAAGATTATATAACAATACGAGAAAGCTCTATAGAAGATTATCAAAATCTATTTAGTCGTGTAAGCTTAAATTTACCAGTCACTCCTACTTCTTTTCTTCCTACAGATGAAAGAATGATAAGTATACAAAAAGATCCAGATCCACAAATGGCATCTTTATCTTATCAGTTTGGTAGGTATATATTAATTTCTTCAAGTAGACCTGGAACACAGCCAACTAATTTACAAGGAATATGGAATGAAGATATGAATCCTTCGTGGGATTCTAAATACACAACCAATATAAACACCGAAATGAATTACTGGCCAGCAGAAGCATCCAATCTCTCTGAATTAACCCAACCATTATTTAAAATGATAGAAGAACTTACTGACCAAGGATCTGAAGTTGCAAAGGAACATTATGGGTCAAAAGGATGGGTATTTCACCAAAACACAGATATTTGGCGTGTAGCAGCACCAATGGATGGACCTACATGGGGAACATTTACTGTTGGTGGAGCATGGCTCACAACACATTTATGGGAACATTACTTATATACCCAAGACATTAATTTTTTAAAAAAAATATACCCGATAATAAAAGGGTCTGTTGACTTTTTTATGAGCTTTCTTGTAGAACATCCAAATGGAAAATGGCTGGTTACAAATCCATCAAATTCACCAGAAAATCCGCCTGAAGGTCCTGGGTATAAATATTTCTATGATGAGGTAACGGGGATGTACTATTTTACAACCATAACTGCAGGAGCCACCATGGACATACAAATTTTAAAAGACTTATTTAGTTACTATGGAAAGGCCACAGAGATTCTAAATAAAGATAGAGAATATGCAGATAAAGTATTAAATGCTAGAGAACGTTTAGTTCCTTCACAAGTAGGTAAAGACGGTACCTTACAAGAATGGATGGAAGATTTTGGACAGTTGGAAGATAAACACAGACATTTTTCGCATATGTATGGATTATTTCCAGGAAATGTACTTTCTATAGCAAAAACCCCTGAATTAATAGATCCAATTAAAGAGGTGCTTGAGCAAAGAGGTGATGGTGGAACAGGTTTTTCAAGAGCTTGGAAAATGGCGTTATGGGCGAGACTTTTAGATGGAGATCGTGCGAACTCCATATATAAAGGATACCTTCAAGAACAGTGCTATCTATCCCTATTTGCAAAATGTTATACTCCACTACAAGTAGATGGTACTTTAGGGGTAACAGCTGCTATTTCTGAGATGTTAGTTCAATCACATGAAGACGTTATTCAATTGCTACCAGCATTACCTAAAGAATGGAATTCAGGAAAATTTTATGGAGTATGTACACGTGGTGCTTTTGAACTCAATTTAGAATGGGAAAATGGTGTTACAAAAAAAGTAGAAATACTCTCAAAAGCAGGAAAAAAATGTAAAATTAGTGCTAATAATACAATAAAAGTTTTTTTAAATGGAAATCAAATTCAAATTAAAAGCAAAAATGGATACATAGAATTTCCTACTGAAAAAGGACAGATGTACAACTTAGAATATTAACTATTTTTCAAAAAGAGAAAAGACCATTTTTAAAATTTCCATCACATGCCTCTAGTAATTTATTTTTCAGTTCTTCAAATTTTCCGGGAAATTTTTCCGACAAATCGGTTTCCTCACGATAATCATCAAATAAAAAATATAGTTCAAATGCATCTTTTTTTAAATATGACCTTAATTTCCATCCATCATTGGTAATAAGTGTGGGACCTAAAAAGGAAGAATATACTACAAAGTTGTGTTCATCTTTATCACTTTCTCCAATCAATTCATTATAAAATGAAATACCATCGCTTTTATACTTCTTAGAATACCCTGTTATTTCTGCTATGGTAGGTAAAATGTCATAATTAGCTGTTAGTCGTTGACTTGTTCTTCCTTTTCGGATTTGTTGTGGCCACCTAATAATTAATGGTACATTAATTCCTCCTTCAAGATTACTTCGTTTTAATCCTGCTCTGCCTCCATTACCATCAAAAATATCTCCTCCTAAGTTACTATAGTACTTTTGTTTAAAATCATCAAAACGGTCTCCTGTTTGCATGTTGGTATAAGGCTTAAGAACCCTGCCTTCTTTACTATAATATAGCTCATGTCCATTATCAGCAGTGAAAATAACTATGGTATTTTCATCCAGATTATGTTGCTTTAATTTGAGCAAAATTTGGCCCACATTATCATCTAATAGTTTTACCATAGAGGCATATTCTTTTTCAATTTGAGTTAATCTTTCATCATTTATAAAATCAGGATGTACTGTAGGAATAGAAACTGGTCCATGGGGTAACTGAGTTGGAAAATAGAGGAAAAATGGCTCAGTTTTGTTGGATTCAATAAAGTTCATAATTCTATCCATGAAAATATTTTGAGAATATGTTTTCTTCCCTTCCATGTTCCAACGTTCTTCAAAATGTTCTTGTGTTTCTGGCTCACCGGATTTCGCACAATTTAGGTGTGTGTTACCTTTAAATTCCACAATTTTACCATTTTCAAATAAAAAAGGCGGATAAAAACCATGGGCACGTACATGGTCAAGATATCCCAAATAATAATCCCAACCATGTTGTTTTAGTTGTTTGTCTGTAGCCGAAAAGCCCCATTCTAATTTTCCAAATTGGGCAGTTTTGTAGCCCATACTTTGAGCAATTTCTCCTAAAAATGCTTGTTCTTTGGCTACAGGAGATAACTTTTTATTTAATGTATTTTCAATTTCACTCAAACTGGAACTACTCGTATTGATGTAAGCACCACCCTTTGTTATTTGAAATCCATCTTCATGACAATCATGAAGCCCCGTAATAAGCGAAGCTCTTGCTGGAGCACAAAGCATGTTAGAATATGCTCGTTGGAAATGTATTCCTTCCTGAGCTAATTTATCTATATTGGGTGTTTTAATAATATCTTGCCCTTCATGACCAAGTAATCCTATTCCCAAATCATCTGTATAAATTAGTATAATATTTGGCTTTTCTGATTGGTTACCTTTATTAGTACAGGCAAAACTAAAGAGGATAATAATAATTAGTAGAATAATTGTATTAAGACTTAATTTCATGTCATTTTAATTATTTATCACTCCACAGGTTTAGTTTTAATAGTGTCTATGAATTCATCATCCCTATTCCTCACTGAGAAACAGGGATTACAATATCTCCTGCATTTATTATAGGAGATAATATGAGTAATTTGATCGATGATTAGTTAAAATTCAAAACAGATTCTATGTCGATAGAATTTAAAATTAACTTATCTCCTAGGTTTTTAAAAAAACTACCAGATCGAAATCTAACATTGTACTTGCTACGATCAAAAGTTAGAGCGCTTAACCAAGAATTATTGTCTTTTAGCATGCTAAACTCTATTGGGTGAGAAATTCCTTTTATTGTTAAAATACCTGAAGCCTTTAATCCATTTGAAATTTTAGAAGAACTTAAAATCGTTAAAGAAGACTCATTAAATTTTTCAACTGAAAAAAAATCATCAGATTTTAGGTGATTCTCTAGTTTTTCTTTATAATTTCCTTGTAAATCTTCATCTAAAAGAGAAGTCATGTCAACAATAAATTTACCTTCAATTATTAAACCGTTTTTGAAAATTACATTACCTGATTTAAATTTTAAGGAGCCATAATGTGTTTTTGTAGTAATTTGTTTTCCAGTCCACTTTATTGAGCTGTTATCAATATTTAAAGTTGTTTTTTGAGCAGATAAAAACAAAGTTCCAAAACAAAATAGAAATAAAATAGATTTTAGCATTTGCACAAATAATATATTAATTGAACTTTAATAATGGAATATAAAATTAACTTCCTCTTCCTGTTTTTCTAACACCACCAGATTTAGCATTATTATTTTTATTATTAAAATTTTGTTTAACGCCTTTTTTACTAGCAGTTTTTTTTTCGGTTCTATTGCCAAAAAATTTACTTCCCATTTTTAGAATTTTTATTTGAATATTAAATTTACTAAAATCATCTTAGATTAGAATAATAATTGTTCAAAAAAACCTCCGATTTTTTCTTTTCTGTCTACAAAATGGATTTCAAGAATCCAATTCTTAATCTCACCATTAACACCTTTAACAAGCATTTTATTGAAATTATCAGGATGGATATAATTAATCTTATTTTCTTTTTCTAATTTCTCATGAGGATACTGACCAATAAGATGACCAGCAATTTCTCCACCAAATTCCCAACCATAATTAGAAGCTAATTTTACACAATATTCATAAAGTTGAGCTCCTGTTATTTCACTTTGGGTTTTAAAATATTTTTTACCATCATGCCAAGCCAGTTCAATATCTTTTTTAAGTTTTAATTTATAGGGATTATTTCCAACTACATAGGTCCTTCCAAAGTCAGCTTCCCATTCTTCAAAAATTGGCCCAAAATCTATAAACAAGATATCATCTTTCAATAAAAGCAGGTTTTCTGGATTTTCATTGTATGGTAGAAGTGTATTTTTACCACACCTAACAATTCTTTTATGCCAATACTTTTGAATTCTAAACATTTCAAAAGCCAAATTATAGATGTCAGTATTGATTTCTTCTTCACTTTTCCCTGGAATTAATAGTTCTCTTAATTCTATCTCATTGAATAAATTAGCTGCTTTTTTTTCGGCTTCAATTAAATTTTTAACTGTAGAGTTCATGAATCTTTTTTACAATTAATTAAATATAATTAAATTGTAATGGTTACTTTAAAATTCAACTATTTAGTAATTAATATTTTATGAAAAAAATACTTTTTATTTTTATTATATTTTCAGGATGTTTTATGAAAACAGATAACGCTTTAATAATAGGTCATCGTGGAGCCAAGGGCCATGTGGCCGAAAACACTTTAGCTTCAATAAAAAAAGCTATAGAGTTAGGAGCAGATGGTATAGAAATAGATGTGTTTAGATGCTTAAGCGGCGAAATAGTAGTTTTTCATGATAGTAGTTTAAGCCAATTGACTGATGGAACTGGTTTGATTGAAAAAAAGACACTAAAAGAGCTAAAGCAATTAAAAGTTTTGGGTACCCAAGAACAAATACCAACTTTATTAGAAGTCTTTGAATTAATAAACGAAAATGTTTTTTTAAATATTGAGTTAAAGGGCTCTAACACAGCTAAGGGCTCTTTAGAAATAGTAAAAAATGAATTATCAAACAATAAAGCTTTACATAAAAATATTTTATTTTCAAGCTTTAATTGGGATGAATTAAGAGAGTTGAGGAAGTTAGATAGCGAAATTAAAATTGCTTTAATCACTAATAAAGATCCTCTTTTAGCAATTGGACCAGCCTTAAGCTTGAATGCTAGCGCTATTAATCCTTTCCACAAAACATTAAACAAACAAAATACATCAGCTATTTATAAAGCAGGTCTAAAAATTTATACGTGGACAGTAAACACCAAAGATCAATTTACAAAAATGAAAAGACTAGGCATTCATGGAATTATTACTGATTTTCCAGAAAGAAGATAATTTTATTTATTTACCTCTATTTTAAATAAACTAGAAAGCAACATTATAGGCTGCCACTTTTTAGACTTTTTACAATAAACCAGATGACTTGTGCTTTTAGGCTCCAATAGCGTGCCATTTATGCCATGATCAATTATTTGATTTTTTGAATATTTTTGATCCATGGAAGTTTTAATATCACTAGAAAAGTAATCTAATTTAGTTACTGGAATTTTTTTAAATCCTAGTTTTTTTAAGCTAAAGTACCTGTGGTGACCGTCTATAATTACCATAGTTTTTGAACAGCATAAAATAGAAGAAAGAATGATGTATTCATTAAAAGATTTTAGAAAATTACTTATTGTAGAGGTATTCTTTTCAATAATTTTTTCGTGAGGGTAAATCAAATCTACATCTATCAATTCTAACCCTTTTATAATATCTGCATTAAAATCAATTGAGTACATAAAGCATGATTTAATGATAAGTAAAATCCGCAATTAGAATTGCCACTACAACTAAAGCTATAATACTTACGACAATTAAACCGTAAATGTTGTTGGAAATTAAAAAACTATTTTTTTTCATATTGTAAAAACATATAAGCAAAGTTAATGAAAAGATGTTATAAGCGATATTACATTTAGGTATTTTCTATGGATTTTCAGTAAATATAGATTGAATTTTATTGAACGAAATTTTGCTAATATTTGTTTTACTTTAAGTCTAATTGGGGTTTTTAATACAATTTAATGTTCCATTTATTTGGAGAATATTTTCATAAATCACACCTTGATGTACATAAATAATAGGAAAAGATAAAATTCCTCCGTAGCCACCTTGTGAGAAAATTTTTATGATATATGTAGAATCATCTAATGACCATGTCAATTTTTTTGATATATCTTCATAACAATTTAGATCACGATGGAAATATGTTGTGTTTTCTCCAGTTCCATCTTTATTAAATAAAAAATAACCTTTTTGCTTACACTCATCATAAGTCTTTTCTTCATCTGCCGTAGTATAACTGTAGTAATGCCATTTTCCTATTATAGGATCAAGAGATTTTTCATCTGTTAGTTCCTCGTCACTAGTACATCCTAAAGCAAAAACAAAAAAAATATAAAAGATGACTTTTTTCATGTTTCAAATTTAGAAATTATTTATTAATCCATTTTTTAAATAATAATAGGATTGTTTACCAATATTTATCCAGATAATAAAGACTACATAAGAGCAAGAAATTATTACAGAGCCTATTT
>Ga0209252_1000558_pt1 | contig 28221 bp, 45 predicted proteins | sample SaaInlV_135m_DNA_3_FD_184673 | JGI IMG/M metagenome (GOLD analysis project Ga0209252, IMG submission 184673) | Marine microbial communities from expanding oxygen minimum zones in the Saanich Inlet - Saanich Inlet SI074_LV_100m_DNA (SPAdes) (version 2) | ecosystem: Environmental > Aquatic >... | reverse complement strand
TCTTTTTTTCAGGTCGGTCAAACGTTATTATTCGAGTCTTCTTTAGGTCTTCATACTTAACAAATTTACTCATATCCGTTATAGTAATCTATTATAAATTTAAAGCGAGTTAGATATGCCATTATATGAATTTGAATGTAGAGATTGTATGAAAAAGTATAACAAAGATATTACTCTTCTTTCTAAGTCTTTAAAGAAAGAGACTGGAGAGAAGGTTATGAAACGAAATAAAAACTTTTTGTACATAGAAGTCCAAAAGATTAAAAATGAGAAAACCATATTCTCTCTAGGTAAAGAAGGCAATAAGGGTATTAAAAGATATAGATATAGAATGGGTAACGATAAATATCTCTTCTTAGAATTAAAAGATTTCAGATTCACAGAGTTGTATTTTCAAGACGAGGAAATACCAGAGACAGTTGATTGTCCATCAAGTAAGAAATGCAAAAACGTAGTTAGGATTTTCTCACCTTTTAAAGCTATTTTTGAAAAAAGAGGTGGAATAAAAGATAGAGCTCCTACACCAGGAGATCCTGTCCAATGGCATAAAGATTACAAAGTTATGAAGGACGAAGAACAAGCCTCCAACTGGGTTGGACAAGACCATCTAGACCAATATTTTGGTAATTCTCAACATGATGGCTCTTATGGCTCAGAATAGGATAGATTATGCCTTTATATGAATTTGAATGTAAATCTTGTAAAAGAAATCTTCTTAAAGCATTAAGTACGATTGAAAAGAAATTTGATAAGAAGATTTTGCTCGGAATTATAAAAAAGTATAAAAACATTAATGGTATACAGATTATTGATTTAATTTCTGAGAAATTAATTCAATCCGAAGGAACAAGGGAAGATGGTAATGTTGAGATTGATTTGTATATTGAAGATGGAAAAAAGATGGTGCTTTTTCATGCTACTAACTTTAGGTTTTCCGAATTAATTTTTGATGAAGAGGATGAGAAGAATATTTCAACTAACTGTTGTAAAAACGGTGAAATTGAAAGAGTCATATCTTCTTTCTCATATACATCTGATCTATCAACAGATGCACCTAAGCCTCCTGGGCTCGCAGACTTGCCAGAGCAAATAAGAGGCAGAGTTAATTTTACTGAGATGATAGAGGCGAAAGACCAACCTGCAAACATTAAAGCAGACAATAGATATAAGCATCAATATATGGATAAATCCAAAACTAAATTGCTTTAATCTTTTACCTAGGGTTGTCTTCTACATATTTTATAAATTTAATTAAAATTTCTTTTTTATCATCAGGAATATCTTTGTAAGATTCTTTAAATTTAAGTTTAATCATTAATAGTATATGAGCATAAGGATTTCTGCCTTTTGGGTGATTATTATTGCTTGGGAGTTTGTCCTTTAACCTATCCCCAGTCTTTTGTATAAGCAACCAAAGTTCTTTTCTATTTTCTTCATTCATCTAAAGTATAATCTTTTTTCTTTTTTCCGATTCTTCTTTCAAGTTCTAAACAGATATCGTCCATGTTAATGCCATGATAAGATAATCCCACCATCATATGGAATAATAAGTCTGAATATTCGTATATAATCTTATCTCTTTCACCATTTTCTGAGGCCTCGATAGATTCAGCAGATTCTTCGCTTATTTTAGAATTGATCTTCTCAAGACCATCTTTGAATAGTGATGAAACATAAGAATCTTGATTATCTTTGCTATTTTTTCTTTCCTCGATTGTTGAAAAAATTTCATTCAGAATATTTATTCTATTTGATATTTTCTTTTCATCCATTACATTATTCAATATACATTAAACTGAAAGGAAGGAAATTAAATAATGGCTAGAGTTACAATCGAAGATTGCTTAGAAAAGGTCTCAAATCGTTTTGAATTATCCGTAGCAGCAATGAAAAGAGCTAAGAATATCTACAATGGTGCTAAATCTTTATCTGACGAAAAGAATAAGCCCGTAGTCCTGGCCTTAAGAGAAATTGCTGAAGAAAAAGTAGTTGCTGTCAAGAAACCTTCTAAATAATAGCTACTTAAATACTTTTCTTTTATTGTTTTAGAATGTCAAATTTAAGTTTTTTAGAAAATTTAAAAAATCATTTTTTAAATAAATATAAATTTGTCCTTATTCCTGAATCCAAAATAACCGTTCAGTCTTCTGTCTCAATCGTAATTAGGAAGATTAATTCCAAATATGAGATTTTATTTATAAAGAGAACTACAAAGGATTCAGATAAGTTTTCAGGTCACATGGCTTTCCCGGGCGGAGTTAGAGAGAAGGTTGATAAGAGTAGTTTAGCCACGGCAATTAGGGAGACTAAAGAAGAGATAGGTTTAGACTTAAAATTAGACTGCGATATCTTGGGAAGGTTTAGTGATTATCAACCTGTGAATCCAGAAGCAAATAAGTTTATTGTGAGTCCTTTTATATTTTATCTCAATAAACCCGATGTTGAGCTTGTAAGATGTGAAGATGAAGTTGAGGAAATTGTTTGGATTCCGATTGATATTTTGCTCACAAATTTAACTAATAGTAATCGGATTGGAACAAGATATGAAAAGCCATATAAAGATAATGTATTCCTTTATCACGGCTATAAAATTTGGGGAATGACAGGTAAGATGATCTACGCCTTTCTTCATGAGATTAAGAATTATCATGAATAGAATTTATATTTTACTTTAATTATTTAAGTGATAGAATAAAAAAATGGCTAGTGTAAATAAAGTAATTCTTCTTGGAAGGCTTGGTGCTGATCCTGAAGTAAGGTATACACAAGATCAAACTCCTGTAGCTTCCTTTAACATTGCAACCTCAATTAATTACAAGAATAAATCTGGAGAAAAAATTGATAAGACATCATGGCATCGTTGTGTTGCTTGGAGAAAAACTGGAGAAGTTATTGGACAGTATTTTAAGAAAGGGAATCAGATTTATATAGAGGGGTCACTTGAAAGTAGATCTTATGAGGATAAAAGTGGTGAGAAGAAGTTTATTACAGAGGTTGTCGTAAATAATTTTCAATTCGTTGATTCTAAAGCTGGAGGCACAGCTCAAACTGGCGATGAGAACTTCCTCGATGATTTTGATATAGAAAGTTCATCCAGTGATGACGTCCCATTCTAAATGACTATTAAAGTTAATATTGTTTTATTATGTGCTGGAAAAAGCTCAAGGCTCAAATTTAATTTACCTAAAGTTATATTACCAATTAATGGCAAGACTTTACTTGAAAGAAGCTTGTTCAATCTTCACCAATTGAACCCTAGTAAGATTATTATTGTTGCAGGTTTTAAAAAAGAACTGGTTGTTAACTTAGCAGAAAAATTAGATTATAAAAATATAGAATTCGTAATTCAAAAGAATCAGCTTGGAACAGGCGATGCAGTTAAAAAGGCTTATAAGAAACTCGAAGATGATTCTGTTTCATTAATCATAAATGGAGATACTCCTTTTGTTGATGTTGAAACTATTAGACAAGCATTATCCCAATATTATAAAAATAAATCTGTCTTTACTATTGCAACATCAACACCTGTTTCCCCTTTTGGTTACGGTAGAATATTAAGAGATAATGATGGACAAATATTAGACATAGTAGAAGAAAGAGACTGTAATAACGAGCAGAGATTAATTAAGGAGGTAAATTCTGGTTTGTATCTAGTCTCAACTCAACATTTAAAAACCTTCATAAAAAAAATAAAAAAGAATAAGAACTCTGAATATTATTTAACGGATTTGGTTAATATATTTGTAAGAAATGGAATGAGAGTAGATTCTCTTCCCATCAAAGACGAAAGGAAATTTATTAACATTAACACCTTTGATGATTATCGCAAAGCTCATGAGCTTGATAAAATGTTTACTTATGAAGAATGTATTAAGAATAATATTTTTTTAGTAGATCCAAACACTTTTCAGAAAGATCTAGAGGTAAAAATATCTAAAAATGTTTTTATTGGTCCCAATGTCATACTTAAAGGCAAAACAGAAATAAAAGAAGATGTTAGAATTGAAGGGAGTGCTTTTATATCGAACTCTATAATAGGAAGAAATACTCTAGTTAAACCTTTTACTTCAATTGAGGATTCAAAAATAGCATCAGAGGTACAAATAGGACCATTCTCTAATTTACGCCCAGGCAATCAAGTTAACAGCAAGGTTAAAATTGGAAATTTTGTTGAGATTAAAAAGTCAAATATCGGCAAAGAATCAAAGATTCCTCATTTGTCTTATGTTGGGGACACAGAAATGGGGTCAAGAGTTAACGTAGGTGCGGGTACGATTACTTGTAATTATGACGGGTTTAATAAACATAAGACTATTATTGAAGACAATGTATTTATTGGAAGCGATACAATGTTAATTGCCCCGATAACCCTTGCTAAAGGCTCAACAACAGCTGCAGGATCTGTTTTGAATTCAGATATACCAGAGGAAACATTAGCTGTCAGCAGGATTAAGGAAAAGCATATTTCAAATTGGAAGAGAAAGCCAAAGAAATAATTATGTGTGGAATATATAGCATCTATTCTAAAAAAGAAATTGGGTTTCAATCTTTTTTTAAGTCTTTAAGGGAGCTAGAATATAGAGGTTATGATTCCGCTGGATTTTCATATCTTAGGAAAGATAATTTTATAACTTGTAAGACAACAAAGAAGATAAATAGCTTAGAACAGAAGGTTAGTAAGAAAATTAAATCATCATTAATTTTAGGACATACAAGGTGGGCTACTCATGGTAAGCCTACTCTGAAAAATTGTCACCCACACTCTTCTAAGAATATTTTATTGGTTCACAACGGAATAGTAGAAAATTTTCAGGAACTGAAAAAAAGTAAATTTTTGATTAACAATAAATTTATTACTGAGACTGACTCAGAAGTTATAGCCCAGTTAATTGAATATTTCTATTCTATAGAGGAAAATCTTTCTAAAGCAGTTTTTAAAGTTGGAAAAATTCTGAAAGGTTCAAATGCTTTCTTATGCTTAGATAAAACTAAACCAGAAATTTTAGTGTCTTATAAAAATAAGACACCACTATTCTTTGGTTTAAAGAAGGATAATCAATCAATATTTTCTTCAGATACAAACGCAATGAAGATTGATTTAGATTTTTATTATTTCTTGAGAAATGAGGAGATTCTAGAAGTAAATAAGAAAGGTTTTAAATGTTTCAACTCTAGATACAAAGAAGTAAGTGTGAAGCTCTTGAAATATCAGAGAAGTGCTAATGTCTCTAATAATAAAGAATCTAAGATTAATTCTGTTACATACAATGAAATGATTTCTCAGAAATCTCTTATACCTAGATTGTATAACAGTAGAAGGGACATATTAGACAAATTAAGAATAAAGACAAAGCCAAAAGAGATTGTAATAATTGGTTGCGGTTCATCATATAATGCAGCAATGCTTGGAAAGTATTATTTTGAATCTATTAGCAAAATACCTACGTCGATCTATAGACCTTCTGAGTTTACTTTTTTTAATCAGAGCCTTGCAAAGGTATTGTATATTTTTATTTCACAATCAGGTGAAACCGCTGATACTTGCGACTTGCTTGAATCAAACCAAAAATTCTTTGCAAATTCTCTATCCATTGTTAACAATATAGATTCTAGACTAGCTAAGAATACTAAAGATAGCATTGATTTATCTCTAGGGATTGAAAAGGGTGTCGCGGCTACTAAAACTTTTACTGGACAAATTTCAATATTGCACCTTATGTCTTCTTGTTTTTCAGAAGATAGTAAAGTTGTCATTCCAAAATTAGATTCAGTTTATAAAGCTTTTTTTAATGTTGAAAAAGATGTCAAAAGGATTGCCAAGAAATTTTATAAAGCTAAAAATTTCTTTATTCTTGGAAGAAATTATACTTATCCTATAGCCCTTGAGGCAGCATTGAAAATCAAAGAGATATCGTATATCCATTCTGAAGGCTCACTTTCTTCTGAGATGAAGCATGGCCCAATTGCTCTATTAGACAATAATTTTCCTATATTATACTTACTCTCAAATGACAAGAATACTGTTTTAAAGGAGATTATGAACCTTTATGAAGCACACACACGATCAAAGAAAATTATTCTTTTTGCTACAGCCGCTTCTATTAAAATGATTGATTCAGAATTCTTGTCTCAAATTGAATTTATATCGATCCCAGAGAAGACTCATGGTGTATTGCCGTTTTATTTCACACTATTAGTCCAGTTGCTTTCTTACCATCTGGCTAAGTTTAATAATTTATCAATAGATCAACCAAGAAATTTAGCGAAAGTAGTTACAGTAGCCTAAAAATTTATTATAATTTATAACATGAAAGTGTTAGTCGTTGGATCCGGTGGCAGAGAGCATGCAATATGTTGGTCTATATTAAAAAGCCCAAAGGTATCTAAAGTTTTTTGTGCTCCTGGAAATGCAGGAATAGATTCAATTGTAAACATAGTAAATATTAGACTAGATGACTTAGACGGATTGCTAGATTTTGCACTTAATGAAGAAATTGATTTAACAATTGTTGGACCAGAGCAACCACTTGCAATTGGAATAGTTGACTTATTTAGAAGAAATAAATTACTAATATTTGGACCTAACCAGCATTCATCTCAACTCGAATCAAGTAAAGAATTCTCTAAAATTTTTATGAAGAAGAATGATATACCTACTGCTAATTTTGAAAGCTTCTCTGATTTTGATTTAGCACGAGAACATATTAAAAGATCAGAGTATCCTTTAGTTGTTAAGGCTGACGGTTTAGCTGCTGGCAAAGGAGTTCGTGTTTGTTATAATTTTGAAGAAGCAAATGAATTTTTAATCTTTATAATGCAAGATAAAATATTCTCGACCTCTGGTGATAAAGTTGTCATAGAAGACTTTTTAGAAGGTGAGGAAGCCTCTTTCTTTGTTTTTACAGATGGAAAATCAATCTTACCATTAGACTCATCTCAGGATCACAAAAGGCTTCTCGATGGTGACCTTGGTCCCAATACTGGAGGTATGGGAGCCTATTCTCCTGCGCCTATTGTTGATCAAGAAACCAGAGAAAATATAATGGTTGATGTTGTAGATCCGGTCTTCGCTGCATTTAAGAGAGATAGAATTGACTATACTGGTGTCTTGTATATTGGTTTAATGATAAAGGATAAAAAGTCTAAAGTAGTAGAGTTTAATTGTCGTTTTGGTGATCCGGAAACTCAACCACTTCTATTTAGATTAAATTCAGATGCTTTTGATCTCTTTTATATGACAGCTAAAGAAGAACTTTCTAAATATAAATTAGAATGGAAGAAAAAATCCTCAGTTACCGTTGTAATGGCCGCTAAAGGATATCCAGGAAAGTATGAAACTGGCATCCCAATTAAAAACTTATCAGAGTTTCAAGACAAAAATGTAGAAATTTTTCATGCAGGTACAAGAAAAGTAAATGGGGACATTAATATCAATGGAGGAAGAGTATTAGGGGTAACTGCTGAGGGTGATACTCTAAAAGATGCAATCTCATCAGCATATAGATCTGTTGACAAGCTAGATTCGACTAATTTGGTTTACAGAAAAGATATAGGGAAGAAGGGTCTAATAAAAATTGCTTAACTCTCTTGACATACCAAACAAGTGTGGCATATTTCAAGGATTAAATATGAGGAAATTATGCCTACGATAACTCAACTAGCTAAAAATGCTAGATTTACTGAAAAGAAGAAAAGTAAGTCTAGAGCATTGCAAAATAATCCCCAAAAAAGAGGTGTCTGTACACGTGTTTATACAACTACACCTAAAAAGCCTAATTCTGCTTTAAGGAAAGTTGCAAGAATTAGACTTACAAATGGAATTGAGGTAACTGGCTACATTCCTGGTGAAGGGCATAAATTGCAAGAACATTCAGTCGTATTAATTAGAGGCGGGAGAGTCAAAGACTTACCTGGTGTTAGATATCATATAGTAAGAGGTTCTCTAGATACTACTGGTGTTGAGGGAAGAAAGCAGTCTAGATCTAAATACGGGACAAAAAAACCAAAAGCTAATTAAGGATATTTTTTCACATGTCAAGAAAAGGACCAATTAAAAACAATATACCAGCACCTGATACTAAGTATAATAAGGTGTCCATATCTAAATTTATAAACTCATTAATGGTTGATGGCAAAAAAAGTATAGCAGAGACAATATTCTATGATTCATTGGATATAATTAAGGATAAAACGAAGGCTGACCCATTAGAAGTTTTTGAAGAAGCATTTAAGAATATTCAACCTACTGTTGAAGTAAGGTCAAGGAGAGTTGGTGGTGCGACATATCAAGTTCCGGTTGAAGTAACCTCGTCACGAAAGAATTCTCTTGCTATCAGATGGATTTTAACAGCTGCAAGAAAAAGAGATGGTAAAAGCATGGCTTTAAAGTTGGCTTCCGAGATTATGGATGCAAAAGACAACAAAGGTGGAGCAGCAAAGAAAAAAGAAGACACTTTAAAAATGGCAGAAGCTAATAGAGCTTTCTCACACTATCGCTGGTAGGTCGTATTAAAAATGAGTAAAGATTTAAATTTAGTTAGAAATATTGGGATTGTTGCACATATCGATGCAGGTAAAACAACAACTACTGAAAGAATTCTCTTTTATACTGGAAAAAGTTACAAAATAGGCGAAGTACATGATGGCGCGGCCACTATGGATTGGATGGAGCAAGAAAGAGAAAGAGGTATTACAATTACTTCGGCAACTACTGCTTGTAGTTGGGACGGTATAGATATAAACATAATTGATACGCCGGGGCACGTTGACTTTACAATTGAAGTTGAGCGTTCATTGAAGGTTTTAGATGGTGCATGTGTTGTTTTTGACAGTGTAGGTGGCGTAGAGCCACAGTCTGAGACTGTTTGGAGACAAGCTGACAGATATAACGTACCAAGAATGTGTTTCGTTAATAAAATGGATCGTACAGGTGCAAACTTTCAAAGAACTGTAGATCAAATAAAGTCTCGTTTGGGTTCAAATCCGGTAAGACTTCATATACCTTATTTTAAGAATGATCTTTTTGAAGGGATTGTTGATTTAATTGAAATGAAACTAGCAATATGGGATGGGGAATCATTGGGAGCAAAGTTTAGTCTTGTTGATATTCCTGAAGAAATTCTAGAAGAAGCTAAGTCTACAAGGGACAATATGCTTGAATTACTATCTGATAATGATGAAACAATAATGGAAGATTATCTGGAAGGAAAAGATATTGATAGAGATAGAATAATTGCTGCTATAAGAAAGCAGACAATCAATTTAGACATTGTTCCAGTTATATGTGGCTCAGCCTTTAAAAACAAGGGCGTTCAGCTACTTTTAGATGCTGTAAAAAGGTACTTACCATCACCTTTGGATATACCACCGATTAAAGGAACAGATGTTGATGATGAATCCAAAGAAATGGAAAGAGTACCAAGTGATGATGAACCACTCTCAGCTCTAGCTTTTAAAATTATGACCGATCCTTTTGTGGGAACTATTACATATATCAGGGTATACTCTGGAGTTTTAAACTCTGGATCAGCTGTTTTTAATCCTACTAAGAATGCAACTGAAAGAGTTGGAAGACTACTTAAAATGCATGCTGACAAGAGAGAAGACATTACTTCTGTTTGTGCCGGTGATATTGCCGCAGCCGTTGGATTAAAAAATACTTATACCGGAGAAACTTTATGTGATAAGTCTAATCCTATAGTTTTAGAAAGTTTAAATTTCCCAGATCCTGTAATTTCAGTAGCAATTGAACCAAATACGAAGGCTGATCAGGAAAAATTAGGAATGGCTCTAAGTAAACTTGCGATAGAAGATCCATCATTTAAAGTTAAAGTTGACCATGAAACAAACCAGACTATTATTGCTGGAATGGGTGAGCTTCATCTTGAAATTATCGTAGATAGACTTAAAAGAGAATTTAGTGTTGAGGCTAACGTAGGGGCCCCGCAGGTTGCATATCGAGAAACTATTAGAAAAGAAAGTGAAGCAGAACAAAAATACATAAAACAGACTGGCGGTAAAGGTCAATATGGACATGTAAAGATTAAAATTGAGCCGCTAGAAACTGGCGGAGGATTTGAATTCGTAGATAAAATTAAGGGTGGAACTATTCCAAAAGAATTCATACCCGCTGTAGAAAAAGGGGTAAAAGAAGCAATGCTTGGCGGAGTTGTCGCCGGATATGAAGTTGTGGATGTAAAAGTAACACTTTATGATGGTTCTTTTCACGATGTTGATTCATCAGAAATGGCTTTTAAAATTGCAGGATCTCTTGCATTTAAGGATGCTGTAAGAAAAGCCGGGGCAGTTGTTCTGGAGCCAGTTATGAAAGTTGAAGTTGTAGTTCCAGAAGATTTTATGGGAACTGTTATCGGCGATTTGAATTCAAGAAGAGGAAGAATTCAAGGCACAGAATCAAGAGGTGAGCTACAAGGAGTTCAAACTGAGGTTCCTTTATCTGAAATGTTTGGATATGCCACTGATGTACGCTCCTTGACAGAAGGCCGTGCAACATTTACAATGGAGTTTTCAACTTATAGTGATGTGCCACAGCATATTTACGAAAAGATGAAATTAGAAGAAGCGTAATGTCATTATTTAGGAGGGACATACAATATGTCTAAAGAAAAATTTGAGAGGAATAAGCCACATTGTAATATAGGTACAATTGGTCACGTTGATCACGGTAAAACTACATTAACAGCAGCTATAAGTATGACTTTAGCAAAAGCTGGTGGTGGAGATGCCATGTCATACGCTGATATTGATAATGCACCAGAAGAAAAAGAAAGAGGTATTACGATCAATACAGCCCATGTTGAATATGAAACTGATGCTAGACATTATGCTCACGTTGACTGTCCTGGTCACGCAGATTATGTAAAAAATATGATTACTGGTGCTGCCCAAATGGATGGCGGTATTTTGGTAGTTAGTGCAACAGATGGTCCGATGCCACAAACAAGAGAACACATTTTGCTTGCTAGACAAGTCGGTGTGCCTAAGTTAGTTATATTTTTAAATAAAGTTGACCAACTAGGTGGAGACACTGAATTAATTGAATTAGTTGAACTAGAAGTAAGAGAACTATTAACTGAGTATGGCTTTGATGGTGACAATACTCCAATTATTGCTGGCTCAGCCTTAGCTGCAGTAGAAGGTACAGACCCTAAAACAGGCGAGGAAGCTATTTTAGAGTTAATGGCCAAAGTGGACGAATGGATACCGCAACCAGAGAGAGCACTAGATAAACCTTTTTCACTTGCAATTGAAGATGTTTTTTCTATTTCGGGAAGAGGTACTGTTGTAACAGGAAGAGTTGAAGCAGGAAAAATTAATTCAGGTGATAAAATTCAAATCGTTGGGATTAAAGATACGACTGAAACTACTGCTACTAGTCTTGAAATGTTTAGAAAGATTTTAGATTATGCAGAAGCTGGTGATAACGTCGGGGTTCTTTTAAGAGGTGTTGAAAAAGACGATGTTGAGAGAGGACAAGTTTTATGTGCCCCTGGATCAATTACTCCTCACAAAAAATTTGAAGCAGAAGTTTATGTTCTTAAGAAAGAAGAAGGTGGACGACATACTCCATTCTTTAAAGGATATAGGCCACAGTTTTATTTCAGAACAACAGATGTAACAGGCTCAATCGAACTTGGTGAAGGTGTTGAGATGGTTATGCCTGGTGACAATACAAAAATGAATGTAGAATTAATAGTTCCAGTAGCTATGGTTGAAGGTCTAAAGTTTTCTATTAGAGAAGGCGGAAGAACAGTAGGTGCGGGAGTTATTACTAAAATTACAGAGTAAATTTTATTAAAAAGAGAGAAAATATGGAAACCGCACCAAAAGTTAGAATAAAGCTTAAATCTTTTGATCATAGATTATTAGATAAGTCTACTTTTGAGATTGTTGACACGGTTAAGAGAACCGGTGCTAAGGTTGCAGGTCCGATACCACTTCCGACCAATATATCTAGAACTTGTGTTTTAAGAGCTCCTCATGTTTACAAAAATTCTCGTGAACATTTTGAGATGAGAACACATAAGCGCCTTGTTGATATTCTTGAACCTACCCAGCAAACCATTGACTCGTTAATGAAGCTTGATTTAGCTTCCGGTGTAGAGGTAGAAATCAAATTACAAGGTGTTTAGATGTCAGATGATATAGAAGTTAAAGAGAAAAAAGATTTAGATACTGCTGAACCTTCAACAGATAGTCCTGAAGAGTCATCATCGTTAGATATGCCCAGTGGGTCTGAAATAAAGCTTAGTGGCTTGATTGGCACTAAGGTTGGCATGACACAAACTATTACAGATGATGGAACAGTTGTTCCAACTACAGTGATTAAACTAGGACCTTGCTTAGCTTTAGAAAAGAAAGTAAAAAAAGATAAGACTTCGCTCAAAATCGGCTTCCAAGAAGCAAAGCCTAGATTGCTTACAAAATCAAAGCTAGGGTATTTATCAAAATTAAAAGTTAAACCAATAAAATACGTCAAAGAATTTGATTTATTAAATCCTGAAGTAGAAATTAAACCTGGTGAAGAGATTAAAGCTGATATATTCAAAGAAGGTGATATTGCAGATGTTACTTCTAAATCTAAAGGAAGAGGCTTTGCAGGTGTTATTAAGCGTCATAATTTTGCTGGACTGAGACATACTCATGGAACACCCCAAAACCAAAGGTCAGGCGGCTCCATTGGAGCTTGTGCTTATCCTGGAAGGGTATGGAAAGGTCAAAAAATGGCAGGTAGATATGGTGGCAAGAATTCAACAATTCAAGGCTTAAAAGTTTTAGGAATTGATTTAGAAGATAATTTAATTTTAATAAAGGGTTCTGTCCCTGGTTCCAATGGCTCTGTAGTTTATGTGAACCATACAAGGAAAGGTTAATGAATATTGGCATAGTAGATATTAAGAATAAAGAAATAGAAAAGTTTGATTTAAACTTTGATGATAATGTTGAAATCAATAGGAAAGCCATTAGTCAGGTAGTAAAGTGGCAGCTTTCTAAAAGAAGATCAGGGACGGCGTCAACTAAAAACCGTGCCATGGTTAATGCCAGTAATAAAAAACCATTTAAGCAGAAAGGTACTGGAAATGCTAGAGCTGGCTCTAGGACGTCACCTATTTGGCGTGGTGGGGGTGTAATATTTGGTCCTACACCTAAAGATTGGTCTATTAATGTACCAAAGAAAATAAAGAAATTAGCTTTGTTTCATAGTGTTTTATACAAACTAAAGCAAGAAACAATTACAGTAGTAGATGTGATAGATCTTAAGAGTCATAAGACTAAAGATTTAATTTCTCTTCTAAAGCCATTTAAATTAGCAGATAAATTATTAATAGTTTCTGACACAGAGAGCGAGAACATTAATCTTGCTTCAAGAAATATTGAAAAGCTAAAATTAATTAAATCAGAAGGTGTTAATGTTTACGACTTACTTAACTACAAGTCAATATTGATTGATAAAGCAACTCTTACAACATTAGTTGAGAGGTTAAAATAATGAAAAAATATGTTTCAGATATAATAATTAAGCCTCTAGTAACCGAGAAAACTCAAGCAATGAGCCAAGAAGAGTGTTACGTGTTCGAAGTTAATCCAAAATCTACAAAAAATGAAATAAGAGATGCAGTTCAAAAATTCTTTGATGTAAAAGTTAAAGATATAAGGACATCTATAAAGCCTGGCAAAAAAGTCATGAAAGGCGGTAGACCAATCGGAAAGAGGTCAAAGCAAAAGAAAGCATTTGTAACACTCAAAGAAGGAAAGATAGAAATAGTACAAGGAGTTTAGTATGGGAATTAGAAAATATAAACCTACTAGTGCTGGTCGAAGATTTATGACATCAGCTGATTATGACGAGATAACAACTAAATCTCCCTATAAGCCTTTGCTAACATACTCACATAATAAAAAAGGTAGAAATAATCTAGGAAGGATTACCTCTAAGAGTAGAGGTGGTGGACACAAGCAGCTTTATAGAATTATTGATTTTAAAAGAGATAAAATTGATGTCCCTGGTATAGTAAAAACTATTGAGTATGACCCTAATAGGACATCTAGAATAGCACTTATAAACTATTTGGATGGAGAAAAGAGATATATTTTAGCTCCATTAGGTATAAAAGTTGGAGATAGAATTATTGCTTCTTCAAAAACTGAAATTATCACTGGTAATTCTTTGGAGCTAAAGAATATTCCAGAAGGAACAATCATCCATAATATTGAATTGTCACCTGGCAATGGTGGGAAATTAGCTAGATCAGCTGGTGCCTATGCTCAGGTACTAGGAAATGAAAAGGATTTAACTATGATTAAGTTGAGTTCTGGTGAAACAAGATATGTACGTTCTATTTGCAGAGCAACTATTGGCAAGTTAGGCAACGACAAGCACAATCAAATTGTAATTGGAAAAGCTGGGAGAAATCGTCATCTTGGTAGAAGACCAAAAGTAAGAGGTGTTGCAATGAATCCAGTCGATCATCCTCATGGAGGCGGTGAAGGTAAAGCAGCCAGAGGTAATCCACATCCAGTTTCTAAGTGGGGTTGGATAACAATAGGTAAGAAAACAAGGCATAATCCAAGAACTGATAAATTAATTGTTAAGAGAAGACGAATCGGTTACGGAATGGACAAGAGGTGATTATAGAAAATGGGTAGATCGATAAAAAAAGGACCCTTCGTTGACGACAAGTTAATGAAGAAGGTTGTAAAAGCAAAGGAAACTGACAGTCAAAAGATAATTAAAACCTGGTCAAGAAGGTCAATGATTGTTCCTGATATGCTTGGACTCACATTTGCTGTTTATAACGGCAAGAAGTTTATACCTGTTTATGCAACAGAGTATATGTTGGGTCACAAATTAGGGGAATTTTCTCCGACTAGAACATTTAATTCTCATGCCGGTGGAGACAAAAAGAAGGGTGGTAGGTAATGATAGCAAAAGCGATACTTAAATATGCTAGAAGAACACCTAGGAAGGTTAACTTAGTATTGGAAACAATTAGAGGTAGAAATGTTGATTATGCTTTTATGCTTTTGAAAACATTAAAGCAAGGTTCTAAGGAAGAAGTATCTAAAACATTAAAATCTGCAGTCTCAAATGCATATGAAAAAGGTTTTACAGATTCTGAAAAAATTTTTGTATCCGAAGCTTATGCTACAGAAGGAACAACTTTAAAAAGATTTACACCTAGAGCGATGGGAAGAGCAACAAGAAAACTAAAAAGATTGAGTCATATAACTATAGTATTAGATGAGAAGGTGAAATAATGGGACAAAAAGTAAATCCAATATCAATAAGAGTCGGAATTACGAGAACATGGAATTCTAATTGGTTTGTCGCTAATAAAGATACTTATAAAACTTTTCTTCATGAAGACTTAAAAATTAGGACTTTTATAAAAAAGAATTTCTTTCAGTCAGGAATATCTAAGATTGAAATAGAAAGATCGTCAACTGATAAAATTAGAATAATAATTTTCTGTTCTAAACCTGGATTGTTAATTGGCAGAAAAGGTGCAGATATCGATTTGTTAAGAAAGAATTTGTCAAAAATGGTTAGCAAAGAAATCTTTATTGATATCAAGGAAATTAAAAGACCAGAGATTGATTCACAGCTAGTTGCAGAAAATATCGGACTACAATTAGAAAGAAGAGTTGCTTATAGAAGAGCAATGAAGAGGAGTCTAACCTCTGCTTTAAGATTAGGTGCAATTGGAATAAAAATCATGGTTTCTGGAAGGCTAAATGGTGCAGAAATTGCTAGAAGTGAGTGGTACAGAGAAGGTAGAGTTCCTTTGAGTACACTAAGAGCGGATATAGATTATGGTTTTGCCGAAGCAAATACTACTTACGGTAAGATTGGAATTAAAGTATGGATTTTTAAGGGCGAAGTATTGAGAAAAAAACAACCTAAAGGAGAAGCAAATGCTGCAGCCTAAGAAAAGTAAATATAGAAAGCAACATAAAGGTAGAGTTAGAGGCGTGGCAACAAAGTGTAACAAAGTCTCTTTTGGAGAGTTTGGCTTACAGTCGCTAGATTTTGCAAGAATTACCGGAAGACAAATAGAGGCTGCAAGGATTGCAATCAATAGGAGCGTAAGACGTGGAGCTAAATTGTGGATAAGAATTTTTCCACATAAGCCAGTTTCCAAGAAACCTGCAGAGGTTAGAATGGGTAAAGGTAAGGGTGATATTGATAGATATGTTGCACCAATTAAAAAAGGGACAATGATATATGAAATTGCTGGAGTAGATGAAGAATTAGCTAGGGAAGCACTTAGATTAGCCTCAAATAAACTGCCTGTTAGAACTAGGTTTGTAGTAAGAACAAGGGGACAGTTGATATGATTTATACTAAGGATATTAAAAAACTAGATACAATAGAGATTGAGAATAAGATCCAAGAATTAAAAGATTCATTACTCAAAGCTAAAATTAATAAGTTGAATCAGGGTGATTTTGATACTAATAGCTATAAGAAAATAAAAAAAGATATAGCTAGGTGTATGACAGAAATAAATTCAAGAGGGAAGGAATAAGTTATGTCTAGAGGAAGAATGAGAACAGTTAAAGGACTAGTAGTTAAAAACTCATCTTTAAAAACATTAATGGTTCAAATTGAAACTAGGAGTAAGAATAAGAAATATGATAAGGTTTCTATTCTTAAAAAGAAGTTTCCTGTTCATGATGAAAAAATGGTTGCAGAAGTGGGAGATATAATCGAAGCCGTAGAAACAAAGCCTATTAGTAAAACAAAAAAATGGAATTTAATTAAAGTCATAGAGAAAGGAGCTAGTCAATGATTCAACCAGAAACTCAGTTAGTTTCCGCTGATAATTCAGGAGCCAAAAAATTGAATGTTATAAGGCTTAAAGGTGGTTCATATAGACGCTATGCTAGTATAGGAGATATTGTAACAGTTTCTATAAGAGCAGCTATTCCTAACTCAAAAGTTGAGAAAGGTAAAATATTTCAAGCAGTTATTGTAAGAACTAAAAAAGAAATAAGAAGGTCAGATGGTTCATATATTAGATTTGATGATAATGCAGCCGTTTTAATTAATAAAGATAATCAACCTGTTGGGACCAGAATATTTGGACCTGTCGCAAGAGAGTTAAGAAATAGAGGTTTCATGAAGATTGTATCCTTAGCTCCGGAGGTTATATAAATGTCAGACTTAAAATTAAAACCAAAAAAAGGACTAAATGCTAAAATTATAGCTGGAAAGTATAAAGGACAAGTTGGAAAAATAACAAGTGTATCAAGTAAACTTGATCGAGTAACTATAGAGAATATAAATATTGCAAAGAAGCATGTTAAGCCAACCCAACAAAATCCAAGTGGTGGGATTGTTAATATAGAAAAAGGTATTCATATATCAAACATAAAGGTGATAGGAAATGTCTAGTATTAAAGAACTATATATAGAGTCCATACCTACCATTATGAGCTCTTTAAAATTAAAAAATAAAATGGAAGTTCCTAAAATAGTTAAGGTTGTTTTAAATATGGGACTCGGAAAGATATCAGATGCTGGTAAAGATACTAAAATAATTGATGAAGCATGTAACGAACTTACATTAATTGCAGGTCAAAAAGCAGTCGTAACTAAAGCAAAGAAATCAGAGGCTGGATTTAAATTGAGAGAAGGTTATCCAATAGGCTCTAGAGTAACACTAAGAGGAGATAGAATGTATGAATTTTTATCAAAACTAGTGAACTTGGCTCTTCCTAGAGTTAGGGACTTTAGAGGGATATCAAATAAAGCTTTTGATAAAAGCGGTAATTACAACTTAGGAATCCAAGATCATTTAGTATTTCCTGAAATTGATCCAACAAAATCAACTAAAGTTAAAGGGCTAAATGTAACAATAGTGACAACCGCTAGGAATGATTCGCAGTCTAAAATTTTATTAGAAAAGTTAGGGTTTCCATTCAAGCGTTAGGAGAGTATATAGATGGCAAAAAAATCAATGATTGTAAAAGCAAAGAAGAAGCAAAAATTTAAGGTAAGAGAATATAATAGGTGCCCAATAACAGGAAGAGCAAGGGGATTTATTAGAAAGTTTGGTATGAGTAGGAACGCATTTAGGAAACTTGCAAGCGAAGGCTTAATACCAGGAGTTAGAAAGGCTAGTTTATAGTCAGAGGATAAAATTATGGTTACAGACCCAATATCAGATATGTTAACAAGAATTAGAAATGCAATCAATGCAAGACATAAAGCTGTCGAAATACCTAATTCAAAGTTTAAGCTTCAAATTGCAAAGATTCTTGAAGAGGAAGGATTTATTCAATCATTTGATAAAATTTCAAAAGATAAATTTTCCTTCATTAAAATTAATTTAAAATATAGCAAAGATAAAAGAACGTCGGTTATAAAAGAAATCAAAAGAATAAGCAAGCCCGGCCTAAGAGTTTATGTTAACAAAACAGAGATTCCTAGAATACTAGGCGGTTTAGGTACTTCAATCATATCAACATCAAAAGGTGTTATGACCGGAAGTAAGGCTAGAGAAATAGGAGTTGGTGGAGAAATACTCTGTAGTATTATATAGGTGTAGTTATGTCAAGAATAGGTAATAAAGAAATTGTTTTCAGTGAAGATGTTGAAGTAGTCTTAGAGGGCAACGTAGTAAAAATCTCAGGACCAAAAGGTATCCTTCAAAGATCAATACCAGAAGGTATAACTCTTAATATAGAGGCAGGAAGAGTTAATGTTAGTAGGAATAGTGAGGAGAAAAGAATAAAAGCCTTCCATGGTCTTACTAGATCCTTAGTTAATAATATGGTTATTGGGGTTAAAGAAGGTTTTCAAAAATCATTAGATATAATAGGAACAGGTTATAAATGTGATGTTAAATCTAAAAATGAGTTAGTCTTAAACTTGGGATATTCGAACCCAATAAACTTTAACTTGCCTGAGTCTATAGATGCTGAAGTTGAAAATAAAGGAACTTTGCTAAAGATATCTGGCGTTGATAAAGAATTGGTAGGTGAAGTCACTGCTAGGATTCGTAAGCTTAGAAAGCCAGAAAGATATAAAGGTAAGGGTGTTAGGTATACTGGAGAAGTAGTAAAATTAAAAGCAGGTAAGGCTGCAGGCGGAAAAGGTGCTAAGTAATGATAAAACCAATAGTTAAGAATAAATTAAGAATTACTCGTCACAAAAGAAATAGAAAAAATATTTCAGGAACAAGCACGGTTCCAAGGCTATATATATTCAAGTCTCTAAAAAATTTATATGTAAACTTAGTCGATGATAAAAGTGGCAATACCTTAATATCAGTTTCAACATTAAAAACTGATACGTCTGATATAGTAAATGAGATAGTTAAGAAAGCCGACATATTGGGTATTAAAAAATTAGTTTTTGATAAAAGTGGATACAAGTTTCACGGTAGAATAAAAATAATTGCGGACGAACTTAGAAGTAAGGGATTAAATTTTTAATTTGGAGTGTAATTTTGAAAAATAATAATTCGAGGAATAGTTTAGATAAAGATTTTGCAGAAAAGATAGTCCATATAAGAAGAGTGGCTAAGACAACAAAAGGTGGAAAGAATTTTCATTTTACGGCATTAGTGGTTATAGGAAATAGTAAAGATAAAGTTGGAGCAGGCCTTGGTAAGTCTAATGAAGTTCCAGATGCTATCAGAAAAGGTATAGATAAAGCTAAAAAGAATCTAATTGAAATAAGCTTAAACGGTAGAACTATTAGTCATGAAGTTTATGCTAAACATTTAACAAGTCAGGTAATGATAAGGCCTGCAAGTTCAGGTACTGGTGTTATAGCTGGAGGAGCAGTAAGGTCTGTTTTGGAATTAGCTGGAATTAAAGATGTTTTAACAAAGTCATTGGGTTCTAGGAACCCAATTAATGTTGTAAATGCAACAATTGAATGTTTGAAACAATTAAATGATCCTGCAGAAACTGCAGCAGATCATGGTAAAAAGCAAGAAGATTTAGATTTACCAAAACAGTATTATAGAAATAAGGCAGAAGGTGAAGTTAATGCTTAATGAATTAGTTAAAACTAAGAATAAAAAAAATAGAACAAGAGTAGGAAGAGGTCCTGGGTCAAAAGGTAAGACAGCAGGTAGAGGACATAAAGGTCAGAATTCAAGATCTGGAGGCGGAGTTCCTATACTTTTTGAAGGTGGTCAGTCAAGTTTTGTTTTAAGAACACCTAAAAGAGGTTTCAGAAATTATAATAGAAAAGAATATGATGTCATTAATGTCGGTACTTTGAATAAGATAGACAATCTTGAGAAAATTGATTTAGAATCATTAATCAAGATAGGTCTAATAGATGGAAATAAGCCTGTGAAGATTTTAGGTAACGGTGATTTTGATAAAAAGTATGAAATCTCCGCAAACCATTTTTCAAAATCAGCCACAGAAAAAATTAAATCTGCAGGTGGCAGTATAAAGATAGTTTAATAATATGGATACTGTGCCTAAGATTCCTGAACTGAATAAAAGAATTCTATATACATTATTAATACTTATTATTTATAGGCTAGGTGTATTTGTTCCTGTACCCGGTGTCGATTCTCAAGAAATATTAAAAGTTTTTACTAGTCAGGGGAAGTCATTCTTTGATATTATTAATTTGTTTTCTGGTGGAGCATTTGAAAGAGCTTCAATATTTGCTCTCGGCGTCATGCCATATATTACTTCTTCAATTGTTATGTCTTTAGTGACAAAAACTTTTCCTAAGTTGGAGGAAATGCAAAAGGATCAGCTTGGAAAAAAGAAAATAGCTCAATATTCCAGGTATTTAACGATATTAATTTGTTTTTTTCAAGGCTCACTTCTTGTAACTGCATTGCAAACTGGACTAGGTACTGGTGCAGAAATTGTATTTAATCCAGGAATGAGTTTCTTTGTTTTAACTATTATTACACTAACGGCTGGAACATTCTTTGTAATGTGGCTAGGCGAGCAGATAACAAACAACGGGATTGGTAATGGCTTGTCACTAATAATTGCTACTTCCATCATTGCAGGAATACCTAGTGCAACAGGAAATTTATTTAATTTTGTTAAAATCGGTCAGCTAAATGTTTTAACTGTAATTCTATTTCTTATAATAATGCTCTTCATTCTTTATTCTATAGTGTTTGTTGAGAGATCATTTAGAAAAATTCCCATTCAGTATCCTCAAAAAACTAAAGGAAGAAAAATCTTTTCTGGTCAATCTTCTCATTTACCATTGAAGATAAATCCTGCGGGAGTTATCCCTCCAATATTTGCTTCATCGATTCTACTCCTTCCTTTAACAGTGTTTAATTATGTTGACATTCCAAGTGTAAATAATTTTGCTCAAACTTTTTTAAATAATAGTTTTTTCTATAATTCAGTTTTTGCTGTACTAGTTATATTTTTTACTTTTTTCTATACAGGGATGGTAATTAAGCCTGATGAGATGTCTGAAAATCTAAAAAAAGGTGGGGCTTTTATTCCTGGGATTCGACCTGGAAAGAATACAACTGATTATATTAAATTAATAATGTCAAAACTTACAGTTATTGGCGCCATATACCTTGCAATTGTTTGCATAATACCAGCCATATTAAATGCTAAACCTTTTAGCTTACCTTTCTACTTTGGCGGCACATCTCTTCTAATTGTTATAGGTGTTACGCTAGATACAATTCAACAAATTGAATCTTTCTTGATTTCGTCTAACTATGATCAGATGAATGGAAAGAAAACAAAAAAAGAACCTAGTAGGTTTAATTTGAGGTGAGAGAATGATTTTAGTTTTATTTGGACCCCCAGGAGCCGGAAAAGGAACACAGGCTGACGCACTGAAGGACAGGTTGGATTTGTTACATCTTTCAACGGGTGACATATTACGAGAAGAGGTATCTAAAGAGTCAGAATTGGGTTTAATGGCTAAAAAATTTATGGAAGCAGGTGAGCTGGTTACAGACGAACTTATTATTAGCATGATTAAGAATAAGATTACTACAGAGACTTCTGGTAAAGGTTTTTTACTTGATGGTTTTCCTCGAACAATATCTCAAGCTCATGCATTAGATGCTATGCTTAAAGCTAATAGCCTGAAGGTTGACAATGTTGTTTCCTTGGAAGTTCAAGATTCTGTTTTAATTGAAAGGCTTCTTTTGAGAGGACGAAGCGATGATAATGAAGAGACTATAAAAAACAGATTAGATGTTTACAAGAACCAGACCTTACCTATCAAAGAGTATTATAAAGATTTAGGTATATTAGTTGAAATAAAGGGTGACGATTCTGTTGAAATCGTTTCGGAGAACATATTTAAAGCTTTATAATAGAGATTATGGCAATACAATTAAAAAATAAGAAAAATATTGAAAGAATAAAGAATTGCGGTGCAATTATTGCACAAGTCCAACAAATCTTATCTAAATTAGTAGAGCCTGGTGTTTCTACCTGGGAATTAGACAAAGTTGCTGAGGAATATACTCTTTCAAAAGGTTTCAAACCAGCCTTTAAGGGTTATCAAGACTTTCCTGGATCAATTTGTGCATCTATTAACAAAGAAGTTGTTCATGGTATTCCATCAAAAAATAGAATTTTAAAAAATGGTGATATTATAGGTGTTGACTTTGGGGTGTTTAAGGATGGTTTTTATGCTGACTCTGCTTTTACTTTTGGTGTTGGTGACCTAAATGAGGAGACTAAGAAGCTTGTTGATGTAACGAGGAAATCGTTAGATAAAGGAATTGAGAATGCAGTCGTAGGTAACAAGCTTTATGATATCTCAAAAGCAATACAGGATTATGTTGAAGAAAACAGGTTTTCTATAGTTAGATCATATGTTGGACATGGAATCGGAAGAAACCTTCATGAGGACCCACAAGTACCTAACTTTGTTTTAGATTCGGAGAAAAGAGAAAAATCTCTCGACCTTGTAGAAGGGTTAGTTATAGCAATAGAGCCTATGGTTAATATTGGAGCACCAGACGTTGAAGTCACTGACGATAATTGGACTGTTGTTACTAAAGATGGTAGCCTATCTGCACATTTTGAACATACAATCGCAATAACAAAAAAAGGACCAGTTAATTTAACTAACTAAATATGGCAAAAGAAGATAGAATAGAATTAGAAGGAACAATTTTAGAAGCGTTACCTAATGCTATGTTTAAGGTTGAACTTGAAAATGAGCATAAAATACTTGCATATGTTTCCGGTAAGATGAGAACCCACTTTATTAGGATTCTGCCTGGAGATAAGGTCAAAGTAGAGGTTTCCCCTTATGATTTGACAAAAGGAAGAATAACCTATAGATTGAAGTGAGTTTATAAGATATAATATAAGCTTTTTATTGGAGAGATTATGCCTAGAATTGCAGGAGTAGATATACCAGATAATAAGAGAGTTGATGTCTCTTTAACCTATATATATGGTGTAGGACCCAAGGTATCGAAAGATATACTCACAAGTGCAAATATTGACCCAACGACTAAAACAAAAGACCTAACAGACTCTGATGTTTCTAAAATTAGACAATATATTGAAAGCGATTGTCTAGTTGAAGGTGAATTAAGAGTGGAAATTCAGAACAATATTAAAAGATTGTCGGATATAAATTCATACAGAGGGATCAGACACAGAAAGAAACTACCTTCTAGAGGCCAAAGGACTAAATCTAACGCTAGAACTAGAAGAGGTAAGAAAGGTCTTGCTATTGCTAAGAAAAAGTTAGCAGCTAAATAAATTTTGGAGCATCTATAAATTGAAAAAAGTAAAAAAAGTAAAAAAAGTAAAAAAATTTGTTGAATCAGGACAGGCTCATATTCAAGCTACCTTTAATAATACTATAATTACCATAACTGATGAGTCGGGAAATGTTTTATCATGGGGAGCTGCTGGAAAAAAAGGTTTCAAGGGGACTCGAAAAGGGACACCTTTTGCGGCACAAATGGCAGCTGAGGACGCAGCAAAAAAAGCATTAGAATTTGGCATGAAAACAATATCAGTTTTTGTTAAAGGACCAGGGCCAGGTCGTGAGACAGCAATAAGATCAATACAGAATGTAGGAATTAAAGTAAGTTCAATAAGAGACGTTACTCCTTTGCCGCATAATGGTTGTAGACCACCTGCAAAGAGAAGAGTCTAAGAGGTATAAATTGTCAAGATATACAGGACCAACAACTAAACTATCCAGAAGAGAAGGGCAGGAACTTTTCTTAAAAGGAGATAGATCTTATACAGATAAAGCTGCTAGACGTCTTGACGTTAAGCCTGGACAGTCACAGTCTAATTTTAGACAGAAATATTCTGAATATGCTGTTAGATTAAGAGAAAAGCAGAAATTAAAAAGAATCTTTGGATTAACCGAGAAGCAATTCAGGAATAATTACATAAAAGCTGCTAAGGAAAATGGTGTTACCGGTCACAATTTAATTTCTAATCTTGAGAGGCGCCTTGATAATGTTGTTTATAGACTTGGAATGCTTAGTTCAAGAAGTGAAGCAAGACAGTACGTAAATCATGGTCACATATTAGTTAATGGTAAAAAAGTAGATATTCCTTCATTTATAGTTTCTTTAGAGGACCGTATTGAATTAAAGGAAAAGATTAGGGACAACGTAAGAGTCAAAAGTTCGATTGAATCAGTTGCAAGAAGAGGTGTACCAGATTGGTTAGAACTAAACTCTGAAAAACTAGAGGGAATTATTAAAAGGCTACCAAATAGAGAGGATTTTAAACAACCTGTCGATGAACAATTAATTATTGAGTTTTACTCAAAATTATAGGAGAAATAAATGGAATTTCAGAAAAACTGGCTTGGTCTTCATAGGCCTAAATCTATTCAAGTAGATCAAAAGTCAAAAGCTGATGATTACGCTAAATTTACATGTCAACCTTTAGAAAAGGGATATGGTGTTACTATTGGTAATACATTAAGAAGAGTTCTGCTGTCATCGATACAGGGACCAGCAATAACAAAAGTTAAAATAGACGGTGTTATGCATGAGTTCTCTACTATCCCAGGGGTAACCGAGGATGTCACAGAGATAATATTAAATCTAAAACAATTAAAATTAAGAATGCATACTTATGAAGACCAAGAAGTTTCATTAAGTGTCTCAGGTGAAGGGCAAGTTAAAGCTTCTGATATTGAAGTTAATCAAAATGTCGAGATAGTTGACCCTGATCAATATATTGCTACATTATCTGAAGGTGCAAAACTTGATATGGTTTTAACTATACAAATGGGAAGAGGTTATGTACCCGTAGAAGCCAGAGAAGAAACAGCCGACCATATAATCGGCGAAGTTCAGTTGGATGCTATATATTCCCCTGTAGTTAAAGTCAACTATGGCGTTACTAGTGCGAGGGTTGGAAGAAGAACAGATTTTGAGAAACTAACTCTTGAAGTTTGGACCAATGGAACAATTACACCAGAAGACGCAGTAGCATTTTCCTCAAAGATAATCAAAGAACAAATATCTGTATTTATTAATTTCAACGAAGAAGAAATTGATGCTATTCCGATTATTGAAGATATCAAAGAAGAGATTACAGGTGGTGAGGACGTATTGTTCACTAAAGTAGAAGATTTAGACTTCTCTGCACGTTCTTTAAATTGTTTAAGCAAAGCTAATATTAAATTTCTGGGAGATTTAATTCAGTTAAGTGAAGATGATTTACTGAATCTAGAGAATTTTGGTAAACGTTCTTTGTATGAAGTAAGAGATGTAGTCGCCTCCTTTTCTTTAAAATTAGGTGAGGATATTAATAGAGACTTATATTTTGAGCAAAGAAAGAAGAAAGAGGAAACAGAAGTAAGCGAAGATGTAGGTTAGATTTATGCGACATAGAGTTAGAAAAGGAAAATTAGGATTAAAGACAGAACATAGATTATCAGTTTTAAGGAATCTTTGTACAGAACTATTTAGACATGGAAGAATAACTTCAACTGATGTTAAAATTAAGGAGCTAAAAAGATTTAGCGAGAAAATTATTACAACTGCAAAAACTGACTCTGTCCATTCAAGAAGATTGGTTAATACAAAGATTAAAGATAAAGATATTCTTAAGAAATTATTTGAAGAAATAGCCCCATCTTTTTCTGATAGACCTGGAGGCTATACTAGAATAGTTAAGCTTAATTTTAGAAGAGGAGATGCTGCACCTATATCTTTGATTGAGTTAGTTGGGATGGAAGTTCCATTTCAAGATCAGTCCAAGATTGATTCCCCCGAATTAGTTGATGAAGAAGTAAGTGATTCAAAAAAGGTGGAATAAATGACGAACAATATTGGGTTAATCTTAGACCCTACTTCTTTTGATAATCAAAAATATGTTTCTGAAAAAGCTGAAAGAAATGGTTTTCATTCTCTTTGGGTTACTGAGTTATATAGAAGTTCATTCGAGCAATTAAGTTATTTATCTTCTATTACGAGCACTATTAACTTGGGGTCAGCTGTTACCCTTGCTTTTACTAGAAGCCCTCTCGTAACTGTTATATCAGCGCACGATATAGATGAAATATCTAATGGAAGATTAATTTTAGGTCTAGGTTCCGGTGCAATAAATACAAATAGGAAGTGGCACAATTTTCCTGATTTCGATAAACCTACAGAAAGAATGAAAAGCTTTAATGCGCTATTTAGAAATATTGAAAAGTCTTTAATTAATAGAGAAGACTTGATTTACAAGGATGACTTCTATGATTTAACTATACGTTCATTTAGAAGACCATTTCAGCCCCTCAGAGCTCAAATACCACTGTATTTAGGCGGTATTGGTCCAAATATGACTAATTTATCAAGTGAGATTTTTGATGGCTATATTGGGCATGTAGTTTGTTCTAAAGATTATCTAGAAAATAATATTCTTCCGTATTTTAAAAAGAATAATTCAAAAGCAAAAATTACGTCAATCGTATTGTGTTCAATAAATAATGATAAACAGAAAGCGGTAAACGATGCAAAGGGGACTATAGCATTCTATGCAACTGTCAAAGCATACTTTAAGCCTTTTATAGACTTAGGCTATGAAGATAACATAAAAAAAATTAGAGATGCATATTTTAATAACGACAAAGAAGAAATGATTAGAAATGTTTCAGACCAAATGGTTAAAGATTTTGCAATTTGTGGGGACAGAGATGATGCATTATCACAACTTGAGGAATATAAAGAGTTTTTGTCATTTCCAATTTTAACGGCCCCCCATTATTATTTAGATTCTGGAACTATTAGAGGATACCAAGATCAAATTTTAGAGACTTTCAAGGTTTAACTTTTAGTTACTATATAGATGGTCACTAAGCCAAAATTATACTGAACATTCCTATCAACTGTAAACCCATTTTTACTTAAGATCTCATTCATTTCATCTTTAGAATAAAAAGACTCGATTGAAGTAGCGAGATATTTATACTCATCATATTTGGAGAACAAGAGTCCTATGATGGGAATAATATAATTTAAATACATATTATATAGATTCTTAATAACAAAGTTGTCAGATTTTGAAAATTCCATAATCATTAGAACACCATTTTCTTTTAAAATTCTTCTTATTTCACTCAAACTTTTAGGTATAGATTTAGTATTTCTAATACCAAAGGTTATAGTTGCAAAGTTAAAACTTGAATCAGAAAAAGGCATATTCTCACAAAATCCATTCTTAAAGAGGATTGTTTTATTTGAGTTTTTATTTTTAGCAATCTCAAGCATCCTGCTACTTGGGTCATATCCTACAACTTTAACGTCAGGGAATTTCTCTTTTATTGATATAGCGATATCTCCAGTGCCTGTAGCCAAATCTACGACATCACCGTGAAAATTGATTAAATTTACAAAATCTTTCTTCCATTTTTTGTGAAGCCCAAAACTTATAAGCTGATTAATTAAATCATAATTTTTTGAGATTGAGTCAAATGTCTTTTTTGTATCTGGCATTAAACTTTATTTGATATCTTGGATGCTAAGACTATATCCCCAGCAGTCATAATATGAACTCCATGAAGGTCTTTTTTATACTTTTTTAGTAATTCAATTAAGTATTTAGATGAAATGTTTATGAAATCTTCTTCTTTCGATTTTTTAAGCTCATCAAATAGAATATTGTTCCTATTTATACCATTAATTTTATTGTTTAGGTTCTTAAAAGTTTTCTTGTTCTTTATGGGGAAAATTCCTGCAAATATTTTACATTTAGAAAACTTTGAAAGTTCTCTGAGATTAACAAAAT
>Ga0209252_1000523_pt1 | contig 29356 bp, 23 predicted proteins | sample SaaInlV_135m_DNA_3_FD_184673 | JGI IMG/M metagenome (GOLD analysis project Ga0209252, IMG submission 184673) | Marine microbial communities from expanding oxygen minimum zones in the Saanich Inlet - Saanich Inlet SI074_LV_100m_DNA (SPAdes) (version 2) | ecosystem: Environmental > Aquatic >... | reverse complement strand
TCATTGGACCGACAACACTGCGTGATGCTCCAGCAGACTTTATTGACAGCTTTCTCGATCCTTTCACATATTCGGATAAACTGGCACTTAGGGCTGGCGTAAAAGGGATGAGCATGATCGCTGAGAACGGTTCTTATCTAGAGCAATTAGACGTTATTTCTGGTGATAAATATCTTTTTATCCGGGATGTCTATCTGCAAAATAGAGAGTATGTTATTAATGACGGGGCCATTGAAGATGATTTCGGTGACTTAGATGATTATTAAAGTGTCATAATGGCCTCGGTAAACTGACGAAAGTTAGATAGCGACATTGCTATAAAAAATATAAGAAACTGATAAGTCGGATGTACCATGACTGCAATTAACAGCCTTGTTATTCTCGTCGGAGAGAATGAGGCCAGGCTCACATCTCTTCAAAAAGCGGTCCAAAGCTGCGACAGGTCCTGCGTGCTTGCGTCCGATATGGCAGAGATGGTGGCTACTTGCGAAGATTCTATTTCTCAACTAGTTGTTTTTGTTTCTTCAGATACGTCTGGTGAAATGCTCGAGCATGACAATGCTTTAAAAGCAGTATTGTCTAAGTACCTCATGGTCGTGTGCTTGCATGAACCTTCTGTGAGATCGGTCGCTAGCTATTTTCGCCATGGGGCTGCAGATGTTTGGTCTGACGGAATATCTCAAAAAGACCTGACTGAATCCCTCTCTCGCATTCAAGACATTGCCTCTACTCGTGTTCAGCGTCATCAATATAGCGGTGATTTGGAGAAAACAAACCTAGATCTTCAAGAAAGCTTGCGGGTTCTCAAACAAGATCAGATTGCTGGGCTTGAAGTACAAAAAAGCTTGATGCCTGAAAGCCCTTTGACGTTTGGTGATTATGAAATATCACATTCGGTCACACCATCACTTTATCTCAGTGGTGATTTTATAGGTTACAACTTTGTCTTGGAGCGTTATTTACTGTTTTATTTCGCAGATGTGTCTGGTCATGGATCGTCGTCTGCCTTCGTGACTGTGCTGTTGCGCTTTATGATTGGGCGGGTTATTCGCCGTCATATTACGGAAAACGATCATACAGCCCTTAAATCGGCGCCAGAAGGTCTTTTAGAACACATTAATAACCAAATTTTGGCGACGGGATTGGGCAAACATTTGACGGTGGTGGCTGGCTGTTTAGATACAGAGACCAGCAAGCTACGATATGTCGTGGGCGCCCAGCTACCGAGGCCCATAATGATTGTAGATGGCAAAGCAGATTACTTGCCAGGTAAGGGAAAGCCGGTGGGCATATTTGAAGATGCGGTCTGGGACGTTGCAGAGATACAATTGCCAGAAAGGTGCGCGTTAGTTCTATTGTCTGATGGGGTCTTTGAGTTGGTGCCTGATAAAGAATTAGCCGACAAAGAGAAAACGTTGTTGCAGTTTTTGGCCACCAGTTCAAACTCGATAGAAAATTTAAAAGATGCGCTATCGGTTGATTTTATTGAGGCTCCCCAAGATGACGTGTCGATGTTGTTACTGACGAGAGGGATGTAGGGTGAATACCGGCAAAATTCTTGTAGCAGATAGTATGGGCGATTATCTGCTCAAGCTTTCTGGCGACGTGAGAGTGACGCTGTGCGGAACATTGAATCGACATATTGAGACTATTTTTGGGAGCAAAAATGTTAAACAAGTTGTTGTCGATATGTTGGACGCCGATTGCTTAGATAGCACTACATTGGGGCTACTTGCAAAATTGGGGCTGCACTGTCGCAAGCAGTATGGTATCAATATTCAGGTTTTTTGCGAAAATGCGAGTATTCTCCGCACTCTAGAACACATGAGTTTTGACGAGATTTTCGATATCTTTCAAGACGTGCCTGAAATAAAAGAACATTTGAGTTTGCACAATATAGGCGTTGAAACATTAGAAATTGACGATATTCGACGTCAGGTTTTAGACGCGCATAAACTACTGATCGAACTGAACCCAGGAAACAGCGCAGAGTTCACCGACTTGATCAGCGCGCTTGAATCAGATCGCTAACTCAGCTACTTTCCTGAGCATTGAGCTTGCAACGAATATACTCGCTATGCCGAATATGCATTAAATCAGCTACTCTCCGGATTATATTTTCTTCATGCTTATCTAAGTGCCCATCAGCATAAGCAACACGCCACATCGCCGTCATTAGCGATAGCTTTTTCTCAATATCAAAGTGCTCATTAATCTCACGCGTAAATTGATAAAGTGACGTTGCTTCTGTGACCTCTTCACGAGAAAGACTGATCAACTCATCAACCTCCTCTGCACTCAAATCGAGCATTCGAGATAAGGTTTCTGCAATTGAATTCAGCTCTTGCTCATCAAGATTTCCATCAATCACCATGACCTCTATCAATAGAGCAGCCATGGCAAGTTGATCCGCACTGGCTGATTTTGATTCAGGTTCTAAAACTTTTTTTGAGAAAAAATTCTTTATTTTATCAATCATTTATCTATTTCTTTTAGCCAAGTTTCTAGTTTAATTTGATCGGCAACAAAGCTTCGTATTCCGTGAGAAAGCTTTTCAGTAGCCATGGGATCATTATTAATTTCATAACGAAATGCACTCTCATCACCCAAGTTATATTGGATGGAACTGCCGGTATTAGCGGGGTCAAGCTTTCGCTCTAGAATCCCAAAATCGTCATCGAGCGCTTGCAATAATTGCGGGCTAATTGTGAGTCGGTCACAGCCTGCTAATTCGGTGATCTCATCAGTATTTCTAAAGCTTGCCCCCATCACCACAGTGTTATATCCAGATTGTTTGTAATAGTTATAAATCTGCGTGACTGACTGAACCCCGGGGTCTTCATTGGGCGCATACTCAGTCTTGTCGGTATTGGCTTTATACCAATCTAAAATTCGACCGACAAAGGGAGAAATTAGAAACGCACCCGCATCTGCGGCGGCGGCCGCCTGAGTAAAGTTAAAAAGTAAGGTCAGATTACAGTTGATACCTTCCTTTTCAAGTCGCTGCGCTGCGCGAATACCTTCAAAGGTTGATGCCATTTTGATAAGAACACGCTCTTTGCCAATACCCGCTTGCTCGTATAGCTCAATTAGCTGTCGCGCTTTGGTAATGGACCTTTCAGTATCAAAGGATAATCGAGCATCGACCTCCGTTGAGACGCGTCCGGGGATAACATTGATAATCTTTTCACCAATACCGACCGCTAATTTGTCTATACAGAGAGATAATTGCTCATTACTGGATAGTTTTCCCTCAGAGACAGACGCAATGACCTCTCTTACTAGACTCTCATAGGCGGGCATCTGAGCGGCTTTTAATATCAGTGATGGGTTAGTCGTGGCATCTTCAGGAGAATACTGACTAATCGCCTCAAAATCGCCAGTATCGGCAACGACAGTCGTCATTTCTTTTAATTGTGCTAGTTTACTGCTATTGCTCATTTGTTCATGGCTCCTGAAGTGGCTTTTAATGCTGTCGTTAAAACATCAATCGTCGCAGTGGACTTATAGGCATTCTCGCTAATATGCCGCCTAAATAGCCGTGCACCGGGCATGCCGTGGAATAACCCCAAAATATGGCGTGTCATGGCATGCAGTTTAGTGCCCTTACTCATCTCATTATCTATGTAATCAAGAAATTGTTCAGCGATTTTTTCACGGCTCTTAACCGGATGACTAGCGCCATAGATATCTTGATCAACAGTAGCCAATATATAGGGGTTGGTATAAGCCTCTCGCCCCATCATTACGCCATCTAAATGATTCAAGTGCTTCATAGATTGCTCAAGGGTGGTAATCCCCCCATTGATGATAATTTCGGCGTCGGGGAAATCACGCTTTAATTGATAAACACGATCATAGTTAAGCTCAGGGACTTCTCGGTTTTGTTTTGGACTTAGGCCTTTAAGCCATGCTTTTCGCGCATGTACTACAAATGTGCTGCAACCGGCGTCAGATAGGGTGCCAACAAACTGGCACAAAAAGTCATAAGAATCATAGTCATCGACCCCAATACGGTGCTTTACGGTCACCGGCAGGTCTACTGCGTCTCGCATGGCGGCAACGCAATCAGCGGTAATAGCCGCATTTTTCATCATAACGGCCCCGAACATGCCACTCTGCACGCGATCACTGGGGCAACCGCAGTTAAGATTTATTTCAGCGTACGCATATTGTTCAGCCAGTTTGCATGCAGCCGCTAAATCACCAGGATTGCTTCCACCTAATTGCAATGCAACGGGGTGCTCTTCCGCATTCATCGCCAAAAAACGTTCGGTGTCACCGTGCAATATGGCACCCGTAGTAAGCATTTCGGTATAAAGAACGACGTGTTGGCTAACTAAACGTAAAAAGAACCGACAGTGCCTATCGGTCCAGTCGAGCATGGGCGCAACGCAAAATCGTCGGTTGGGTAGCTGAGAATTCAATTCGGGCAAGGGTTGCAACTCTGAAGACTAAGGTTGTGGGACGAGTATTGTAAAAGTCTTATCCTTAAAAGTCTTCGAAAATTGATTATAACAACATAGATCGTGATTTTTAGTGTATCCCTCTGCTTATATTTAGAATATCAATATGAAGTGGTCATTACTCCCAGTAAATTCCCTTGCCTGTTACTATCATCAGCCGTGCATTTACACTACTATCGCGGTTTCATAGGATAAAATTCTAGTTAAAACAGGACAATAAAAATGCGAGAAAGCAGTGTGCCAATAATGGCGATTAGAAATGGTTTGTTTTTGTTGGTTACAGGCCTGCTGGTTAGCTTTTATTCCACCTCAGTCCTGGCTCACGCAGATCATGACAAAGCTCGATTTGTCGCTGCTACTGGTATCGATAGTGGCAAGTGCGATGACGCCGCACAGCCCTGCAAAACCGTTAACTATGCCGGATTGCAGTCCAACAAGGGCGATACTATTCGTATGGCTGGAGGCAACTATAACGTCGAAGATGTAGATACGCTGTTTTATCTGCTTAGTGATCTTGTTCCTGTAAAAGGCCTGTACAGCGAAACATCTGCGTTCGCAAAAACCGATCCCAATAACATTACACGTCTAACCGGCGTGCCACTGGAATTTGCGGATAAATTAGCCAGTAAAGGCTTTACTGTGATCGTTGATACGAAGGGTCTTGATAATGAAAAGACTCGAAATATTCGTGAAAAAATGCAGGTCTATGAGCGACTGAAAGAAGCTAAGCCTGCGACTGTCTGTGACAACGGCTTTGCAGGCGATCATGCTTGTGAAAAGATGGATCTACTGGCTCACGTACCTCTATCTAGCTTCTCAACTAATCCCTCTGGCGCAAATGATGTATGGGGCTTTTATGATGTAAATGATGACCGCGAATACGCGATCATGGGACTGCGCAATGGCGTGGGCGTAGTAGAGGTAACGGACCCCGAGTCACCGCGTATGGTCGGTAGTATTTCTAGCCAATCAACCACATGGCGCGACATCAAAGTTTATCAACACTTTAACCTTGAAAGTGCAAGATGGGAGAGTTACGCCTATGTTACAGCCGATAGCGCATCGGTTGGCACTATGATCATAGATTTGCGATCTCTACCTGAGACAATTTCTGTTGCCGAGTCAGATTCAAGCGATATCAGTGCGCACAATGTCTATTTGAGTAATGTTGATTACTCATTAGGCGTTGCACTAAATGGTGTAGAGCCCTACCTACATATTGCGGGTTCAAACCGGAAGGGCGGCTCTTTTAACACCTATAGTTTGGATAACCCTCAGTCACCTGTCTCGATCTATCAGAACGGCTCATCTTCCCGGACGAACTATACTCATGATGTCAGCTCTATGGTGGTGACGGATGAGAGAAAGGATACGCAGTGTGTTTCGGGTGGGCCTCATTGTGAGATTTTCTTTGACTTTAATGAAGATAACTTCCAGATTTGGGATAAAACGCAAAACAGCGCTCCAGCGCGATTAAGCACGACCTCTTATAAGAATGTTTCTTATGTTCATTCCGGCTGGTATACAGAGGATAAGCAGGTTGTGCTTGTTCACGACGAATTAGACGAGATGGATTATGGCCTTAACACGACGGTCCGCTTATTTGAGATGTCAGACTTCAGGGCGCCTTCTCTTTTATCAACCTGGACGGGCCCAACTGGGGCTATCGATCACAATGGTTTTGTTCGTGGTAATCGTTACTACATGTCCAATTACACGCGAGGCATGACTGTTCTAGATATCTCGGATACCTCTGACCCAAAGGAAATAGGGTTTTTTGATACCTTCCCGATATCTGACAATACGTCGTTTAATGGTGCGTGGGGTGTGTACCCTTATTTGCCCAGCGGCGTTGTTTTGATTAGCGATATCAGCAGTGGGCTTTATGTTGTTCGCGATAATACCCTTGATCCAGAGCAGGGTAACGTTAGTTTCAACGCCCAGACGTATGTGGTCGAAGAGGGCGCTAGCGCAATAGTGTCTGTTGAACGAAAGAGTGGTAGCGCCGGCGCTGTCAGCGTGAAATGGGAAATGTTAGCGGGATCCACTGATGACGACGATTTGGCCCTTGAGTCTGGCACCCTTAGTTGGAGTGACGGTGATAGCCAAAGTCAGGCCATCACTATTCCCGTAACTGCAGATACCCGTAGCGAGCCAAAAGAAAGTCTATTTATTCGACTGCATGACCCTGAGGGGTCGCTGTCTCTTGCGTCTCCAAGCATTGCCATTATCTCTATAAAGCTTAGCGAAGGTACGACTGTTCCAAATGAAGCGCCTGTGGTTGATGCCGGTGCCGATATGACGGTAAACACGGGCACGACAGTCAGTTTGGAAGGTTCGGCTACTGACTCTGACAGCACTAATCTAACCTATGCCTGGGAGCAGGTGTCGGGGGCAACAGTCACCCTTGGTCAGGCTGACACAGCGACTGCAGAGTTCACTGCACCTAACTCAGCAGCAGAGTTGAGCTTTAGCTTGACGGTGACCGATGACATGGGTGGCGCAGATTCAGACACAGTGGCGGTTAATGTTGTTCTACCACCGCCTGTTGTCACCCCGCAAAAAAGTGGCGGTGGTGGCTGCATTGTGACGACTGGCAGCACAAAAGATTCGTCACTGCCGATTCTGCTGCTAATAGCGGGGTTGTTGATGGCGAGACGGCGTTATCTGGTTGGTTAGTACGCCGCTTGTCTTAAAGGGCGGGTATTAGCTGCTTTTTACAGACGTGGGGGGCAGGGGTGCATCTCTATTAATCAGCTGATCTGGAACAGTAGCGACCGTCTAAAGTGATCCTTTTAGGGCTGAAAACCGTTACACTTCCGCTATGGCTTTTGATCATCAACCATTTTTAAAATCGCTTACCCAACGCCCAGGTACCTATCAGATGCTTGATGGTGATGGACAAGTTTTGTATGTGGGCAAAGCAAAAAACTTAAAGAATCGTGTCGCTAGCTATTTCCGAAAGACTGGACTAACACCAAAGACAGCGGCGTTGGTCAAACGTATTGTTCAAATCGACGTAACTGTCACCGAAACTGAAACCGAAGCGCTGATCTTAGAGCACAACCTAATAAAACAATATCGGCCGCAATTTAATATATTGATGCGAGACGATAAGAGTTATCCCTACATCTTTCTCTCAGATCGTGACCAATGGCCTAGGTTGTCCTTTCATCGAGGCCCCAAAAAGGTGGAGGGAACCTACTTTGGGCCGTTTCCCAGTGTTCATGCGGTGCGAGACAGTATGAGCTTCCTACAAAAGACATTTCGGGTGAGACAGTGCGAAGATGTCTTTTTTAAAAATCGGTCTAGACCCTGCTTGCAATACCAAATAAAACGCTGTTCAGCACCCTGTGTTGGTTTTGTTGAACCAGAGAGCTATGCCGCGGATGTGAACTTAACGCGCCTCTATCTTGATGGTAAGGCCGAAAAGATACTTCAGCAATTAGAGCGAGATATGGAAAAATTAGCTCTCGCATTGGAATTTGAAAAAGCGGGTGAATGCCGAGATCAAATATCAGCGCTACGCCAAGTCCAAGCACAGCAAATGATAGAAAAGGGCCGTGGCACTATTGATGTTGTGGCTGGAGCAGTTACAGATGGCCAAGCTTGCGTGCATATGCTCTATGTTCGTCAAGGACGCATATTAGGCAGCCGGAGCTACTATCCTAAGGCCCCATTGGCAGAAAAGGTTAGCGATCTACTCGATGAATTTTTACCTCACCTCTATTTGTCTGGTGGTGGCCGACCTGACTTGCCTAAGGAAATTTTAGTCAACGCTGCGTTAGATGGCGCAGAGGTTTTAACCGATGCTCTAAAAGAAAGGATAGGGCGAAATATAGAGATTCGTGACTCTGTAAGAGGCTTTCGGGCTAAGTGGATCGAACTTGCTCAACGCACTGCGGAACAGAATCTTGCGGGTAAATTAGCGTCAAAACAGACGCTGCAGCAAAGATTTGAATCCCTAAGAGATACTATTGGACTTGATGAGACACCGGAACGTCTGGAATGTTTTGATATCAGTCATAGTAGCGGTGAGGCGGTTGTAGCATCCTGTGTGGTATTTGATAGTAACGGCGCACTAAAGAGTGATTATCGCCGATTTAATATAGAAAATATAACCGGCGGCGATGATTATGCCGCCATGGAACAGGCCATTAGACGCCGTTACACCAGACTTATGAAGGGCGAGGGGAAACTACCTGACATTCTGCTTATCGACGGGGGTAAAGGACAGATTGGTATAACCAAGTCGGTGTTGGCTGATCTTGGGGTGGTCGGTGTTATTGTGCTGGGCGTGGCTAAAGGAACAACGCGCAAGCCAGGCATGGAAACACTTATATTGGCAGATCAAAATAATAAAGTGATAGCGCGTCCCCAACAGGCGGCACTTCATCTAATCCAACAAATTCGAGATGAGGCTCATCGCTTTGCTATTACTGGCCACAAGCAGAGGCGGGATAAAAAACGTCGCACATCTGCCTTGGAGGGTATTCCTGGGGTAGGGCCGACTCGTCGTCGAGATTTATTAAAACACTTTGGTGGAATCGTTGGAGTAAAGAAAGCCAGCGTGGCTGACCTGATGAAAGTCGCTAATATAAACAAAAAGGTTGCTGAAGCAATTTACGGGGCACTGTACAATGATTAACAGACAATGTGTCCTTACTCCTTTTAAAACCCAGGTATCGGAATAATTATTTATGTGGAATCTGCCCAACATATTGACCTTAATGCGTATCGCGATGATTCCAGTCTTTATCGTTGTGTATTATTTACCGTGGGAATGGCACCACTTCGCCTCGGCCGCCATTTTTGGGATAGCCGCTCTAACGGATTGGGTTGACGGTTATTTTGCTCGCAAACTCAACATGGTGACGCCTTTTGGCGCATTCCTTGACCCCGTTGCAGATAAACTCATTGTTGTTGCAGCTCTGGTGCTCCTTATCGAAGTGCATTCATCGCCTTGGTTTTCGCTTCCAGCTATAATCATTATTGGTAGAGAGCTTGTGATTTCAGCGCTACGAGAGTGGATGTCTGAATTGGGATCTGGTCAAAGTGTCGCAGTATCTACTTTGGGAAAGGTTAAGACCTGGTTTCAGATGGTTGCTATAGCTATTTTGTTGCTCGCAAAGCCTGAGCAAGAAGTATTAACAATGATCGGATTTACTGCAATTTATGCGGCGGCGGCATTAACATTGTGGTCTATGATTTACTATCTTATAAAAGCCTGGCCTCAATTGAGTGCTACCGATGATAAGTAGTTGATTTATTGCCCGTATTCCCTAGAATAGCGGCCTCGTCAAATGCTGTAAGAAAGAATAAAAATTAAGGCGCGGTAGCAAAGTGGTAATGCTGTGGACTGCAACTCCGCCATCGTCGGTTCGATTCCGACCCGCGCCTCCATTCTTTTAGTTAGCCTTTCTCTACATAGACTAGGACTTTTTAATTGATAGCCGTTAAATAACTTAAAACTATCGTTATAAGGCCAGAATCATTCCCTTTTCAGTTTTTGGTAATGTATACTTCGCGACGATTTCTGATGCTTAGTTTTATCGACGGAAAGCGCAAAGTTTCAATCTGTAGAATGCCCCCTTCAGTATGCCCGGGTGGCGAAATTGGTAGACGCAACGGACTTAAAATCCGTCGGTGGAAACACTGTGCCGGTTCAAGTCCGGCCCCGGGCACCATAGTTCCACGTAACCCATTGTTTTCCTTGTGTATTCTTGCAATTACACAGGTAGGGTAGACAATGTGGTATACACAAAAGCATCCTCAACATACATATACTAAACGTGATATATATTATTTTTCTAGGGTAATTCCTGGTGATTTAAAGCGGCGCCAGATTCCTATGGAGAGAGATAGGGCGGCTATAGTGGCGGATACATTAAATAGCATGAATTTGATTGGAGTAAGCATGGCTTTGATGTGGAGTAAATCCTCCGTACCTGTGAGTGCTAATAACTGGATCAGGTTCTCACAAATATCTGTCGGGATGACAAGAAATGCAGGAATCGCTAACCATATACCCGCTTGCTCAAAATATTTCAGAGTGAGGCCCACGAAGAACCCGCCGTAAGCCAATGGAAAGAGCATGTCTAGCCACAGAGTTATTCTAAAGTGTGCGGTCTTTTGAGCGTCCGACATAGATGCTAGTAGTTGTTGGGACTCTGTAGCAGACCTTAAGTTATCCAAAAGAATACCGCCGGCCACTGGAGTAAAAGTAATAAAACAACCCACCAGAGCAACAGCGACAATAAAAAGGAAAGTGAGCGTTGATGTTCTGGTCATATAGTCTTTCAAAGCACATCTCCTTTAGAGATTCATCTGTTTTTGACACTTATCTCAACAACTCAATAGCTTCAGCACCTGTCATATCTAACCTATGCAGATTGTTGTCGACTCTATCTGATCATGTATACTCTAGACTCTTAATAATTTTTTAGGGGAATTAATATGACTGAATATCAAATACTTAACTTAATGCATGTTGGCTTTATACAAAATGCAATGTACTTCGTTGGAATGGTTTTAATGACATGGTTAGCTTTTAGAATGTGTAATAACGTTAGAAGTAATCCAAATACAAATATGGCTGGTAAGGTTTTTACATCTGTATTTTGCTTGTTTGTTGCTCTCTTTATGACTCAAACAAATGCAATTGGCGGATCTATATTAACCTCTAGTGTTGCATCATTAGTTGATGTAGGAGCCGCTTCTGCTGATAGAATGTCTGCATATCTTTCTTCCCCTATGATAATAGGCGGACCAGTTCAATCAGTATTTGTATTATTTATATTTGTATTTCAATTAGCTTTAGTTTGGACAAAAGAATAAGAATTTTGTTTTTTAATATTTAAGGGGGTTTCGGCCCTCTTTTTTAATGTCTATATAAATCAATGACTTATAAAACCCAATGCGAGTGCAGAAGCCGAAGCCATGCTCCGAAAGGGCGGTAAGTAGAAGTGGAAGTCTAAACTTGATTAGGCTCTCACTCTTGGAGTTTTAGGCGCCACCGTATTAGATCTAATCAGATAAAGCCAAGGCAATCAGTTCTGCTGGTGATCTTCCATTTGCCACAGTCATTATTATGTATTGTTTGCCTTTATATCTATACGTGCTTGGCGGGCTTGCTTGTGAAGCTGGAAGATTGATTTCAGCGGTGATCTCGCCAGTTAATTTGTTATGCGCCCGAAATACCGGGTCACCACCAAATCCCTCACCAGCGAATAATAAAGTTTTTGTTACCACGATACCTGAACGTGTATGCTTGCCGGTACGTGGCAAGTCTACTCCTTTCAAAGCTGGATTATCTCTAATATCTTTTGGTGTTTCGCCATTTGCTATAACCCATTGATGCTGCCCGGTATTTAAATCAATAGCGGTAATTCTTCCCCAAGGCGGTTTAGCTGCAGGTATATCAAAAACTTTTAGTAGTGGTGCATTACCTGAAATATATTTAATATCAGATGATTCCGGTTCGTTAACCAATTGCATTAATCCAACGCGAGTCTGCGATGGCACAAATAATAATCCAGTTTCAGGATCAAAAGCACTGCCCTCCCAATTTGCACCACCTGTTGAATAGGGCAAGCTCAGCGTACCATCAGTACCATCAGAAGCACCTATAATTGAAGGAGGGGTGAATAATGGACCCAAACGATAATTTTTTATTAATTGTAGAACTGCATCTCGTATCTCAGGCGTATAATCAATTAGATCATCCAGGCTCACACCCTGCCTTTCAAATGGCAAAGGTAATGAAGGTATAGGCTGGGTCTTGGAAGTCCATTCTCCCGGCACATCGGTCTGAGGAACTTTTTGCTCATTGATAGGCCAAACTGGCACACCTGTTTGGCGATCAAATACGTAAACAAAACCTTGCTTTGTAACTTGTGCAACGATTCTTTTTCCGTTTGCTAAATCAGCGACTATTGGTGCTGTAGGATTATCCCAATCCCATATATCATGATGAATTAATTGATAAAACCATTGCATTTCACCCGTTCTTGCGTCCAAGGCAATTAAGCAATTAGCACATAGATTATCTCCATGACGGTCGCCGCCGTATTGATCACCAGTAGCAGACTCAACCGGTAAAAATACCAATCCTGCCTCTTCATCTGCAGACATTGGTGCCCATACTCCAGCATTACCAGTGTATAAAGCTGAATCATTGAACCATGTGTCATAGCCATCCTCATCCGGTTCAGGGATGGTATGAAATATCCATAAAAGTTCGCCAGTGCTTGCATCAAAACCCCGAACATCTCCTTTCACATTCGCTTTTGATGGTGGTCTAAAACTCACATCATGTGCTGAACCGACAACGATCACATCTCCAACAACTAAAGCAGGTGAAGTTAGACCAATATCAAGTTCCCTATTTGGCGCTCTTCTAAGTCCTTTAGTAAGATCTACCCAACCATTCTCACCAAATTCTTTGTTGGGGACCCCAGTTTCAGCATCTAGGCTTACAAGATAGTATCCAGGAGTGACTGCAATTACAGAATTATTGCCATTCTTATGCTCATAATAAGCAACTCCTTTACCGGAATCTTTTCTGGCGGCTACTTCAAAACGCTCACCTTCATTGGGTCGCCACATCCATAATGTTTGCCCTGTCTCTGCATCAATGGCTACGATGTTACGTGTTGCGCCTGCGCCAATAAAAACTTTACCGTTTCTCATAATTGGCATTGAAACATTTCTAATTTCTGCTGCAGGGCCAAAATTTTCCGCTTTCCAACGCCAAGCAATTTTTAATTCCTTAGCATTTTCTGAATTAATCTCTGTTAGAGGGGAGTATCTCTGCGCATTCAAATTACCACCAAAATTCTGCCATTCGACATCCGATAAAACCTCTTGGGTTTCTTTGAGAGTGATTTTATAATCAGAGGTTAAGAAGGCGTCATTTTTGAGTCCTATTTCTGCTTCCTTTAGCATAAATTCTACAACGTCATGATAATCTTGATCGCTCAATGAGCCTGGAGATTCTCCGGGCATGGTATTTTTGGTAACTGAGAAGAATTCACTGATGGAGCGATTGAGCCATTTATCATGAATAATATCCGTCATATTTTTGGGTGTATGACAACGAGAGCAGTGCGCTCCAAAAACTTGTTCACCCTGCGCCATAAGATCAGATGATAAGAAAAATAGCAGCAGCAACAAACCTTTTGTATAATTTTTTAGCGTATATTTCCACATCACTTGATGTAGCCAAATTAAGAGATTGGATTGATACATATTATAATGCGCAACAAGTGGTGGGTTCTTACGATCTAATCCTATACTAAGCATCCAGAAAGGGCTAGTCACGGCCTCGCTTAGAGCGCACTACAGAGCCATATAGCAGCATTCTGGACTTACCTATGCACATCCATAAATATAATAATATCAAGGCTTAGAGAATACATAAGGAGCCTCTGCATGGCTTGTTGCACGTGGTCTGGCATGTGTGGGTAATGGCGTGTAAATAGGTGCATATTACCTTACGATGTCGCCCTGATTTGAGGCCTTTGACCAACTATCTATGGGATGTTAGTCTTACTGTCTATCTAGCGTAACGGAAATTAGCGATGTCCAAGATCAGCACTTTTAAAGATGAAGCTGAAGCCTATGCTCAAATACAAGAAGCCGGCTATCATGTTTATACTTCCGACTACCCAGCCTTAAAAAATGACTTTCATTGGCACGATTTTGACGCTCTGATTTATATAACTAAAGGCGAGCTGACCGTCACGGAACAAACGTCCGGTGAGTCAATAATTTGTGGGCCGGGGACTAAATTAATCGCTGGAGCTGGCGTAGTGCATAGGGAAGAAAGTAGTGGTTACAGTGCTATTTTTGGCTTGTCTGTTGCACCCCAATCGCTAACTCAACCAGTTGAGAAGCCGCCGCCTTATTCGCACTGATTTTATAGATAGATTGGTGTGATTTTGACTGCTACTCAGGGTTTTGTTAGCACCTAATCAGGCACTCACTCACGTGTGTTTCAGGCGGCTTGAGACTTGGGAAAGTCATATGAAGGGTGTGAAGACTAAGGTGAAGGTGGATTTGTTGGAGTAGTTGAAGCCCCCCCCCTCATCCACACGAAGCAAGGAGAACAAAGTTAAGGATGATTAGGATTTCGTTTATTTTTAATTCTGCCCTCTATCTTGCTCCCAAATACCTCAAGTCTCTCATTTAGATAAAGTTGAATTAAAAATGAACAAAATCTAGAGGGCCACTATGGCAGATTATAATGATATTCCTGACTATCACCGTGCCTCAACTCCAGTGACAACAGCATTGCCTGAGCAGGACGGCAAGCTAAATATACTCTTAGTTACTCGAGGTCACCCATTTGACCGTGATACGTTCTTTGATGTTTTCGACAGCAATCCAGAAATTCAATACTCCAATGTAGAGCATCCGGCAGCTCAATTTATGTTTAATCCAGAGATGGCCAAAAGATTTGACTGCTACGTCCAATATGATATGCCCGGTGTGCAATTTGGAGACGGAGGTCCACAGTATCCAGAACCTCCCGAATTTTATATAGAAGGCGTGCGCGCCATGGGGGAGGCTGGCTGCCCGCTTGTTATCATGCACCATGCTGCAGCCGCCTGGCCTGCATGGCCTGAGTGGGCTGAAATTGTTGGTGGCCATTTTCTCTATACGCCTATGAAGTCACGGGGTATTGATAAGCCGGACAGTGGCTATAATATCGATGTCTCCCATACCGTAAGCCCCGCCATGGATCACCCAATTACCCGTGGTATAGAACCCTTTAAAATAGTCGATGAGGTTTATCTTTCGGAAGTGTTTGAAGATTCCGTCATTCCTTTATTTACCTCAGACTGGAAATTCACACGCAACAATTTTTATTCGGCCGCCAATGCGGTTGTCCGTGGCGAACTCAATTCCAATGAAGATTGGCATCACGATGATGGATCAAATGTTGTCGGCTGGATCAAGGCCTATAAAAATGCCCCCGTGGTTTATTTGCAATTTGGTGACGGCCCTAGTGCCTATGAAAACCCGAACTTCCGGCGCATCCTAGCCCAGGCGATCAAATGGGCCTCAAGCGATGAGGCCAAGGCTTGGGCGATTGAGATGAATAGAGCTAGCAATCGATAATCGAACAGATTGATGCGTATAAGTTGGTTTAGTTATTTTATGTTTTGATACCTTTAATTGGCCAGTCTCATAGAGCCTCAGCTGATCTACTATTTAGGTGCCGATTCTGGCTGATAATTATAATAGCCTTCAAAGGGAATCATCAGGTGGGCATAGGGACTACCTTTAAACATTTGATAGGGCGCTCCTGTGGTGAAATCTGTGGTGAACGCGGCTATTGTTTCTGGATTTTTGGGCATCAACATGAGGTGAGGGCCTGATTCTACCCAGTGATCATGTTTCATCGCCATAGCTTTATTGCCACCAGGTGCTGAGTTATCTTCACCCGTATCGCCATGGAGCATCCAAATATAAGCATCTCTCTCCATATCGGGTGTTTTGCCTGCCATGTAGGCGGACGCCCACTTAAACCCTTCGGCATCGGCGCACAACGCAAAGGCATGATGTGGCGTAGAGAAACCGTCCTCAGGCATCGGTTTCGTCGCCGTGCATGTCCAGCCATTAATGCCCTCTCTAATCACCTCACCGCTTCCTGAAACAATGGCAGAAAAATTCCCTAAAAACGAGGGAGCAGCTTTTGAATAAGCCCAAATTTGCCACTCGTTAGAAGCATGGGAACCTTCAGGTTCATTGGCGTATAGACTAAATGATGCGACAAGACTCAATGAGAAAAAAACAATTGACCGTAAATACATACATTACCCCTTTTTTTTATTAATAAGCTATTTATAAGTTGTAGACTATAAATCTGCTTTAATCAATTCGCGCGCCTTGCGCGAGTAATTTTTTCTGTACTAACTTGATATCAACGTCTGCTACATCAACGCCTGTCTGAACAGAAATAGCTGCCGCTACGCCAGCACCCTGGCCATTGACGGCGCAACACATCATATTGCGCACCGCAGCATGTGAGTCCCGATCACCACCAATGCTGCGCCCGGTTACTAAAAGATGAGCAACACCTTGTGGCAGCATTGCACGGTAGGGCAGCTGAAAATAACGGCCCGTCGTGGGTAAAATGAGAATGCCATAGCCATCGATAAATTCAGGGAAGATGCCAATACTATCGTCGAACTTCCCTTGCTCACGAACATCATGTGCGGTCATATTATAGACAGCATTAATTTTCCGCGTGTCTCGGACACCAAGAGTCATGCCGAAATTTCTCAATTTGGCATTCTCGCACCCTGGGTTAAATTGCTTGAGGGCTTTTATGGCCAAAATAGCCTGTCTCCGGCCCTCCATCTCACCTTTTGTAAGGTGGTCTGGGTTGGTGGCATCGAGTCCAGCCAAATGGATCAAATTTAAATAGGTTAGGTCACCTTGATCGGTAATAGCGCCCCAGGTTCCAGTAATCGTGTTTAGATTTTCGGGTATGAGCCCTGATTTAATAGCCTTTTCAAACGGTTTCTTCAGGTAAGGCGAAAATAGCGTATCTTCTTTTCCAGAAGTTTCCATAGCCCAGCCTGGGCCACACCAGTCGAGGTAAGTATGAGGATCTGCTTTAACATCTTCTATAAAACGTTTTTTATCGACGCCACTCATTGAAAACATAACAGACGCCGCCATCATTTCTTCGACCGGCGTTTTGTGCACTATTGCGCCTGATCTATGGGCGATGTCGGCATCACCTGTGGCATCGATAACACGCTGCGCTAATATCGCCTCTCTACCAGCCTTGCTCTCGACAATAACACCTTTAATCACGCCACCTTCGACAATAGGAGCGACCATAGTTCTGTGTAACATGGGTGTAATGCCGGCCTCTTCGACCAAGACGTCGGCGACATATTTGAAGGCTTCTCCGTCTATAGCATGACTATTTGATTGGGGTTCAGGTGTCGCAGCGCCCATAGATTTTGCGCGTTGCTCAAATTCCACACCGATGCCTTCACTGTCGACAGTATTATCGTGTCGATACCATGCAAAACCTTCGACGCCCACTTGAGTAAGATTACCGCCAAAACAACCATAACGTTCAAGAAGAGTGGTCTCGGCACCTGCTCTGGCAGAGGCAATTGCCGCCGCTAAACCTCCAGGGCCACTGCCCACGACCAACACCTCGGTATGGTGAATAATGGGAGTTTCTCGCGCTGCTTCGCTAATGGTCGCCATACTTTTTGACCTTTCATTATCACTTGATCTGTTGTTGTGGTTACGTTTCGAATGGCCTTAACTATAGATTCTAAAGCGATTAAAAACTAGAGGCTACATAGCTTATGAAGTAATCGAAATGGAACAAAACTCAATTTATTTATACTTTTTTGCAATTTAAATGGAACTTTTGTGCGTAGAGTTGTCTTAAGTAATGTACATATTCTCCCCTGAACATATACGTTTATTTGCTTTTGCAAAAACCCTGAGGAATCAGGGTTTTTTTTGTCATAAATTTTTTTCTTTCAATTAGCCCAACTAGTCTCGCCTTATATAGCGATACCAACTTAGCTGTGCCGCCCTCAGAGTCTTCGTTGGCCGAAAATCGATAATCATATAATAGGCATTTCTTTCAAATGATTAATTAAATGGTCTCTAAAACTAGTGTGAGCATCAACTTTTGTCTTTCCATTTGTGAATAATTGTTACATATTAGAAGTTCTTAAAATTTTATGGTGAAGAAAATGAAAAAAATATTGATACTACTTTCAGCTCTTTTATCGCAAGGTGTTTTTGCGGAAGGCGAAGGAAAGCATGAAATGCATGCATTTTATTTCTTAAATGTAACAAATCCTGCGGTTGTTGTTGGCGCAATGGATAAATTCGCCGCTTCAGATTGTGGCAAGCAGTTGCCTGCAGATGTTGGCCTTATGGCTGAACGCATTAATGGTTCGGCAGCATCGACTCATTTCATCATAGTGTCCTATGAAAAAATGGCGGATTTCAGAAAAGCTGATGCCTTAATGCAGTCTTGTCCTGAGGGTGCAGCTATGCTTCAAGAAATTGGAAGTGGATCTGACCCAGTAACACAGTTTGCCGTCATCCCTGCGATCGAAGTTGGTGATTGGGGAAAAGATTCTATTTTCATGAAATATGATATGTCTGTGCGCGATGAAGCTGCTTATGGTGCTGCATGGACCGAACTTATGGATTCTAATGTTGCTGATGGAACAGTTACTAGCTCTTATGGTTTAAACAGAATATTTTTGGGTAACAATGACGCTTCCCATTTTGTTTATATCGGAGCTCCAGACTTTGAGACCCTAACCGCCAATCAAGCGACGCTAACGTCATCACGTGCTTTTACTAAATTTTCTAGAAAAGTGGGTAAATTAAGAAAGGTGTTAAATACTTCTTTAATAGTCCCTGTTAAAGCTTGGCCAAAACAATAGGCTTTACCTAATAAAAAAGGGGAACTTCTAAGTCCCCCTTTTTTTAAGCGCCAGCTTATAGGCGCATCCTGTTTGATCTTGATTATGACATGCGTGGTTAGATTAGATTGCCTGGCATACAGTAATGGCGGCGACTCCGTATATATCTTCTGCGCTGCAACCGCGGGATAAGTCATTAACCGGCTTTGCTAAACCCTGTAGAAGAGGGCCATACACGGCTATGTCAGATAGCCTTTGCACCAGTTTGTAGCAAATGTTGCCCGAGTTGAGATCGGGGAAAATTAAAACGTTCGCGGTTCCCTTTAATGCACTATCGGGACATTTTTTTGCAGCGATGCTAGGCACTATTGCCGCATCGGCCTGAATTTCCCCATCCACAATAATATCCAGCCCTTCAGCCTCTACTTTTGATACGGTCAGTGCCGCTGCTTGCCTTATTTTATCTAGTGATTCGTGCTGAGCACTGCCGTGCGTTGCAAAGGATAAAAAGGCAACCTTGGGCTTTTTACCGGTCAATGTGTAATAGGTATTAGCCGATGCGATGGCTATATCAACCAATTGCTCGGCGTCTGGGTTGGGATTAACGGCACAGTCGGCAAATAGGAGTGATGAGTAGCCGGTGGGGGAAGAACTCGTAAAGTCTAAGAGCATGCTGCTACTTGCTGTTTTGATGCCTTTTGACGTACCAATGACCTGCAATGAGGCGCGAAGCATGTCACTGGTTGAGGCAACACTTCCCGCGACGACACCATCAACTAATCCTTGATGACACATCATATTGGCGAAATATAACCTGTCATGCATGATGGCAGTGGCAGCATCCATGGTCATGCCTTTTGCTTTACGGATTTCGCAGAAATTACGAGCAAAGTCGGTAACAAGGGGAGATAACAGAGGATCAATTACGTCAAAATTACAAGCATCTACACCCGCTAAGTGGCAGGCTTGGGTGATTTCTGAGTCCGTGCCCAATACGGTGACTTGCGCAATCCCATCATTAACAATCTTATGTGCAGCTTGTATGACACGAGGATCCAGTCCCTCGGCGAAAACAAGTTTAGCTCCAGTTGTTTTTGCTTTCTCAATAATGGTATTTAATATCGACATAATGGTCTTAGCTTCTAATTTATAGAATTTTACCAAACAAGAGGACAGTGTATCCTAGGAAATACCCACCTAAGGCTGACTGTTCTTCATTGTTGCTAAACGTAGTCTTTGTATTTTTCAAGGTAACGTACGGGCTTAGATAAAGCATCGCGCCGGAACGGATCACCCAGTTCCCGGGTACACATTACTTCAATAACAGTGCTTTTACCTTCATTCATTTGCTGATCTATGGCTTTCTTGAGCGCCGGGCCAACGTCTTCTAGCTTGTCGACAATAACACCTTCAGCTCCCATCGCTTGAGCGATGCCAGCCCAACTTTCGCTAACCAGTTCAGCGGCGACAAAACGGCGATCATAGAACTCAACTTGGTTTTTCTTTTCTGCACCCCAGTCACGGTTGTGAAACACCACGGCTGTAACAGGAATGTCGTGACGCACAGAAGTCATTAATTCAGACATGCTCATACCCCAGGCGCCGTCGCCGGCATAGGCTATAGCGGGTCGATGCGGCGCTGCCGCCTTTGCACCAATAATGGTGGGTAGTGCATAGCCACAGTTACCAAAGCTCATGGGAGCAAAGAAACTGCGAGGCTTTTCAAAGCGAAGATAGCTGTGAGCTACAGAGTTAATGTTGCCGATATCGGTAGAAACCATAACGTCTTCTGGCATAGCATTTTCTAGTTCACGCAGAACTTGCCTTGGGTGTAACCATTCGCCATCTTCGCTAGCAGCCTCTTCAATCATATCTAAGCTGTAGGGGTCTTTTTCATGGGTCCACTCGTCTAATTCTGTTTCCCACGCCTGTTTTTGAGCCGTGATCTCAGCGATACGCTCATCTCGATTCGCCTGACAATCAAGTGTTAGCTTGGATAGTCGGTCGGTTAAAGCAACCGCAGTAGCTTTCGCGTCACCACAGATACCGACAGATATTTTTTTCACCAGCCCCAACATTTTGTGATCTGCATCAATCTGAATGATTTTTGCATTTTCAGGCCAATACTCGAGCTCGTACTGAGGGAGGGTGCCAAAAGGTCCTAGGCGCGAGCCTAAGACCAAGACCACGTCAGCTTTGGATATGAGCTTCATACCAGCTTTTGACCCTTGATAACCTAAAGGGCCACACCATAGAGGGTGGCTAGCGGGGAACGAGTCATTGTGCTGATAACTATTAACAACGGGTGCGCCAAGTAATTCAGCGAGGGCTTTGCATTCTTCAACAGCATCGGCCATGACGACGCCGCCACCCGAGATCATGACAGGAAATTTAGCTGTAGATAATAGATAAGCCGCTTCTCCTAGGCTCTTTTCACCTCCGGGACCACGATCCAATCGCTGCGGTTGTGGGATTTCTATATCGATGTCACCGTAAAAGAAATCACGTGGAATATTTAACTGTGTGGGACCAATTTCCGACAGAGCTCGATCAAAGCAGCGAGCTGTAAACTCAGCGATGCGTTTTGGGTTGTTAACGTGTCCCTGATATTTGGTAAATTCTTGAAACATGGGTAGCTGTTGCGCTTCTTGGAATCCACCCAAGCCAATGCTCATGGTACCGGCTTCCGGCGTAATCATAACGACTGGAGAGTGCGCCCAAAATGCAGCTGCAATACCCGTGACACAGTTTGAAACGCCGGGCCCATTTTGGCCAATGACCACACCGTGATCACCAGACGCGCGAGCATAACCATCGGCCATATGAGCAGCCCCCTGTTCATGGACGACAGGGATGAGCTCAATGCCCGCTGGGGCAAAAATATCCATGGCATCCATAAATGCCGACCCCATAATGCCAAAGATCTTTGTAACGCCATTGGCGACTAGTGTTTCAACGAATGCTTCGCTAGGTGTCATACGTGCCATGATATTGCCCTGTTTTAGATTTCAAAGTGTCTATTTGTGAAGCCGAAAATCAAACCCCATATTTCTAGGCGTAGCTTAGTAAGTCAGCTAGGTAAAGGGTAGAACCAGTTTATACCGTTCTATTGTTCCAGCCTAGCTTAGCTGGGTGATTAGATCTGCAAGCAGTTTTATTCCAGGTCTTATTTGTTCCGTTTTTATAGCGGAAAAACCCAATCTAAAGAAATGCGTAGGGGGTCTTGGGCCATAAAAATGTAGGTCCCCGGGCTCAATAATAATACCTATCTTTTTAGCTTCTGCGGCAAGTACTCGAGCATTCAAGGTTTCTGGACCTTCAATCCAAAATGATGAGCCGCCAAATGCAGTAGTTGCTACTGATACCGGCATGATATTGCTGAGTTCCTCTGACATTATTTCAAATCTCGCCTTGTAGGTACGATGCAGATTTTTTATCAAAGATTCATGATAACCCCGAGATAAAAACAGGGCCATGGAATGTTGGTTGTTTGCAGCAGGGTGGCGCAGCATTAGGCGCCGCAGAGCTCGAAGCTCTGAAATGAGTTTGGCTGGTCCAACCACATAGCCCATTCTCAGGCCGGCTGATATGGTTTTAGATAGACTACCTATGTAAAGCACACGGTTATTAACATCTAAACTTTTCAATGCCGGCAGAGGATTAGATTGGTAGTTAGATTCGCTTTCGTAGTCGTCTTCTAACAGTATGATGTCGTTTTTTGCAGCCTGATCGAGCAAAGCCCGACGATTTCCCAGCGGCATGGTGACAGTGGTTGGCGACTGATGACTAGGGGTGACGTATATGTAATCGCAGTCGTTTATATGACTGTTAACGATTAGACCTTCGTTGTCTACAGGTAGCGGTTTAATAGTGCTGTTACCTAGGGCGACTATGTTACGCACATCAACGTAACCGGGGTCTTCTAAACCAATGGTGCTGCTTTTATCAAACAGCATTTCGGCGAGTAAGTAGAGTGAATGCTGAGCGCCCACTGTGATTAAAATTTCGTCTGGATTGGCCCATACCCCTCGTCTAGGTAGCAGTCGTTTCTGTATCTGTTCAATCAAGAGGGGGTCATCAGCATCAGACTTATCCACAGACCAACTTTGAATGGCTTGTACGGTGACTGCATCGCGACAACATTCGCGCCAGTTATTCAGAGGGAATAGATCACTGCCTATTTGTCCATAGATAAAGGGGTAGGGGTATCGTTGCCAGTCTCTGGGTTTTTCTATATTGCCAAATCTAGAGGGTTCTAATTTGATCCGTTCGGCCCAGTTGGGTTGATATAGGCCCTTTCCTAATTCAGCGCGGGCCGGCGCTTGGGCATAGCCTTGTAAAATGTCGGGATTAACAAAATAGCCGCTACGTTCCTTGGAGATTAAGTAACCATCGCTAACTAATCGCTCGTAGGCCAAAATAACGGTATTGCGACCGACGTTAAGTTGACTTGATAAATTGCGGCTAGAAGGTAAGGGTAGATCGGCCGGCAGATTACCGTTAACAATAGCGCGGGTAATTTGCTCAATAATCTGTTTTTGCAGGCTGTGCTCGCTATTTGCGTCGAGGTGGAATAGCGCGTCTAGAGACATGGTTAATAGCTCAAATAAAAGCGGTTAATACGATAATATAACCGCTTTTATCCGATTGTCACACCTTAGCTGTCATTTCTCTGGGATGTATTTGCTGTTGTACTTGTTTAGCTCTCTTTTAACTAAGGGAGCTAGCATATACAAACCAATAATATTAGGCACACAGATTAGGAATACTAAGGCGTCTGAAAAGTCTAAAACCGCATCTAGCTGAATACTGCAACCCAGGGCGACAAACAAACAAAAAACGAACTTAAACAGATTGCTCGCCCAGACCTTTTCACCCACTAGATAGGTCCAACCCTTTAATCCGTAGTACGCCCAAGCGATCATCGTGGAAAATGCGAAGAGCATTCCGGCAATGGCGATTAAATAAGGAGACCAAGATATGTTCCTGGCGAAGGCGGCAGAGGTCATTTCAATACCCCCAAGGCCTTGGGCAAAGGAGGGCTCATAGTAGAAAGTAGTCACGATGACTAACGCCGTTAGGGTGCAAATAACAACGGTGTCGATAAAGGGCTCGAGTAAGGACACATAACCTTCAGTAATGGGTTCTTTTGTGCGTACAGCAGAGTGGGCGATAGATGCCGACCCGATACCCGCCTCGTTTGAAAATACTGCGCGTTGAAAGCCGACAATCATTACACCAATGGCTCCACCACTCATACCTTCAGGACTAAACGCGTCACTAATAATGGCGTTGATTGCATAAGGAATAGCTTCATAGTTCATCCCAATAATAGTGATGGCGCTGACACAGTAAAGTATTGCCATAAAAGGAACGACCTTACTAGTTACTCTGGCAATGCTTTGAATACCTCCCAGTATCACTAGACCCACCACAGCTCCAAGCAAAAGCCCAAACAGCCATGCCTTGTCTGCAAACCAACTGCCTTCTGCACCACCCGTGACATTAACAAATTGCATGTAGGCTTGGTTGGATTGGAACATATTGCCAATGCCTAAACAGCCAAGCACTATACCTAGAGCATAAAAGCGGCCAATGAATGCGCCGACTTTGCTCCAATTTTTTTCGGCAAAGGCATATTCCAAATAATACATAGGCCCGCCAGAGACCGAACCATCTGGATTTTCACGACGCAGTAAAACACCTAAGGTGCACTCGATAAACTTAGTCGACATGCCCAGTAGGCCAGCAATAATGATCCAAAACGTTGCGCCTGGACCACCTATGGATATTGCAACGGCCACGCCACTAATATTACCAATACCGACAGTTCCTGAGACAGCGGTGGTTAATGCCTGAAAGTGAGATACTTCGCCAGGGTCTTTAGATTTCGAATCGCTTCCACGTACTAATTTAAGGGCATGGCTAAAACCACGCAAATTAATAAATTTAAAGTACAGGGTAAAATACACTGCAGCAAATATGAGCCAGGCGACAACGAGGGGAATGTCGGTGCCAAAGGCGGACACACTGTGAAAGACGATAGCCGAGATAAAGCTTGTGATTGGTTGCACTGAATTGTTAATGAATTCGTCAATGCCTTGTTGTGCAAATGCCATGGGTGAAAAAAACGAAACAACAAGAAGACTTAAATAAGAAGATAGGGGGAATTTATGTCTCAGCACCTTGTTTTTAGTCTTAGTCGCGGTGGTTACGTCTCCTTTGCTCATGATCTTACCTTGCGGTGATTAACGATATTTTGGTTAATGTAGCCATTTGCTCTATAGCATAACCCAAGCCAAAACCAGACCGCCAAGGAATAGGCTTTCAGACAAAACCATAGCCACCGGACGCCAGCCGATATTGAGCAATCCCTTAAACGAGGTTTTCATACCTAAAGCCGCGATAGCGACCACGAAGCAATCTTGAGATATGGTATTCATAACCTCGGCGGCGGCTTGGGGTATCCAGCCAATATTGTTAATAATGGCGAGTAATACAAAGCCTAATAGAAAGTAGGGCGGTGATAGCTTTGTGCGACCTTCAGATGCAGCGCGCTGTTTTGTAAAGATCAGCAGGAATATCCAAGCCATCGGTATTAGTAGGGCGACTCGGAGCATTTTAACAATCATAGCGACATAACCGACGTCTTCAGAAATGGAGTATCCAGCGCCAATAACATGAGACACGTCATGTATGGATCCACCAATAAAAATCCCCATTTGTTGACTGCTTAAGCCTAGAAAGCTGGCCAGAACGGGGTAGACGACCATGGCAATTGCACCAAAAGTTGCCACCATGACAACGGTTAAAAGGGTGTAGTGCTCTATTTCTTTGCTTTTGGGCATTACTGAGGACAGTGTCATCGCTGCAGATATGCCGCATATCCCGACAGCACCGCCAGATAGCATTCCAAATCGATAGTCGAGTTTTAGAGCTTTAGCGATGAGTGCGCCAAACAGAATGGTTGCAAACATGCAGCCAACCACAACTAGTGCGGTTACCCAGCCCAGGGCGAGGACATCACCAAACAGAATTTTTGAGCCGAGTAAAATAACGCCAAAACGCAATACTGTACTTGAGCAAAAGTCTATTCCTGGAATGGAATATTCAGATTCACTAAGGAAATTAACTGACATCCCCAATATGAGAGCAAACAACATGGCAGGTGCGCCATAGTTCAGGGCCAGAAACTTGGAGGCCAGAGCAACTAAAATACAGGCAATTATCCCCCGAAATTTATTTTTGTGGCGGGATAAAGCACTATCCATGGTTTTATCCTTAGGCAGGCAGTTATAGTGAGTTTGCCGCTAACGCATTGTCGATTGCATCGACTATATCATCAATATCTCTTCGAGTGGCAATGAGCGCCGGGCTCAGGCAGAGAGTGTTATTAAACTCTTGGAAACTGCGATTGGTGCGACCGATTAGGACACCTTGTTGCATGCAGTGGGCAGCTAGTTTCATTGCGTAACTTTCATGCATAGGCTGTTTAGACTGCTGGTCTTGGACGAGTTCTATTCCGGCAAAAAGACCTTTGCCTCGCACGTCTCCGATCACAGTATATTTGTCTTTCAATTCTAAAAGGCGTCCATCTAGGTGATTGCCCATTCGGACGACGTTATCCAATAGATTCTCTTGTTCAATAATCTCTACGTTAGCAAGTCCAGCCGCAGGCCCTGCAGTGCAGCCGCCGAAGGTACTGATATCTCTAAAGTAGCCCAAAGATCCTGTATTCTCCAAAGCAAACTGGTCAAAAATAGTGTCTGTTGTGATGGTGCAAGATATAGCGGCATACCCGCTAGCGAGACCCTTAGCCATGGTTACCATGTCGGGGTTAATCCCATAATGCTGAAAGCCAAACCACTTGCCTGTGCGGCCTAAGCCGCAAACAACGTCATCAATATGCAGTAGCACACCGTATTTTCTGCAAATTTCTTGAATAATAGGAAAGTATTCAGGGACTGGAGGAATAACGCCTCCACCCGCAGTAATGGGCTCTAAGACAACAGAGCCGACTGTATCTGCACCCTCGCGTAAAATGGCAGTTTCTAGGTCTTTGGCGCACTCAATATCGCAACTGCCATAGACTTTGCCAAATGGGCAGCGATAGCAGCAACAGTGGCTAAACTCAGAGAAACCGGGGGTAAACGGGCCATATTGATCTTTTCGTTGTGATTGTCCTGAGGAACTTAGCGCAGTGATCGTGGTTCCGTGGTAGTCACGATCACGGAAAATGATTTTATGTTTACGCCCATCGCCATTGATATGAGCCAGTTGGCGGACCATTTTATAGGCCTTTTCGTTGGCCTCTGAACCTGAGTTGGAATAATAAACCTTACCTTTTCCATTGCTTATTTCAGGTATTTTAGTTAACAATTTTTCGGCAAATAGGGCCCCCGGGACGCTGCCCGCACTGTTGGCGAAATAGCACATTTCCATCAGTTGGTCGCGCACGGCATTGGCAATTTTTTCGCGACCGTAGCCAACGTTTACGGACCATACGCCGCCAGAGGTAGCATCAAGATATTCTTTACCCTTAATATCGGTCACACGCATACCTAGTCCACTTTTTATAATAAGTGGATCAGTTGTTTTTAGGTTGCTGTGGGGCGTCATGTGGTGCCATACGCTGGCTCTATCTGTGCCGATAATATCGGTCGATTCTTCTGAAGCATCAATCTGTCTCATGCCTACTCCGGCGGTTCATTACTTTGCAATTTTGTAGCATAGTAAAACTTAGCCCTATGGTCTAGAACCAACTGGAGTTCGTTGATACTACCAGGGTACCTTATCAAGGTTCAGCACGATGGTCCTTTTCGCATTTCTCTTCAATGGTTTTTAATTGATTTAAATCTCACCTGAAACGCTGCTAAAGACAGCACCCTGTTGGTCATGACCGCCGGTATTCGCCAGCCTTAAGATTCACGGTTGTTTGCCAGCTTAGTTCGACAATAAAAGACTTTCCTTCTTTACGCCATCTAACGGTTGTAGCTCGGTCGCTGTCTGTAGCAATTGTCTGCCAGCCGGTTGATGTTTTAATATCAACGAGCATGTAATTATTGCCAGTGACATAGTACGCAGCCGGGCCGAATTTATCGGGCTTCAAACTGAAAAAATACAAACACCAACGTAACTGTCATATAATCGTACTGAGTAACACAAACGTTCAATTGAATACATCTAACAACCACGGAAGATGCCAGCCATGAGCAAATCCTACACTCCACCCAAAGTCTGGGAATGGGACAGCGAAAGCGGTGGTCGCTTTGCAAAGATAAACCGTCCAGTCGCAGGTGCTACTCATAAAAAAAAGCTACCTGTTGGTAAGCATCCGCTGCAGCTTTATTCTTTAGGTACCCCCAATGGCGTAAAGGTGACGGTTCTTCTTGAGGAACTACTAGAATTCGGTATCAGCGAGGCAGAATATGATGCCTGGCTGATCAATATTTCAGATGGCGAACAGTTTGGTAGTGGATTTGTCGGTATTAATCCTAATTCTAAGATTCCAGCGTTGGCAGATCGCAGTGGCGAAAAGCTAGTGCGTGTTTTTGAATCTGGCGCCATCATGCTCTACTTAGCTGAAAAATTTAACCGCTTTGTACCCGAAGTGGGATCATCCCTTCGCGCTGAATGCCTGTCCTGGCTATTTTGGAATATCGGCAGCGTACCCTTTTTGGGTGGTGGCTTTGGCCACTTTTATGCTTACGCACCGGACAAGCTGGAATATCCGATCAATCGATACACTATGGAAGTCAAACGGCAGCTCGACGTTCTAGATCAACAATTGGCCAACAATCAATATCTCTGTGGTGACGAATATACCATCGCCGATATGGCTAACGTTGCCTGGTACGGTGCATTGGTATCAGGAGTGCTCTATGAAGCTGGTGAGTTTCTTGATGTTACTACCTACACCAACGTCATTCGTTGGGCCAAAGAAATCCAACAACGTCCTGCAGTTAAACGTGGTCAGCGCGTTAACCGAGTCTGGGGAGCAGAAGAAAAACAACTGGTAGAACGCCACGATGCCAAGGACTTTGGCAGTACAACATCCTCAAAATAAATAGTGGAACTGGTGGCCATGTTATTGCTTTTACATAGACACTATTTACTATAGTGGCGCCTTTTATTAAATAGCTCGGAATAGGTATATGCACTAAAGGCTGCAGGAAAGTTGAGATATGTCCCGCGGTTTGTTGATGGTGAAGCGGTTGAAGTGCCCGGAGTCTTGTATAGATTTACCTTCAAAATGGCCCGCTAATTAATCTGCCTTTCCTTGCCCTCCCAATAAGGCTTTCGTAGTTCTCGTTTGAGCAGTTTACCCGACGGATTACGTGGTAGGACATCGGTAAAGTCGATACTTTTAGGTACCTTATAGCCGGCAATCTTGGTCCTTGAATGGGCGATAATATCTTCCTCAGTAGCCGTGGCGCCTGGCTTGAGCACAATGATAGCTTT